>Ga0193742_1001172_pt1 | contig 16181 bp, 8 predicted proteins | sample L2c1metaG_FD_165511 | JGI IMG/M metagenome (GOLD analysis project Ga0193742, IMG submission 165511) | Soil microbial communities from a riparian zone of the East river system, Colorado, United States - L2c1 | ecosystem: Environmental > Terrestrial > Soil > Riparian zone | place: USA: East River... | reverse complement strand
CAAGTTCGGGCTGGAGGTCGTGGCGCTGCGGATCGGCACGTTCGAGGAGCGCCCGCGCACGACGCGCGACCTCTCGACGTGGCTCAGCCACGACGACGCCCGGCGGCTCGTCCGCGTGGCCCTCACAGGCCCGGTCGACGGCTTCGTGTGCGTGTACGGCGTCTCGGCGAACACGCGCGGCTGGTGGGACCTGCCGCCGTCGCTCGGCTACGTGCCGCTCGACGACGCCGAGGACTACGCCGGCGACGTGGCACCGGACGACGGCATCCCGTTCCAGGGCGGCCCGAGCACCGCGCGCGAGTCCGGCGGCTGGGCCGCCTAGAGGCTGCTGCGCTGAGCGGCGCCTGCGCCGGCTAGCCGACCTTCTCGCGGGCGAGCGTGCGGGCCGCGTCGGCGATGCCGTCGGCGTCGATCCCGGCGGCGTGGAGCAGCTCGTCGGGCGTGCCGGAGCCCGGCATCTCGCGCACCGCGAGCTTGTGCACCGGCGGGCGGTCGTCGGCCTCCGCGAGCGCCTCGAGCACCGCGTCGCCGAGGCCGCCCTCGGGCCAGTGGTCCTCGACCGTGACGATCGCCCCGCACTCGCGCGCGGCGGCGCGCAGCGTGCCGGCGTCGATCGGCTTGATCGAGTACGCGTCGATCACGCGCGCCTCGATCCCGTCGCCGGCCAGCCGCTCAGCGGCCTCGACGGCCTCGTCGACCGTGATGCCGCAGGCCACGATCGCGACGTCGTCGCCGGCGCGCACGACCCGCGAGCCGCCGATCGTCACGTCCTCGCCCGGCGGCGTGCGGACCTGGGTCTTGCCGCGCAGCGTGCGGATGAACGAGACGCCCTCGCGGTCCGCCATCGCCGCCACGAGCTTGGCCGTCTGGTTCGCGTCGGACGGGTGCAGCACGGTCGAGCCGTGGATCGCACGGAACGCCGCCAGGTCCTCGAGCGCCATCTGCGACGGGCCGTCCTCGCCGATCGACACGCCGGCGTGCGAGCCCGAGAGGCGGATGTTCGCGCGCGAGATCGCCGCCATGCGGATGAAGTCGTACGCGCGCGTGAAGAACGCCGCGAACGTCGAGGCGAACGGCACCCAGCCGCGCACCTGGATGCCCACGGCCGCCGCGACCATCTGCTGCTCGGCGATGAACATCTCGAAGTACCGCTCGTCGTGCGCCGCGCGGAACAGCTCGGAGTGCGTCGAGTTCGACACCTCGCCGTCGAGCGCGACGACGTCGCCGCGCAGGTTGCCGAGCGCCGTGAGCGCCTCCCCGTACGCCTGGCGCGTGGCGACCTGCTCGCCCGCGTCCCAGGACGGCAGCTCGCCGCCGGGGGCGGGGAACGCGTGCGGCTGCCCGCGCTCGGGCGTCGCGAGCTGCACCCGGATGTCGCGCTCGCCGCCGAGCTCCCGGATCGCCGCGTCCGGGTCGGCGAGCGGCTTGCCGTGCATACCGGGCTGGTCCTCGACCGCCTTGACGCCCTTGCCCTTCTTCGTCTTGGCGACGATGACGGTCGGCTTGCCGGTCGTGCGCACCGCCTCGTCGTACGCCGCGCCGATCGCCTCGACGTCGTGGCCGTCGATCGGGATCGCGTGCCAGCCGAACGCCTCGGCGCGCCGGACGTAGCGGTCGAGGTCCCAGCCGACCATCGTCTCGCGCGTCTGGCCGAGGCGGTTGACGTCGATGATCGCCGTCAGGTTGTCGAGCTCGTTGAAGGAGGCGTGCTCGAACGCTTCCCACATCGACCCCTCGGCCATCTCGGAGTCGCCGCACAGGCACCAGACGCGGTACGGCAGGCGGTCGAGCCGCTTCCCGGCCAGCGCGACGCCGACGGAGATCGGCAGGCCCTGGCCGAGCGAGCCGGTCGCCACGTCGGTCGGCGGGATGCGGGGCGTGGGGTGGCCCTCCAGGCGGCTCCCGAACTTGCGGAACGTCAGCAGCTCGGCGTCGTCGATGATCCCCGCGGCCTTGAGGACCGAGTAGTAGAGCGGGGAGGCGTGGCCCTTGGAGAAGATCAGGTGGTCGTTCGCCGGGTTCTCCAGGTCCTGCGTGTCCATCCGCAGGTAGCCGCCGTCGAGGAGCACGGCCATGAGGTCGGCGGCCGACATCGAGGAGGTGGGGTGTCCGGAGCCGGCCGCCGCGCTGCTCCGGACCGAGTCCACGCGCAGCTGCTGTCCGAGCTCGCGCCAGCGGTCGGCGGTCATGCCGCCGCCACCAGCGCGTCGCGCTTGGCCTCGACGTCGGCGAACAGCTGCTCGAAGGACTTGGCGAACTTCTCCACGCCCTCGCGCTCCAGCGTCTCGACCACGTCGTCGTAGTCGATGCCCGCGGCCTCGAGCGCCTCGAGCGTCCGCCGCGCGCCGTCCACGTCCTCCTCCAGCGACGGCCGCACCCTGCCGTGGTCGAGGAACGCCTCGATCGTCTCCCGCGGCATCGTGTCGACGGTCTCGGGGCCGATCAGCTCCTCGACGTAGAGCACGTCGCGGTAGGCGGGGTTCTTGGTCGAGGTCGACGCCCACAGGCAGCGCTGGGCGCTCGCGCCCTTGGCCTGCAGCGCCTGCCATCGCTCGCTCGCGAAGACCTCCTTGTAGGCCTGGTAGGCGAGCTTGGCGTTGGCGATCGCGAGCTTGCCCTTCAGCTCGTCGTGGCCGCCGATGGCGTCGAGACGCTTGTCCGCCTCGGTGTCGACGCGGGAGACGAAGAACGACGCGACCGACGCCATCGTGGTGAGGTCGCCGCCCCCGTCGGCGTAGCGCTGCACGCCGCGGATGTAGGCCTCCGCGACCTCGCGGTGGCGCTGGAGGGAGAAGATCAGCGTGACGTTGACGGGGATGCCGGCCGCGATCGTCTCCTCGATCGCCGGCAGCCCTTCCCTCGTGGCCGGGATCTTGATGAACAGGTTCGGGCGGTCGACGAGCGCGTGGAGCCGCTTGGCCTCCTCGATCGTCCCGTCGGTGTCGTGCGCGAGCGTCGGGTCGACCTCGAGCGAGACCCAGCCGTCCCGGGCGTTCTGTCCGCCGCGCGACCAGGTGTCGCGCAGGACGTCGCACGCGGCCTTGATGTCCTCCACCGCGAGCGCGAGGAAGACCTCCTTGGGCTCGGTCTCGGTCTTGAGCACCTCGCGCAGCTGCTCGTCGTAGGCGTCGCCCTGGGCGATCGCGGACTGGAAGATCGTCGGGTTCGAGGTGATCCCGACGATGCCCTGGTCGACGAGGGCGGCGAGCTCTCCGTCCTGGACGAACCGGCGCGAGAGGAAGTCGATCCACGGGCTCTGACCGAGCGCGGCGAGCTGGGTCAGGGGAGTATCAGGCATGCAGCCTCCTACGAGGGAGCCGAGTGGTTTCAGCAGTCACCCAGAGAGGATGACAAGCACACCCTCCCAGGGGACGGCTACCCGCGCGGTGACGCGGTTAACGGCCGGTCTCAGCGAGTACGCCCGGCGAGCTCGCGCAACCAGGCGGCGACCGCCTGCTCGTCGCGCCTCGCCTCGCGCCGGCGCGCAGCACGCGCCTGGCTGGCGGTCACCGAGTTCGTGCGGGGGACTGCCTGGCTGATCGTGCCCGATGCCTTGCCCGGGAGGAGCCGTCCGGGTGCGTTGGCGTTGTATACGGTGCCCATCGGGACGCGACATTAGCGAGCCCCGACGGGCAGGACAAGAACTAATTTGTTCATTGTCCGGACGGTCTAATGCGGCCGGCCCGACGGTCCTGAAAATGGCCGGCCAGTGTCCGATTCCCGGCCGTCCTGCACGGGGTCGAGACCCCATTTCCGTCAGCAGAGATCGTCGTACGTGACCGCGGTGCGGCGGCCCGCGCCGCGCAGCACGGCCTCGAGCGCGAGCACGTGGCGCGGGCGGTCGAAGTCGCCCGGGTGGAGGTCGACGCGCAGCAGGCGCCCGGCGGCGAAGGCCCCCGCCCGGACCGCGAGCGGCGAGCCGCGCAGGGACAGCGCTGGGGCGAGCGACGCGCGGTCGCGGCCGACGAGGCGCAGCAGGGTGGCCCACCAGTCGAAGTCGCTCGCGAGCTCGCGCCGCAGCGCCGGCGTGTAGGCATATGCGGGCGCCACGAAGCCGCGCGGCTCGACCCCGGCGAGCGCGAGCATGCGCCGGCCGGCGAGGATGCTCGCGCGGGTCGCGTCGCGATCGAGGCCGGCGAACTCCGCCTCGTGGCGGCGGCGCGTGCCGACCGCGCCGGCGCGGCGATGCTGGAAGCCGTGCTGCGCGACGGCGTCGCCGCGGTCGCGGCAGTCGAGCAGCCAGGCGGCGAGATCCGGGCGGCGCTGGAAGAACGGGTGCAGGTCGGGCGCGGGGATGACGAGCAGCGTCGCCCGGTCGATGCCGTGGTCGGCGAGCCAGTCGCGGATCAGCGCGCAGCGCTCGAACGTGGCCGGCTCGACGTCATGGATCGCGACGGCGATCCGCCGCCCCCCATGCCCGTTCGCGCCGGCCGCGATCATCGGACCGGCTCGCGCTCGGCCGAGCCGCGCCCCGCGCTGCCGTCGTCGCGGTTCATGCCACCCGCCGATCGAGCGTCGCGCGGTCGGTCGCAAGCGCGCGGTGCCAGCCCGCGGCGAGGCGGCCGAGCGAGGCGTCCCAGGTCCGCTCCCGGACCGCGGCGAGGCCGCCTCGGGCCAGCCGCTCGCGCATGGCGCGCGAGCCGGCCAGGCCGGCGACCGCGCCGGCCAGCGCCTCGGGGCGGGGCGGGCAGAGCAGGCCGCTGCGGCCGTCGGCGATCAGCTCGGCCGGGCCGCCCGCGCCGACCGCGACCACCGGCAGGCCCGACGCCTGCGCCTCGAGGACGACCTGGCCGAACGTGTCGGTCTGCGAGGAGAAGAGGAAGAGGTCCGCCGACGCGTACGTCGCGGCCAGCTCCTCACCGTCCAGCCAGCCGAGGAACGTCGCCGAGCGGCCGAGGCGCGTGCGCAGCCGCTGCTCCTCCGGTCCGCCGCCGGCGAGCACCAGGTGCAGGCGCGGATCCCGTGCCCGCGCGGAGAGGAATGCGTCGGCGAGCAGGTCGACGCCCTTCTCGCGCGTCATCCGCCCGGCGTACAGCACGTTGATCCGGTCCGTCGGGAAGCGGCCCGGGTCGCGCTTGGCCGGCGAGAAGCGGGCGACGTCGACGCCGCGGTCCCAGCGTCCGATCCGGTCGGGTTCGACGCCCAGCTCGCCCAGCGTCGCGTCGGCCGCCGCCGAGGGCGAGAGCACGACGCCGCACTGGCCGTAGAACGCGCCCAACGCGAGCTGCATCCCGAGCACGACGCGCGGATCGCCTGAGCGCAGCTGCGCGTACGCGGTCAGCTCGGTGTGGTACGAGCCCGCGAGCGGCAGCCCCAGCATCCGGCCGGTGAGCGCGCCGGCGACGCCGACCGGGCCGGGCGTGCAGACGTGCAGCAGCTCGTAGCGGCCCTCGGCGAGCGCGTCGACGATCGCGGGGACGCCCGGGACGCCGATGCTCAGGCCCGGGTAGAGCGGGATCTCGACCTCGGCCACGGCGGGCAGGCGGCGATCGACGTGCGGGTCGGTCCCGATCACCTCGACCTCGAACCCCGGCACGCCGCGCTCGCGGATCTCGTCGAGCGTGTGCGTGACGCCGTGCATCGAGCCGACGCCGTCGGCGAGCAGCGCGACCCGCACCGGCTCCGGCCCGCGCGCGGCGAGCCGCCGCTTCTCGCGGCCGAGGAACGCGGCGGCGGGCGCGTACGGGATGGCGGGCACGCAGGCTTCGAAGACCGCGAGCGCGGCGCCCACGAGCTCGCCCTCGGCGCCGAACGCGAGCTCGTCCGCGGTGGCGTGGTCGTCGCCGATCGCGGCAGCGAGGTCGTCCGGCGCCGCGAGGTCGTCCGCTGCGACGGCGCCGCCCGGGATCGCGAGGTCATGCGCCGCGGCCACGGCCAACGCCTCGCCGCTGTCCATCAGCGCGTCGAGCGGCACCGGGCCGTCCGCCAGCGCGGACGCCGCGCGCATCACGCGGCCCACGGCGGCCTCGAGCTTGCGCTCGTGGCAGCGCCGGGCGCGGCGGTAGAGGTCGGCGTGGGAGAAGCCGTCGGCCTGGAGGTAGGCGATCAGGTCGCCGTCCGGGAGGTCGAGCTCGACCGCCGCGAGCCACGCGCGCAGCAGCGCACGGGCGTCGTCCGGGCCGAGGTCGGTGCACGTGGCGCCGCCGCGGGCGTCGGAGTCGGTCATCACGCGCTCGACCATCCGCAGCACCGCGGACGGGTCCGGCGCCGCGCCGTCCGCCGCGCCGCGACCGAGCGCCCGCACCGCCAGCGCCATCGCGTTGTGCGCCCAGCGCGCCGCGCTTCCCTGGTCGCCGCGCGCCTGCACCCGTCCCGCCCGCACGTGCGCGAGGAACTCGTCCGGCGTCGCCGCGGACGGCGTCTCGGAGAACGTCCGCCCGATGTCGATCCCGGCGTGGTCGTCGGTCCCGCCGATCCCGGTCCCACCGTGCGTCTCGATGTAGATCGCGGCCGGCGCGTTGAGCTCGGCGTCGCGCGCGCCGTTGCGCACCTCCCAGATCCCGAACAGCTCGGCGAGCCGCCGCCGGTGCCGCGGGGTGAGCGGCGCGGCGACCGCGTAGAACGGGTGGGCGAGCGCGCAGGTGATCTCATGCTCGTGCAAGTAGGTCGCCACGACCTCGACGTCACCCCGGTGCGCCTGCAGCCACTCGTGGTCGTCGGGCGTGATCCCGAGGCAGAGCACGTGGACCTGCTGCGGCTCACCGCGGAACGCGACGGTCAGCTCCTCGGAGATGAACACGTCGGCACGGTCCGCGATCGCGAGCGCGCCGTCGATCGTGTCGTGATCGGTGATCGTCACGAAGTCCATCCCGCGCCGCTTGGCGAGGGCGTAGACCTCCTCGGGGGGCGTCGCGCACTCGGGCAACCCGAGCGCGGTCTGGACCCCGAGCTTGGCGACCGCGGAGGCGGTCGAGTGGCAGTGCAGGTCGACCCGGCTGGTCGTGTTGTTCTCATCCCTCATGGCAACCGTAGCTTCGGCGACCTATGCAGGGATTTTGTGACCGTCCGGGTAACGCCCCGTGACGCGGATGTGAAAGCGCACCGCGCCGCCGCCCCCGGAGGAGCGGCGGCGCGTGCCGGAACTAGCGGCCGATCAGGATGCGCTGGGCGTCCACGATGCCGTCTCCGTAGAAGCCGTTGCGCTGCGGCGTGCCCTCGCAGAGCGCCGTGTAGCGCGCGTTGAGGCCCGGGTACACGTACGGGTTCTGCGTCGGGCATGGCGTGTCGCGCGCGGTGCCCAGCAGCCGCCGCTCGACCTCCGCGGGCGCGAGGCCGACGCCGCCCTTGCCGTCCGGCTTGCCGAACTGGGCGATCGCCAGCGCGGCCACGCCGACCGCATGCGGCGACGCCATCGAGGTCCCCTGGAGGTACTCGTAGTAGCCGCACTTGCCCTTGTTGCAGTCCTTCACGACGAGCGGGGTGGTCGGGTTGCCATCCGCGTCGACGTCGCCCTCCGCCTGCGCGACGGCGAGCGGGTAGGGCGCGAGCACGGTCTTCGTCGGATCCGGGGTCGAGAGCGGCGGCGGGTAGTCGTACCCGTCCCCGCCCGGCGCCGAGACGTCGGCCTGCTCGACGCCGTAGTCGGAGTAGAACGCCTTGCGGCCGGACGGCGCGACCGAGGTGACGCCGATCACTCCTTCGCCCTCGGTCGGCATGCTGAGGCAGGTGTTGTCGATCTGCCGCGGGTGCGGCGAGTCCGTCTGGCTCGGATAATCCGGGCTCGTGGCGTCGGTCAGCGGCTTGCCGAGGTCGGTATAGCCATTGCCCTCCGCCGCGATCAGCGTCACCCCACGATCGCGTGCGTACTTCAGCGCCCGCTGCGTCGCCTCGACGACCAGTTGCTGCTGGATCTGCTCCTGCTTGTTGTCCGCCGGGTTGGCGGCGCAGTTGAAGAGCCACGGGTCGATGTAGAACGACATGTTCACCACGTCGATCCCGTTGTCCCCCGCGTAGGTCAGCGCGTCGACGACAGGGCCGAGGAAGAAGTAGCCGGAGTCCTGACCGCCGCGCAGGTTGACGAGGTCGACCTTCGGCGCCACGCCCGCGGTGCCGAGCCCGTTCAGCGCGCCGGCGATCGTGCCGGCCACGTGCGTGCCGTGTCCACCCTCGTCGACGTCCGCCGGGTCCTGGCAGTAGCCGTCCGGATCCTCGTCGCAGGGGTCGTCGACGATCGGGTCGTCGATCGTGAAGTTGCGGCTGAGCTTGCGGTCGAAGTTCGGGGCGATGTCCGGATGCGATGCGTCGATGCCGGTGTCGATGACGCCGACCCGCACCGCGTGAGAGCCCTGCTGCCGTGCATACGAGCCATCGGCGGTCGCGCCGATCATCTGCATGTCCCACTGCAGCCCCGCCAGCGGCTCCGGCTTGACGCCGTTGCGGCCCTTCGTCGCCCGCGGTGCCTTCTGCGCCTGCTGGCCACGCAGCGCGTCCCGCGCCGCCTGCATCCGCTCCACGTCCTGCCGGCGCGCCCGCTGATCGCGCGGCGCGTGGCCGATCGCCTCGTTCGGCGCCGCACCTTCGAGTCCGTCCTGCTTGGCCGCGTTGGCGGCGAAGTTCCCGTCGTCGGAGCGCACGGTCGCGACGCCGATCGCGGCGTTGTCGGACACGATCGTGCCGCCTGCAGCCTCGACGGCCTGGCGACCCTGCGCGGCGCTGACGCCCTGCTCGTACACGACGACGTACTCGCGCGCCTTGCCGTCACCCGCGCCGGCGGTCGCCGTCAGGGTCGCGAGCGCGACCGTCAACAGGGCGAGCAGGCCGAGGCCTGCCTTCTTGGGTATGCGGTGCATGCGAACCTCTCAGTCTGGCGCGGTGGCCGCCGGCCGCTCATCCCTGCGACCCCGCTGGCAGCCCCCGCTTCCCCGACGGCCGAGCACCCGCGCTCCCCGTCCCGTATGGCGCCCCACCGTAGCGATCAGGGGTCGCTGGGTGCGAAGGCTGCCGCCGTCGCGACGCGGCTGTAGCCGGCGCCCAGGCAGGCCATCAGCGTCACGCGCGCCGCCGCGGGGGAGAGGGCCGGAGCGAGGATCAGCCCCGCCGCGCGGACGTCGCGCTCGGCGCCCTCGAAGCCGTACGTGGCCCGCAGGATGCGGCCCGATTCCGGACGCACGCACGCGACCACCGGCACCTCTGCGGCGGCGGCCGCACAGGCGGCGTGGAACCGGGGCGGCGCGTGGCCGGCGCCGAGCAGCACGGCGACGAGCCCGTCGACGCCGCCGGCGAGCGCGGCCTCGATCATCGCGCCGTCGCTGCCGAGCCCGGCTGCGACGATCTCGACGCGCGCGTCGAGCTGCGCGACCGGCAGCGGCGGCCGCCGGACGGGCGCCGACCAGACCTCCACGCGCCCCTCGCTCACGCGCCCGAGCGGACCGGTGCGCGGGGAGGCGAACGCGCGCGGGGACACGGAGTCGACCTTGCGCACCTCGCGTGCGGCGTGCAGCTCGCCCGCGAACGCGACGATCGCCCCGAGCCCGGCGGTCGCGGGGTGGCCGGCCGCGTGCACGGCGTCGAGCAGGTTCGCGGGGCCGTCCGCGCCGGCCGCGGACGCGGGCCGGATCGCGCCCGTCAGCACGATCGGCGCGTCGGCGCCGTGCAGGAGGTCGCACAGCACCGCGGTCTCCTCCAGCGTGTCGGTGCCGTGCGTGACGACGACGCCCCGCCCGCCGACGGCCGTGGCGGCTGCAGCGCGGGCGATCTCGAGCGCGTCCGCGGCGCTCACGTGCACCCCGGGCCACGTCCCGATCGTGCCCGCCTGGAGGCCCGGCACGTCCGCCAGGGCCGGCACCGAGGCGACCAGCGCCGCGGCGTCGAGCTGCGGCACCGCGCCGCCGTCGCCGCGCATCGCGATCGTCCCGCCGGCGGCGAGCACCGTCACCTCGCGCGCTGGCCGCATGGCCGCGGACCCTACCTTCCTACAGCCCTACGGCCCTACAGCGCTGCTAAATTTCCGACCTCAAGTGCCCACGCCGCGCCCTTCGGGAGCACTCCCTTGCCGCCACGCCAACGGCCGACCGAGCCGGTCGGGCTGTACGACCCCGAGTACGAGCACGATGCCTGCGGCGTCGCGTTCGTGGCGCGGCTGAGCGGCGACCCCAGCCACGAGACGGTCCAGCGGGCGATCACCGCCCTCGAGAACCTCGAGCACCGCGGCGCTGCGGGCGCCGATCCCAACACGGGCGACGGCGCGGGGATGCTGCTGCAGCTCCCCGACGAGCTGCTGCGCGGGGTGATCGGCGCCGACCTCCCGCCCGCCGGGCAGTACGGCGTCGCGGTCTGCTTCCTCCCCCAGGAGGAGGAGCGCCGGCTGGAGCTGGAGCGGCTGCTCGCCGAGACCGTCGAGGCCGAGGGCCAGCGCGTCGTCACCTGGCGCGACATCCCGGTCGAGAAGGACTACGTCGGCATCACCGCCAACTGGTTCGCGCCCTACATCAAGCAGCTCGTGGTCGCCGCCGCGCCCGAGCTGGCGGGCGACCAGGACGCGTTCGAGCGCAAGCTCTATGTGATCCGCCGCGTGGCCGAGCTGGCCGCCGGGCCGGACCTCGTGATCCCGTCGTTCTCCAGCCGCACGATCGTCTACAAGGGCATGCTCACGGCGCCGCAGCTCCTGGGCTACTACCCGGACCTGCAGGACCCGCGCACGAAGACCGCGCTCGCGCTGGTCCACTCGCGCTTCTCGACCAACACGTTCCCGAGCTGGGAGCTGGCGCACCCGTACCGCTACATCGCGCACAACGGCGAGATCAACACGCTGCGCGGGAACGTCAACTGGATGCGCGCGCGCGAGTCGCAGCTCGCGTCCGAGCTGTTCGGCGCCGACCTGGAGAAGGTCCTGCCGGTCGTGCGCCCCGGCGGCTCGGACTCGGCCACGTTCGACAACGTGCTCGAGCTGCTCGTGCTCGCCGGCCGCAGCCTCCCGCACGCGGTGATGATGATGGTGCCGGAGGCGTGGGAGGAGCGCGACGACCTGCCCGAGCACCTGCGCGCGTTCTACGCGTTCCACTCGTGCGTGATGGAGCCGTGGGACGGCCCCGCGGCGATCAGCTTCACCGACGGCCGTGTGATCGGCGCGACGCTCGACCGCAACGGCCTGCGCCCCGGTCGCTGGATGGAGACCAAGGACGGCTGGGTGGTGCTCGCGTCCGAGGCGGGCGTGCTCGACGAGCCGGCGCAGAACGTGCTGCGCAAGGGACGGCTGCAGCCGGGCAAGCTGTTCATGGTCGACGTCGCCGAGGGCCGGATCGTGGCCGACGAGGAGGTCAAGGAGCGGGTCGCGACCCGCCGCCCGTACGGCGAGTGGTACGAGAAGGGCGTCGTACGGCTCGCCGACCTGCCCCAGCGCCAGGGCCGCGTGCCGCGCGAGCCGCTGCGCACCCGCCAGCTCGCGTTCGGCTACACGCAGGAGGACCTGCGGGTGCTGCTGGCGCCGATGGCGGCGAAGGGCGAGGAGCCGATCGGCTCGATGGGCAACGACCTCGCGCTCGCCGTGCTGTCGGACCAGGCGCCGTCGCTGTTCTCCTACTTCAAGCAGCTCTTCGCGCAGGTCACCAACCCGCCGATCGACTCGATCCGCGAGTCGGTCGTGATGTCGATCCGGACCGGCGTCGGGTCGGAGGCGAACCTGCTGACCGAGGGCGCCGACCACGCGCACCAGCTCGTGATCCCGCACCCGATCCTCCGCAACGCGGAGCTCGAGGCTCTGCGCGGCGTCGACTCCTCGGTCTTCCGCTCGCACACGATCCCGATCACCTGGCCGGTCGAGGACGGGCCGGAGGGGATGACGTGGGCGGTGCGCCGCATCTGCGAGCAGGCGGCCGAGGCGATCGCGTACGGCGCGAACATCCTGGTGCTGTCGGATCGCGGCGTCGGCCCGACGCGCGCGGCGATCCCGTCGCTGCTCGCGGTCGCCTCCGTGCACCATCACCTGGTGCGCGAGGGCACGCGCCTGCAGGCCGGGCTCGTGCTCGAATCCGGCGAGCCGCGCGAGGTGCACCACTTCGCGACGCTGATCGGCTACGGCGCGTCGGCGATCAACCCGTACCTGATGCTGGAGTCGCTCGGCGACGTCGCCGCGCCCGGCGAGTTGGACCAGGCGGAGCGCAACGTCGTCAAGGCGATCGGCAAGGGCCTGCTCAAGACGCTGTCGAAGATGGGCATCTCGACGATCCAGTCCTACAACGGCGCGCAGATCTTCGAGGCGATCGGCCTCGCGACCGACCTGGTCGAGCGGCACTTCACGGGCACCGCGTCGCGGATCGGCGGCATCGGCATGGACGTGCTCGCGCGCGAGACGCTCACCCGCCACCTGCGCGGCTACCCGCAGGCCGAGGAGCTGCTGCCGGTCGGGGGCGTCTACGCGTGGCGCAGGGACGGCGAGCACCACCAGTGGAACCCGGGCGCGATCGCCAAGCTCCAGCACGCCGTGCGGCACGGCGGCCGGCAGGCGTATGACGAGTGGGCGGCGGAGATGAACGAGTCCTCCGCCCGGCGCGCGTCGCTGCGCGGGCTGCTCGGGTTCAAGTTCCGCGCGGACGGCGGCATCCCGCTCGACGACGTCGAGCCCGCGCGCGACATCGTCAAGCGCTTCTCGACCGGCGCGATGTCGCTCGGCTCGCTCTCGCGCGAGGCGCACGAAACGCTCGCGATCGCGATGAACCGGGTGGGCGGGAAGTCCAACACCGGCGAGGGCGGGGAGGACGCGGCGCGCTACACGCCGGACCCGAACGGCGACTCGCGCCGCTCGGCGATCAAGCAGGTCGCGTCCGGCCGCTTCGGCGTCACGATCCACTACCTCACGAACGCGGACGAGATCCAGATCAAGATGGCGCAGGGCGCCAAGCCCGGCGAAGGCGGCCAGCTCCCCGGCCACAAGGTGGACGGCTACATCGGCAAGATCCGCGCTTCGACGCCGGGCGTCGGCCTGATCTCGCCGCCGCCGCACCACGACATCTACTCGATCGAGGACCTCAAGCAGCTGATCTACGACCTGCGCTGCGCCAACCCCGGCGCGCGCGTCTCGGTCAAGCTCGCGGCCGAGGTCGGCGTCGGCACGGTGGCGGCGGGCGTGGCGAAGGCCAACGCCGACCACATCCTGATCTCCGGCCACGAGGGCGGCACCGGCGCCTCGCCGCTCTCCTCGCTGCAGGCGGCGGGCATCCCATGGGAGATCGGCCTGGCCGAGACGCAGCAGACGCTCGTGCTCAACGACCTGCGCTCGCGGGTGTGGGTGCAGGCCGACGGGCAGATGAAGACCGGCCGCGACGCGGTCGTCGCCGCGCTGCTCGGCGCCGACGAGGTGGGCTTCTCCACCGCCCCGCTGATCGCGGCGGGCTGCATCATGATGCGGGCCTGCCATCTGAACACCTGCCCGGTCGGGATCGCGACGCAGGATCCCGAGCTGCGGCGCCGGTTCGAGGGCACGCCGGAGCACATCGTCAACTACCTGTTCTACGTGGCCGAGGAGGCGCGCGAGCTGATGGCGAAGCTCGGCGTGCGCCGCTACGAGGATCTCATCGGCCACACCGAGCTGCTCCAGCCGGCGCCGGCCGTCGACCACTGGAAGGCGCGCGGGATCGACCTCTCGCTGCTGCTCGCGGCGCCGGACGCGCCGCCGGACGCGCCGCGCCGCCGCGTGCGGCCGCAGCTCTCGCCGCTGCCCGGCGCGCTCGACTGGGACCTGATCGAGGCTGCGCGCGACGCGATCGACCATCGCAAGCCGGTGACGGGCGAGTTCGCCGTGCGCAACGTCAACCGGACCGTGGGCGGCCTGCTCTCGCACTGGGTCGCGAAGGTGCACGGCGCGGCGGGGCTGCCGCCGGAGACGATCCGGTTCGGCCTCCGCGGCTCGGCCGGGCAGTCGTTCGGCGCGTGGCTCGCGCCGGGCGTCGAGCTGTCGCTGGTCGGCGACGCGAACGACTACTGCGGCAAGGGCCTCTCAGGCGGCGTGCTCTCGGTCCGGCCGCCGGACGAGGCGGGCTTCGCGGCCGAGGAGAACGTGATCGTCGGCAACACGGTCCTGTACGGCGCGACGGCCGGGCGCGCGTTCTTCCGCGGGCTCGCGGGCGAGCGGTTCGCCGTGCGCAACTCGGGTGCGAGCGGGGTGGTCGAGGGCGTCGGCGACCACGGATGCGAGTACATGACCGGGGGGCGGATCGTCGTCCTGGGGCCGACCGGGCGCAACTTCGGGGCGGGCATGAGCGGCGGGATCGCGTACGTGCTCGATCTCGACGGGACGTTCGCGGCGCGCTGCAACATGGAGCTGGTCGGGTTCGACGAGATCGGCGCCGCCGACGCGATCGAGCTGCACGAGCTGGTCGAGGAGCACCACCTGCGCACGTTGTCGCCCGTCGCGGCGCGCGTGTTGGCTGACTGGGACGCCTGGCTTCCGCGCTTCGTCAAGGTCATGCCGCACGACTACAAGCGGGCGCTGGCCGACATGGCGACGGCTGAGCGCGCGATGCGCGCGGACGCCGAGCAGGACAGCGTCGCCGACGTGGTCGGCGCGCCGCAGACGGGGACGAGCCGGCAGTCGTGAGATCAGGGCGCCGCTGATTCGAGCGCAGCCGCGACCGCGTCGACCGCCGGCGTGCGGGTCGCTCTCGTGAGGAGGAACACCTCGCGGCCGATCGTGCCCTCGGCGAGCGAGCGGATCGCGACGCCCGGGGCGCCGTAGCCGAGCACGAGGTCGGGCAGCAGCGCGCACGCGCCCGTCGTGCGGACGAGCTCGAGCAGGATCAGGAAGTCGTCTGACGCGTAGCGCAGGTCGGGCTCGAAGCCGCCGAGCTGCCGGCACGCGCGGATCTGCATCTCGCGGTGCCCGGTGCCGGGCTGGCAGGCGGCCCACTCGGCGTCGGCCAGCCGGGCCATCGGCACCTTGCGGCGCCGCGCGAGCGGGTGGGTCGCCGGCATGACGAGCCGCACGTCCTCGCGCATGAGCCGCTCGCGCGCGAGGTCGGCGTGGAGCGGGCGCGGCTGGCCCTCGTACTCGTCGCCGACCACCGCGTCGAGCTGTCGCAGCCGCAGCGCGGGCACGGCCTCCTCGACCTCCGTCTCGGTCGCCTCCACGCGCACATCGGGATGGCTCTGCGCGAGCGCGGCCACCGCCGGCGCGACGATGCGCAGGAACGCCGACTGGAACGCGGACACGCGCACGACGCCGGCGGGATGGCCGGCGGTGAGGCCCGCCAGCTCCGCCTCGGCGGCCTCCATGCCGTCGAGCAGCGTCGCGGCGTGGCGCACCAGCACGCGCCCGGCGTCGGTCAGCCGCACGTTGCGCCCGCTGCGCTCGAGCAGCTTCGCGCCGGCCTCGCGCTCGAGCACGGCGAGCTGCTGGGAGATCGCGCTGGGCGTGTAGTCGAGCGCCCGGGCCGCGCCGTGGACGGTGCCGCGCGCGTCGACCTCGCGCAGCAGCTTGAGGCGGCGGAGGTCCATCATCGTTCACCGAAGCTACACGGTTATATGCACGAATGGGAGATGGACGTGAACGGTCCTCGTTGGCAGGATGCGTGGCGTGGGACCCTTGCTCTGCCTCCTCTCGGCCGCGGGCTTCGGGGCGATGGCGATCTTCGGCAAGCTCGCCTACGACGCGGGGGTCGAGGTCGGCGACCTGCTGCTCGTGCGCTTCGCGCTCGCGGCGGCGCTGCTGGTGGCGGTCGCGAGCGCGACGGGCGCGCTGCGCGGGCTCCCGCGGCGCTCCGTGCTCGCCGGGCTCGGCATGGGCGCGATCGGGTACGCGACGCAGTCGGGCCTGTTCTTCGCCGCGCTGGAGCGGATGGACGCGTCCCTGCTCGCGCTGATCCTCTACGTCTACCCGGCGCTGGTGCTGATCGGCGCGGTCGCGCTCGGCCGCGAGCGCGCCACGAGGCGGCGCGTGGCCGCGCTCCTGATCGCGTCCGGAGGGACCGCGCTCGTGCTCGCCGGCGCGGCGTCGGGGAGCCTCGACGCGCTCGGCACGGCGATGGGCTTCGGCGCCGCGGTCGCGTACACCATCTACATCCTCACCGGCGACCGCGTCGGCGCGGGCGTGCCGCCGGTCGCGCTCGCCGCGCTCGTCTGCGTGGGAGCGACGTGCACGTTCGCGTTGGCGTCGGTGGTGCGCGGTGGCCCGGAGCTCGGCTTCGGCGGCGAGGGGTGGGCGTGGCTGGGTGCGATCGCGGCGGTCAGCACGGTCGGCGCGATCCTCTGCT
>Ga0193742_1001171_pt1 | contig 16183 bp, 10 predicted proteins | sample L2c1metaG_FD_165511 | JGI IMG/M metagenome (GOLD analysis project Ga0193742, IMG submission 165511) | Soil microbial communities from a riparian zone of the East river system, Colorado, United States - L2c1 | ecosystem: Environmental > Terrestrial > Soil > Riparian zone | place: USA: East River... | reverse complement strand
TCGGTGTCGCCCTCAGCACGGTCGGCCTGTTCTGCCTGGTGTTCGGCATCCAGGAGGGCCAGAAGTACGACTGGGGCCAGATCACCGGTCCGCTCTCGGTCTGGTCCCTGATCATCGCCGGCCTGGTGGTGATCGCGCTGTTCATCATCTGGCAGTCCCGCAACAAGGGCGAGCCGCTGCTCCCGCTGACCCTGTTCAAGGATCGCAACTTCTCGCTGGCGAACACGGCGATCACCACGGTCGGGTTCGCGATCACCGCGATGACGTTCCCGTTGATGCTCTACGCGCAGACCGTGCGTGAGTTGAGCCCGACCAGGTCGGCCTTGCTCCTCGTGCCGATGGCCGTCATCACCGGCGCACTGTCACCGTGGGTCGGCAAGCTCACCGACCGGGCCCACCCGCGGTATCTGGCCGGCTTCGGGCTGCTGTGCTGCTCGGTCGCGCTGTTCTGGCTGAGCCAGGTGATCGAGCCGACCGTACCGATCTGGCAGCTGCTGCTCCCGATCGCGCTGCTCGGTGTCGCGAACGGCTTCATGTGGGCGCCGATCGGCAGCACCGCGACCCGCAACCTCCCCATGCACCAAGCGGGAGCGGGTGCTGGTGTCTACAACACCACTCGCCAGGTCGGTGCAGTTCTCGGCAGCGCGGGCATCGCAGTACTGATGGAGTCGCGGCTTGCCGCGAACCTGCCGGCGGTGCCTGGTGGCGCCATGTCGGCCGAAGGTGGTGGCGGCAAGTTGCCTGAGGCAATGCACCAGGGCTTCAGCGATTCGATGGCCCAGTCACTGATGCTGCCTGCGGCGGTACTGCTGATCGGGTTGGTCGCGGCGCTGTTGTTCGCCAGGCCTACCCACATGCAGCGTCCGGTCGACACGCCCGCGGCGGCCGGTACCGAAGCGGGGCACTAGACGATGTAGAACGCCTGGGCCGGGGAGGCCTGCCCGTCGTAGACAGCCTTGGCAACGTAGGTGCCTGCCTTGGCCTGCGGCTGGCCGGGCAGGCACCCCGGACCTGAGCGGCGGCCGTTCCATGCCACCGTACTGGTCGACTCCTTGCCCTTGGCAACGACCAGGGTGGCGCGCGGAATCGCCTGCTCACAATGGGTCGTGGTCCAGATCTGGTCGGTGCCCGAAGTGATCGTGAGCGACAGCCTGGTCGGGTCGATGGCGGCCTTGCACTCGTCGGACAGGCCGCTCAGCTGGATCGCGAAGTTCAGCGAGGCGCCGACCGTGATGCTGCGGCCGGACGGCAGCACGCTGACCCGGACGTCGGTGCCGGCGCACTTCAGATCCTTCGGTGCCTCGGAGGTCTTCGGCGTCTCGGACGGCTGCACCGTGGTCTTCGCCGTGTTCTTGCCGCTGGGAGTGGGACTGCTCGGAACGACCGGCGCACTCGGGTTCTCATCCGGTCCCGTGGCCGCGGTGTTCTGCGGATCCTCACCGCCACCGACCAGGCGGAGCAGCAGCACCAGCAGGACCACCAGCACAGCGAGCACCAGCGCCCGACGGAACCAATAGACACTGGCCGGCAGATGCCCGACCGGACGGAGCAGGCTGCTCATGCTGGCACCTTAATGTCAGGATTGGGTTCGCCATGTCAGACTCGCCGCTCCCCCTCGCATCAGCCCTGCACGCCCCGGTCCTGCAGTGGTACGCCGACAACGCCCGCGCGCTGCCGTGGCGTGAGCCGGATGCGGGTGCCTGGGCAGTGATGGTTAGCGAGTTCATGCTGCAGCAGACGCCAGTCGCCCGCGTGCTCCCGGCGTACCGGATCTGGATGGAGCGCTGGCCGAAGCCGGCTGACCTGGCCGCAGAGGCGCCAGGTGAAGCTGTGCGGGCTTGGGACCGGCTGGGCTACCCCAGGAGGGCATTGCGGCTGCACGCGGCAGCCAGGGCGATCGTGGACGAGCACGGGGGCGTAGTACCGGACAGTCATGCCGCACTGCTCGCTCTGCCCGGTGTAGGGACTTACACGGCCGCTGCGATCGCGTCGTTCGCGTACGGGCAGCGGCATGCGGTCGTGGACACCAACGTGCGGCGTGTGTTCGCCAGAGCTCTCACTGGGACCGCACAGCCGAGCATCTCGCCGACGGCAGCCGACCAGAGGCTTGCAACGGCAGCCCTGCCGGAGGACGAGTCCACAGCAGCTCGCTGGGCTGTCGCCACGATGGAGCTGGGTGCCCTGGTTTGTACCGCCCGTACTCCGCGCTGCGCGCAGTGCCCGATCCAGAGCCGCTGCGCCTGGGTCCTCGCCGGCAGTCCGCCGTACTCCGGTCCGCCGCGCAAGGGGCAGACCTACGAGGGCACCGACCGCCAGGTCCGCGGCCGCCTCCTCGCCGTACTGCGAGCCGCGCCCGGCCCGGTCCCGAAGAGCGACCTCGACCCCTGCTGGCCCGACCCCCAACAACGCGAACGAGCCCTCGACGGCCTAGTCGCGGACGGCCTAGTCACCCCCCTCCCCCACTCCCGCTACCGCTTCCCCCTCTAAACGACAACGTCCGAAGAACCTGAGGTCATAGCCTCAGCTTCTTCGGACGTAAGGAATCGCCGGCCGGCGGGAGGCGGGTCGGGAGGGTGGGGCGGTGCTGCGGGCCGGCGCCCGGGGGGAGCCGGGGCCGGCCTCAGCGGGTGGTGCTCAGTTCTTCTTGCTGCTGTTCGCCGTGGCTTCGGCCTCGTCGTCGGCCAGCAGGTCGAGCGGCATCGCCGGGCTGCCGGACAACGTGGCCAGCATCTGCCGGACGTTGGTCAGCTGCGCGTTGATGCTGTCGCGACGCTGGGTCGCGGCCGCGAGCTCACGCTCGGACTCGGCACGGATCCGCTCGGCCTTGTCCTTGGCCGCGGCAACGATCTCCTGGGCCTGACGGTTGGCGTCGGCCAGCTGCTGCTGGGCCAGCCGCTCCGCCTCGGAGCGGGAGCGGTCGGCTTCGCGCTGCACCTGGGCCGCGCGGTCGGTGACCGCCGCCAGCTGCTGCTCGGCCAGTGCGGTCCGGGCGGCGAACTCCTGCTCGACCTTGCCCCGGCGCTCGGCCAGGGTGGTCTCGAAGGCGGCCGCTGCCTGGGCGGACTTGGCGCGCTCCTGCTCGTACAGAGCCTGGGCCTCGCTACGGCGCGCGGTGGCGTCGCGCTCGGCCTCGTCGCGCATGTCGTCGGCCTGGGTGCGCGCCTCCTCCAGGATGCGGGCTGCCTCGGCGTCGACCTCGCTCTTCCAGTCCAAGGAGTACTGCTCGGCCTCCTTGCGGACCTTCTTGGCGTGTCCCTCGGCGTCGGCGACGATCGCGTCGGCGTCGGTACGGGCCCGGGTGACCAGGTCGCGGGCCTCGTCGTCGGCGAGCGAGAGGATCTTGGCGACCCGCTCCCCGAACTCGGTGAAGGTCGGCGTCCGGTCCTTGCTCTCCGCCTGCGCGGAGACAACTGCCGACTCGGCGGCGTCCGTCCGGCCCTGCAGCTCCTGAACGTGCCGCTGCAGCTGCTCGGACTGCTGCTGCAGTGCGGTCAGCGAGGTGGTCAGCTCACGGACATGCTGGTCCACCTGGGCAGGCTCGTAACCACGCAGAACGGTTCGGAACGGGGTGTGGGCTTCACTGCTCATGTCTTCTGATGCTCACTTCGGTGGGTGGGTGGATCACACATTGTCACTGACAAGGATCTGACTGTCACGTCCTCATCCTGATTCCCCCGTGGAACGCTCGCTGGAGGACATTCCACCATCCGGGCGGAAGCCAGGTACAGCGAGTGCCTCGATCACACCCGAAAGCTGGGTGAGCTCCTTGGTGATCTCGTCGCGGCGCTGGTTGAGCGCCGCGACCCTCGCCTCGGCGTCGGCGAGAAGTTTTCGGGCCTGCGCACGCAGCTCGTCAGCGTGCTCGCGGGCCTGCGCCTCGAGCTGCTGGGCGTCGGCGCGGGACTTGCGGATCAGCTCGTGCGACTGGCGCTGGGCCTCGGCGAGATCGTTCGCGGCGCTCTCCCGCAGGACCTGCGCGCCGGACCGGGCCTCGGCCTCGCGGCGCTGCGCCCGGGTGACGATCTCCTTGGCCTCGACCTCGGCGGCGGCCTTGAGCCGGTCGGCCTTGGCCTGTGCCTGCGCGGTCAGCTTCTCCGCCTTCTGGGAGACCGACCCCAGCGTCGCCTCCGCCTGCTGGTTGGCCGACGCGAGCGTGGTCTCGGCCAGCGCCGTCAGCTCGGCGTTCTCCTGGGCGATCGCGGCCTGGGTCTCCTTGAGCCGGCTGGTCGACCGGCTGACCACGCGGCGCAGGTGGGCACGCTTCACCTTGGCCAGCTCGGCGACATCGGCCGCGGCCTTGTCTCTGATCGCCTGGGCCTCCCGCTCCGCGGTGGCGACCAGATCGTCGACCGTCTTGCGACTCCAGGTCGTCTGCTTCTCGGCTTCCGCCAGCGAGATCTCCGCCGCCCTGTTGGCGTCCTCGACGATCCGCTGCGCCTCGGCGGCCGCAGTACGGCGGTCTGCTTCGATGCTGTCGACGACCAGCTTGGCCTGGGCCCGGGCATCGGCCATCAGGCGCTCGTTGTAGGCCTCGACCTCGCCCTTCTGCCGGGCGATCTGCTCCAGCGCCTCGGTCCGGAGCTTGTCGATCTCCAGCGAGATCGCGGCCAGCTTGGCCCGCTCGGTCTCCTCGAGCTCGGCGGTCCGGCGTTCCAGCTCGGCGCGGTTCTCACCGCGGAGCCGCTCGATCTCGGCATGGGCGTCGGCGATCTCGACCCGGGCCCGTTCGCGGGCTGCCTCGGCCTCCCGCTCGACCGCGGTCCGGAGCTCGTTGGCCTCGGACTCGGCCCGGGCGATCAGCTCGGCCTCGTTGCGGACCGCGGCCTGCGAGACGAGCGCGGCCTGCTCACCGGCGTCCGCCACGAGCTGCTGGGCCTCACGACCGGCCCGGTCCACGTTGTGCTCCGCGGCCTCGCGAACCTGGCGGGCCTCTTCGAGCAGCTCGTCGGCTTCTTCCTTCAGGCCGGCGGCCTCGGCCTCAGCATCAGCCAGTCGCTTGTTGGCAGCAGCGATCGATTCCGCGCGCAGCTTGTCGGCAGCGGCCTGGGTCTCGGCGCGGAGCCGCTCGATGGCAGCCTCCGACTCCGAGCGGCGCTTCGCGACCTCTTCGTCAACCGTGGCGCGCAACTGCTCTGCCGCGGCCTCCGAGTCCACCCGGAGCCGCTCGGCCTCAGCCGCCGCCTTGCTTCGGACCCGCTCGGCCGCCGCAGTCGATTCGTACCGCAGCTGATCGGCTTGTTCAGTGGACTCACTGCGCAACCGCTCGGCCTCGGCGATCGCCTCACTACGAACCCGCTCGGCCTCCGCAGTCGACTCGCTACGCAGTTGCTCAGCCTCAGCGGTCGACTCGCTTCGCAACTGCTCTGCTTTGGCAGCCGCTTCGGTTTGAACCCGCTCGGCTTCCGCAAGTGCTTCGGCGCGGACCCGCTCGGCCTCTTGCTCCGAGTCGGCCCGCAGCTTCGCCGCTCGTGCTTCCGATTCGGAGCGCAACTGTGCGGCCCGCGCCTCGGACTCGTCCCGCAACTGCTCGGCCGTGTGCTCCGACTCGTTGCGCAACTGTTCGGCGGCTCGCTCAGTGTCGTTGAGCAGCCGCTCGGCGGACGACGTCGCATCGGCGCGCAGCCTCTGCGCAGCCGCCTCGGCCTCGCTGCGAACGCGCTCGGCTTCAGCCCGGAGCCGGTCCGCTTCCTCGCGTGCGGCATCGTTCTCGTACTCCGCCTGCTCGCGCAGGGTGTCCGCGATCCGCTGCGCACGCTCCAGCACACCACCCGCTTGCCGCACGCCAAAGGAACCGGCGTCGGCGACCGGTTCCTTGGTGAGCGGCAGACGCGGTGCGTCCATGCGACGAGATGATTCCATCTCCGGCCCCCTCTCCAACAGTCCGGGTCCAGTTGTGTACGTGTTGTGACCTGTAGCGGTCACGAGCAGTGGCCAAACGGCGTGGTCATGCCTCTACAACGAGCCATATCGGTTGGCGGGTAACTTCATTTCATGCCGCTGCGCGATCTTCCCACCGAATCGCTGGCTGCGGCGGCCCTGATCAGGACCGAAGAACTGCGGCAGCGAAGGACGTTACGCCGTCCGCAATGGCAGGGCGCGGTCCTCGCGTGTCTCGCGGTGGGTAGCACCCTCGCCGTGCTGGTTCCCGGCTCCGCGAGTACAGGCTGTTACCTCTGGCGGGCTACCTCCCAGCCGGTGAGTGGACGTGGTCCGGCACTCGCCTTACCCCTCGTACTCGTCGCTCTGCTGCTCGCAGATCGCTTGTGTGCCGACCGATTGCGGCTTCGTCAGCAAGTTCGCGGTTGGGGCTCGGCGGCCATCGCGCTCGTCACCGTGATCACTTGGGCCGGCCTGGCGTCCCAAGGGCGAACTGGTTGTTCGACCTCACCCGCTGTGATCGGCATCGTCGCCTGCGGCAGCCTCGCGGCGTCGATCGCGGCCTACTGGGCGACTCGCGTTCCGGTCGTCGAACCGGTCGTTCCGGAGCAGCCGGAACCTGCTCCGGAAACGCCTCTCAATCAGTCCGAAATACGGGCAACCTTTGTCCAGCTGAGCTCTGTAGCCGATTCGGCAACCCCCCGGCCGACCCTCATCCCGGTCGTCAGCGGTGCCCTCGCCGCACTCCTGCTGCTGTCGACGGTGCTGCCTTGGCGGGAGCTCATCGACCCGGTCTCACTCGGTCCCACAGGAGGGGACGCTGGCCTCGGTCGTGCCCAGCTCTGGGAAATCCCGTACGCCGTGGGCTGGGCGGCACTGATCGTCGCGACCGCGCTTGCCACACTCTGCGCGGCCATAGCCACCCTGGTCGCCCCTAAGCCCGCCGCCCTCGTACTACGTGCGGCGTCCGTGGCCACCGGCGCACTGGTGATCGCCGGAACCCTCGCAGCCCTCATGCAACTCCCGCCCAGACTGTCCGATGGAGTCGGCTACCGACCCGGCCTAGGAGCATGGCTCGCCCTGACCGTCGGCGTGCTCCTCCTAGCCGTCGGCGGAATCACCACGGCCCTCTCGGTACGCCACCGCAGACCCGGGTGGCGCCTGCGGTTGGGGGTAGTGGCTGCAGCCGGGCTGATCGCCGTTGGAGCCGGGCTGTTCGTGCCAGCCGCGGCAGCATCGCAGTACCGGCCTGTGGTGGTTGCTGGGGCGCCACACGCGCTGCTGGACCTGCGCGGTGGCCAGTTGGTCGATCGACTGGGTATGCGGGTCGCGATCGGCACGTCGGACCCGCTGGACTCCGTCGCCGGAACCCTCGACGGTACGCCGGGCCAGTGGTTGCTCGGCCGGACTGGTTCCGAGGGGTCGACCGTGTTCGAGTACCGCGACGGGGTAGCTCTTCCGCGGGTGACGTTGAGCCATGGGGTGACCCCGCCGGCCCTGCTCGGGGTGACGGACGACCGGATGGTGCTGCTCGCCGGAGGAGCCGGCGGTAAGCCGTGGGCGATCCTGTCGGTCCCGCTCACCCTTGTCGCCGCGGATGTCAGCCTGAGCCACGAGAACTCCGACGGCACGCTCTACGTCACGCCCGGCATCGACATCCTCGCGACAGGCCAGGGTCCCGCGCTGACCCACCGGAACGCGAACCGCTCGATCGTCGTCTGGGGTTCGGCAAGCACGTGGGAGATCCCGGCGAACCAACTACACATCGGCATGGACCTCAAGGACTTCCTGGTCGATCCCGGTCCAGGCGCGCCGGGCAACGCGGTCTCTACCGGGCTGGATGGCACCACAGCGTGGCGCACCAGCGAGACCGGTCTGGCTGTCAGCAGGCCAGGCACTAAACCGCAGCAGGTCACGGGGATCGCCCCTGCAGGCTGCGTACTCAGCAGCGACGTTGCCAGCTCGTCCCTGACTGTCGACGCCTTTGCTATCGACGTACGCGGCAACCTCTGGCTCGGCGGCAGCTCCCCGACCGTGGTGGTCACCCCGGACGGTGTACTGCGGCGCGTGCCAGGTGGAGTCGCCGGGGTGAACAGCATCGAGGCCAGGCCTGACGGGTCCGTGCTGCTCGGAGTAGCGCCGGGTGGTGGAGACCAGGTGCTCGAGATTAGCGAGGCAGCCGCCACCGCCGCTTCTTACCAGGCTGCCCCCGAACCCACTGCCCGCTGCGATCGCAGAACACCCGCGGATGGCAGTACGGCGTACAGGGCCTCTGTGCTGCCATCTGTGCCGGTGGAGGATCCGCCGGTGACGGCAGGAGGGCAGCCGGGCAAGGCGGCCTCTGGTAGGAGTACCCACTTGGCGCTGGACTCGCAGGGACACGTCGCGCGGGTTCGTCTGCCCAACGCGGCCCAGGTGTGGGCTCCGGACGGACAGGGCGGTCTCTGGTGGACAGTGCCGAGCCTGAGCAAGCCGGTCAGCGAGGTGGCCGTCCATCTGCGAGGCGGGAGCGCGACTGTGGTCCGCGATCCTCAGCCCGCGTCGGCGACGCAGGGCGGTGGGTCAGGAGCTGCCGCAGGCGACCGGCTCGTCACCGCGATCGGCGACAGCACCTACACCCTCTACGGCCCGGCGCAGCAGGTGAAGCGTCTGCACGTGGACGGCAAGCTCCGCGAGGACGGTCTGGTCCAGCTCAGCTCGGGCGAGCTCGCCATGGTCGTCGAAGAACGCCTACTGCTCGTCCAGCGCGACGGCCGCACGAGCCCGCTGCTGGGCGGAGCCACTTCGGGCTGGCCGATCTCCGCCAGCCGCGTACCGGCGAGCCAGTGGACCACAGACGGCCAGTGGTTCGCCGGTCCGGACGGAAAGCTCTGGGTGTACGACGGCAGCCACCTGGCCCGGGTGGACGGGCCAAGCAAGGTGACGCTGATCGCCGGACCGGCGCAGGGCGTCCCGCAGGCCGCCGACGAGGTCACCGTGATCGGCACCGACCTGTACTTCGAACTGGGGAACGACGTCGTCCGGCTGGAGCCGACCCGATGATCGGCGACGAACTCCTCCCGGACGAGGAACTCCCCCGCCGGCTCGACGCCGCCGAGCAGGTCCTCGCGACCAGCGAGCACCGGTGGTTCGCCCGCGCCACGCTGCTGACAGCACTGGCCACCGGCCTCACGCTGCTGCTGCCGTGGACCTTCAGCCGCCGACTCGGGCTGTCGGTCTGGCAACTCGGCCTCGAGGTCCAGCCGTCACTCGCGCTGACCTGGCTAGCCGGCCTGACGACTTCGATCGTGGCGCTGAGCCTGCCTGCCGGGCCGAAGGCGCAGGCGGCGAGTGCGGCCACGGGAGTGCTGGCACTGCTGTTCATCGCCGGCGGCTGGCAGGCCAAGGAGCTGGACTCGATCAGCGACACCTGGGCCGGACCGGGTCCTGCCGTCGCCGTGGTGACTGGCCTGATCTGGATCCTGTGCGCCACGGCCCAACTCCTGGCCGATCGTCCCCGCCCGACCACGCCCGACGACCAGGCCGTCGCCGACGCCATCACCCGCCTCCGCACCAACCGCTGAACGCAAAGGACCCCGCGGACATCACGTCCGCGGGGTCCTTCAGTACTGCGTTGTCAGCTGTCCTGCACGCCGGACGGCGCACCGCCGGCGATCTCGGTCAGTTCGAGATCGGGGCTCGGGGCCTTCTGAGTCCCCGTGAAGGTGAAGTACTCGGCCACCCCGTCCGCGCTGACGGTGCCCTCAGGGGCCACGTCGACGAGCACGATCTGACCCGGCCGAAGCTCCCCGAACAGGATCTTCTCGGCCAGTGCGTCCTCCACGTCACGCTGCAGCGCGCGACGCAGTGGGCGAGCACCCAGGACCGGGTCGAAGCCACGCTCGGCGACCAGAGCCTTCGCCGCCGGGGTGAGCTCGATGCCCATGTCCTTGTCCTTCAGGCGTCCCTCCACCTGCGCGACCATCAGGTCGACGATCTTGACGATCTCTTCCTTGCCGTGCTGGTGGAAGACCACGATCTCGTCGACGCGGTTCAGGAACTCGGGACGGAAGTGCTGCTTCAGCTCGTCCGTCACCTTCGCCTTCATCTTCTCGTACGAGCTGCCGGTGTCGCTGGCCTGGGAGAAGCCGAGGCCGACGGCCTTGGCGATGTCCCGGGTCCCCAGGTTCGTGGTCATGATGATGACGGTGTTCTTGAAGTCGACCACGCGGCCCTGGGCGTCGGTCAGACGACCCTCGTCCAGGATCTGCAGCAGCGAGTTGAAGATGTCCGGGTGGGCCTTCTCCACCTCGTCGAACAGCACCACGCTGAACGGCTTGCGGCGGACCTTCTCGGTCAGCTGGCCGCCCTCTTCGTAGCCGACGTAACCGGGAGGCGAACCGAACAGCCGGGAAGCTGTGTGCTTCTCGGAGTACTCGGACATGTCGAGGCTGATCAGCGCGCTCTCGTCGCCGAACAGGAACTCGGTCAGGGCCTTGGACAGCTCGGTCTTACCGACGCCGGACGGACCGGCGAAGATGAACGAGCCGCTCGGCCGGCGCGGGTCCTTCAGACCCGCACGGGTCCGCCGGATCGACCGGGACAGCGCCTTCACGGCGTCCACCTGGCCGATGTACCGCTTGGCCAGCTCCTCCTCCATCTTCAGCAGTCGCGAGGACTCTTCCTCGGTCAGCTTGAAGACGGGGATGCCGGTGGCGGTGCTGAGCACCTCCGCGATCAGCTCCTCGTCGACCTCGGCGACGACATCCATGTCGCCGGCCTTCCACTGCTTCTCCCGCTCGGCCTTCGCGTTGATGAGCTTCTTCTCGTCATCACGAAGCGACGCCGCCCGCTCGAAGTCCTGGGCGTCGATCGCCGACTCCTTCTCCCGGCGCACGTTCGCGATCTTCTCGTCGAACTCGCGCAGGTCCGGCGGCGCCGTCATCCGGCGGATCCGCAACCGGGAACCGGCCTCGTCGATCAGGTCGATCGCCTTGTCCGGCAGGAAGCGGTCCGAGATGTACCGGTCGGCCATCTGCGCCGACGCGACCAGGGCCGGGTCGGTGATGGTGACGCGGTGGTGCGCCTCGTAGCGGTCCCGGAGGCCCTTGAGGATCTCGATCGTGTGCGCGATCGAGGGCTCGGCCACCTGGATCGGCTGGAACCGGCGCTCCAGCGCGGCGTCCTTCTCGACGTACTTGCGGTACTCGTCGAGGGTGGTGGCACCGATGGTCTGGAGCTCACCACGGGCCAGCATCGGCTTCAGGATGCTGGCTGCATCGATCGCGCCCTCGGCCGCGCCGGCCCCGACGAGGGTGTGGATCTCGTCGATGAACAGCACGATGTCGCCGCGGGTGCGGATCTCCTTCAGCACCTTCTTCAGGCGCTCCTCGAAGTCACCGCGATAGCGCGACCCGGCCACCAGCGCGCCGAGGTCGAGCGTGTAGATCTGCTTGTCCTTCAGGGTCTCGGGCACGTCGCCACGCACGATCGCCTGGGCCAGGCCCTCGACGATCGCGGTCTTGCCGACGCCCGGCTCACCGATCAGGACCGGGTTGTTCTTGGTCCGCCGGGACAGCACCTGCATGACCCGCTCGATCTCCTTCTCGCGCCCGATCACCGGGTCGAGCTTGGACTCACGGGCGGCCTGGGTGAGGTTCCGGCCGAACTGGTCGAGCACCAGGGAGCTGCTCGGGGCACCTTCGGTGGCCCCGGCACCGGCTGTCGCCGTCTCCTTGCCCTGGTATCCGCTCAGCAGCTGGATGACCTGCTGCCGGACCTTGTTCAGGTCCGCACCGAGCTTGACCAGGACCTGCGCTGCGACGCCCTCACCCTCGCGGATGAGGCCGAGCAGGATGTGCTCGGTGCCGATGTAGTTGTGGCCCAGTTGCAGGGCCTCACGCAGGGAGAGCTCCAGTACCTTCTTGGCGCGAGGGGTGAACGGGATGTGCCCACTGGGAGCCTGCTGTCCCTGGCCGATGATTTCCTCGACCTGGGAACGGACAGCCTCCAGCGAGATACCGAGGCTCTCCAGAGCCTTGGCGGCGACACCTTCACCCTCGTGGATCAGGCCGAGCAGGATGTGCTCGGTCCCGATGTAGTTGTGGCTGAGCATCCTGGCCTCTTCCTGAGCCAGGACGACTACCCGACGGGCGCGGTCCGTAAATCGTTCAAACATCGCCAAAGCGCTCCTTGCCTCAGAGGAGTCGGACGTGCCGTTTAGGCCGACCCCCGTACATGCATGCTAGTCCCCGGCACCGACAGGCTCGCTCTCAGCGAACAAGCCGCGACCTCCGGTACGGCCGCCAACTGGGGATCACAAGGGAACAACCACCCCGGGTCCGCCGGTGTTCCCGGCGCGCCCGGTGTTCGCCACCAGCGAATTCGTCGGCTTTGTTGTTCTCTCAGTCATCCGGCCGGACGATCCCGGCCGGCGGTGTCCACAGTGTGATACGGCCGGAATGCGGACGGTCCCGGTGCCATCGACTGGCACCGGGACCGGCAGATCTTGTCCGAATTTACTTGGCTTCGTTGTACGCCGCCCGTACCTCGGCGGAGATCCGGCCCCGCTCGCTGACCTCGTAGCCGTTGTCCTTGGCCCACGCGCGGATGTCGGCGGAATCGGTCGCGGACCGGCCCCGTCCCCGCCCACGGCCCGCGGCGCCACCCCGGCGGCCGGCCACCCGGCGCCCGGCGCCGACATACCCGGCCAGGGCGTCGCGCAACTTGGCGGCGTTCTTCTTGGACAGATCGATCTCGTACGTCGAACCGTCCAGCCCGAAGGTCACGGTCTCGTCGGCCTTACCGCCGTCGAGATCGTCCTCGAGAACCACCTGAACCCTTTGCGCCATCGATGACAGTCCTTTCCGCGCCCGTCACCGGGCACAATCCCCCTGCCGTTAAAACTTGATACTGATTTGTACCGCACAAACCGGCATCCTGTCATTCAACAGGCGGAATGGGCCGTAAAGATGTGACTAAACACTCCGGTCCGATCGACGCAGCGCATCCATCGTGACGATGGGTATTCACGTCACTCCGGGTACGTGTCGGCAGGAAATCGGACCCGGGAATGGATTTGGCCGTTGGTTGTGCTATGCAACGGCTCCCGGGCCCGATTTAGCGGTCACTCCGGACGCAGCAACGGGAACAGAATCGTCTCCCGGATACCGGCCCCGGTGAACAACATCACCAGCCGGTCCAGCCCCATCCCCAGCCCACCGGCCGGCGGCATGCCGAACTCCATCGCGCGGAGGAAATCCTCGTCCAGGTCCATCGCCTCGGGATCGCCGGCCGCGGCCAGCAACGACTGTGCCACCAGGCGTTCCCGCTGGATCACCGGGTCGTTGAGCTCGGAGTACGCCGGCGCCAGCTCGACCCCGTTGATGATCAGGTCGAACGCCTCGACCAGCCCGGGAACCGACCGGTGCGGCTTGGCCAGCGGCCGGACCGATTCCGGATAGTCCTGCACGAAGGTCGGCTGGATCAGGGTGTGCTCGACCAGCTTCTCGTACAGCTCGAGCGCGATCTCACCGGCATTCCAGCCGGGCTGCAACTCGACCTGGTGCTGCTCGGCCAGCTTCGTCAGCCGGGCCGCGTCGGTGCTTACGTCGGCTGCTGCACCGACCGCTTCCGAGATCAGCTCGAAAACACTCACCTCGCGCCACGGGGCGGTCAGGTCGATCTCCGACCCGTCGCGCCCGGTGACCACCGTGCGGCCGACCGCGTCGGCCGCATTGAGGATCAGGTCGCGCAGCAATGTCTTCATCGAGCCGTAATCCCCGTAGGCCTGGTAGGCCTCGATCATCGAGAATTCCGCCGCATGAGTGGAATCGAGACCCTCGTTGCGGAAGGTCCGGCCGATCTCGTAGACCCGGTCGACGCCGCCGATCATCGCGCGCTTCAGATCCAGCTCCAGCGCGATCCGCAGCAGCATCTCCTGGTCGAACGCGTTCAGGTGGGTCCGGAACGGCCGGGCCGCGGCGCCGCCGTTGGTCAGCTGCAGCACCGGCGTCTCGACCTCGATGAAGCCCTGCTGGTCGAACGTCGACCGCAGCGACTTCAGCACGGCCGCCTTGGTCCGGACCATGTCGCGGGCCTCGGGCCGGACGATCAGGTCGACATAGCGCAGCCGGACCCGGGCCTCCTCGCTCAGCGGCTTGTGCTCGTTCGGCAGCGGCCGCAGCGTCTTGGCGGCCATCTGCCAGCCGGTCGCCTGCACCGACAGCTCGCCGCGGCGGCTCGTCACCACCTCGCCCTGGACCGAGAGCAGGTCGCCGAGGTCCACCAGCGCCTTGAACCGGGCCAGCTCCTCCTCGCCGACATCGGCGAGCGACAGCATCACCTGCAACTCGGTGCCGTCCCCTTCGCGGAGGCGGACGAAGCAGAGCTTGCCGGTGTTGCGCAGGAAGATCACCCGGCCGGCCACCGAGACCTGCTCACCCGTCTTGGTGTCGGGCTCCAGCTCCTGGCTGTCGTAGCGTTCGCGGATCTCCTTCAGGGTGTGTGTTCGCGGCACCGAGATCGGATACGGCTGGACCCCTTCCGACAGCAGCCGGTCACGCTTCTCCCGGCGTACCCGGATCTGCTCGGGCAGGTCGTCCTGCCCGCTGTCGGGGGTCGCCGGGGTCTCACGTGGGTCAGTCATGCCCTAAAGGCTAGTGAGTGAGCACCTCTTCGGCCGAATCCTTTGTCCACTGCCTACTGACCCGGATCAGCAGTACGGCGGTGACAACAGTCATCATCGCCATCCCCGAACCAGCCGTCACGAAGGTCATCCGGGGACCGAGCAGGGCACCCACGAGGCCACCGAGCAGGAGAGCCAGGAGGCTGGCTGCCCGGGCGGTTCCGCTCAGGGCGGCGATCACCCGGCCACGAACCGCCTCGGCCGACCGGGTCACAACGAGGGTGCTGGTCGCGGCGTTGAGCATGCCTCCGCCGAACCCGACCGAGACGGCTCCGATCACCAGGGTGACCACGTTCCCGGCCACTCCCATCAGAATGCAGGACGCCCCGATCGCCGCAGTACCGGCAAGCACGGCCCGTGAGCGGGCGGAGTCGTTCCGCAGCCGCCCGGTGAACCAGGCTCCGGCGATCGCGCCCGCTCCCTGGGCGGCCAGGACTCCGCCGTACCCGCTCGAGCTGAGGCCGAGTTCGTCGGTGATCAGGAAGACCTCGACCACGTTGACCGCCTCGCCGGCCAGGACGAACACCCACAGAGCCGGTACGAGGATCCGCAGCAACGGGTCGCCGAACATGCTCCGCAATCCGGCAGTCAGCGCACCCCGCTCCCGTACTGCGCCCCGCTCGGGGCTGCGCCGGGTCCGAACCAGGCGCGCCACGACAGCCAGTCCGACGAACGTCGACGCGTCCACCAGCAGGGCTCCGCGATCGCCGGCCCAGCCGACGAGCAAGCCGCCCAGGGCCGATCCGGCCAGCGTCGCCACGCCGATCAGGGCCTGGCTGGTGCCCGTCGTCTTGCCGACGAGCTCCTCACCGACGATCCGCGGGATCAGGGCGCCCCACGCTGGGCCGGCCACGGCCTGACCCAGCTGCAGGACGCAGACCAGAGCCAGAGTGGCGGCGAGGCCGTGGGAGAAGGCGAGCCCGATCCCGGCGGCCGCCTGCAGCACAGACGCCCAGACCAGCACCTTGCGGGAGTCGTAGCCGTCGACGATGCGACCGGCGAACGGGATCATCACCACCGTCGGGACGGCGAAGGCGAGCAGCAGCGCGGTGATCGCGCCGGGACCGCCGTTCTCGGAGACGCGCAGCATCAGCGCCACCAGGGCGATCGAGTCACCGGCATAGGAGACGGCGCGGGCGGGGAGCACCAGCCGCACGTCCCGCAACGACCAGATCGACCGGCCGGGCACTGAGGTCTGAAGTAGTTGCTTCATAGTTATGAAGCTACTGCTTCAGATATGACGGCGTCAAGGGACCCGCTACGCTGTCGCCGTGGCCAAGAAGAAGCGCCTGGTCCTGACCGATCCGCGGGCGATCCGTGCCCTGGCCCATCCGGCCCGGCAGGTGATCATCGACGAGCTGTACAGCGGAAAGGTGCTGACCGCGACGGAATGCGCCGAGCTGGCGGGGCTGACGCCGTCCGCGACCAGCTACCACCTGCGCGCCCTCGAACGCTGGGGCATCGTCGAGCGCGCCGACACGTCCGCGGACGGCCGTGAACGCCCCTGGCGGGCGCCGGCCCAGGGCCTGGAGGTCAGCACCCAGTCGGGCGGCGCCGGCCGGATCGCCAGCCAGACGATGATCCGGAACAACATCCTGCGGGTGCTCGAACAGTTCGAAGAGCTGGCCGGGGACGACCCGT
>Ga0193742_1001170_pt1 | contig 16185 bp, 16 predicted proteins | sample L2c1metaG_FD_165511 | JGI IMG/M metagenome (GOLD analysis project Ga0193742, IMG submission 165511) | Soil microbial communities from a riparian zone of the East river system, Colorado, United States - L2c1 | ecosystem: Environmental > Terrestrial > Soil > Riparian zone | place: USA: East River... | reverse complement strand
GAACGGCGCACCGAGCTCTTCATGCGCCACAATCGGTCGCGGCTTGGTTGCCTCGATCCGGATGCGCTGCGACACCGGCTTTTCAGCCATCTCCGCACGCTGCGGGCGCAGCGGCCGGACGCGCAAGCGGCGGCGGCCATAGATGTAAGATAGCGGCACATAGATCATCGCGGCGATCAGCAGCGCCAGCGCCAGGGTCAGCAATGCGCGCGCGGTAAGCCCCAGCGGCGGCGCGGCGGCGGCGAACAGAGCCGGCAGGCCGCTCGCCATCACCAGCCCCTCGAACAGCGGCGCAGGGAGCGTGCCGACGATGATCGCAACACCGAAGCCGATCGACCCGGCCATGGCCGGAGCAAGCGGCAGTGAGATGCCTTGCGGGCGCGTAAGCATGTCCATGAAGATGGACGCTACGGGCGATGCGCTAATTCTTGGTAAACGGCATTGTAACGCGCGACATTCTTCGCCCAGTCGCGCTGTTCAGCGACATAGGCGCGCGCTGCCGCCTTGCGCGCATCCCAGTTCGATCGGTCGGCGAGCAGACCAGCCAGCGCACGCGCGATGCCCGCCGGATCGTCCGCGGGGAACAGCGTGCCGGTGACGCCGTCCTCGATCAGCTCGCGGTGGCCGCCGACGTCCGACGCCGCGACCAGCCGCCCCTGCGCCATCGCCTCCAGCGGCTTTAGCGGTGTGACCAGATCGGTCAGCCGCATGCGCTTGCGCGGATAGGCGAGGATGTCGATCAGCCCGTAATAGCGCTCCACCTCGGCATGCGGCACGCGACCGAGGAAGTGGATGCGGTTCGCCACCGGCGACGAGGCCGCCTGCGCCGCGAGGTCGTCCGCCATCGGCCCGCCGCCGACCAGCAGCAGATGCGCCTGCGGACGCGCCGCGACCAGCGCGGGCATCGCCGCGATCAGGTCGTCCAGCCCTTCATAGTCGTAGAAGCTGCCGATGAAGCCGATCACCTCATCGCCCAGACCCAGCTTGGCCGCCAGCGCCGCATCGCGCGGCGGCGGATCGCCGAACAGGCCCATGTCGACGCCGTTGGGCGAAACGAAGATCTTCGCCGGATCGATACCGCGCGATACGAGATCGCCGCGCAGCCCTTCGCAGATCACCGCGATCTTGTCCGCCCGCCGCGCCGCGCGCGTCTCCAGCGCCTTGGTGATGCGGTATTTGATCGATCCCTCGCGGCCGGTGCCGTTGCCGACCGCGGCGTCTTCCCAGAAGGCGCGGATTTCGTAGAGCAGGGGCAGTCCCAGCCGTTTCGCCACGCGCCCGGCCGCCATCGCGTTCAGCACCGGCGAGTGCGCGTGGAGGATATCAGGCTGGAACACGCGGGCGATGGCCTCGATTCGCGCGGCGAAGGCGGAAACCTCCGCCATTTCGCCGAGCGGGCTTGGCAGAGCGCCCGGCGGTGCGGTGCGGTAGAAGGTCAGCCCCTCCACCGTCTCGATCGCCCCTCCGGTAACCCCCTGACGCGGGCCGGTAATTCCAGCGACCTGCCACCCTTGCGCGATCTGCGCGACCAGGATCGCGCGCGTGCGAAAGGTGTAGCCGCTGTGCAATGGCAGCGAATGGTCGAGGATATGGAGTACCCGCATCAGCGCACGCTGTGCCATCACGGGCTTAACGGCGCGTCAATTGCTCCAGGCTAAGACGCGCCGATGGTCGATAACTTCTCGCTTGCGGTGGCGCACGTCCTGATCGCGCTGGCGATCTGGCGGCTGTTGCGCCGTGACGATCTCGATAGCGAGCCACCTATCCAACGGGGCGATCGCGATGCGTGATCTCATCTTCCTCGCCTTCATTGGCGCGATCATGCTGGGCGCGGTGAAGCGGCCGTTCCTGTTGGTGCTGCTCTACGTCTATATCGATATCGTCGCCCCGCAGCGGCTGACCTACGGCTTCATGACCACGCTGCCGCTATCGGCCATTGTCGTCGGGTTGGCGGTGCTTGCCTGGCTGGCGGTCGACGACAAGCGCGATACGCGCGTCAGCTTTCGCCAAGGGTTGATCGTTCTGCTGCTCGGCTGGTGCTGGTACACCACGCGCGGCGCCGATTTCCCGGTCGAGGCGCTCAGCAAATGGGAATGGGTGTGGAAGGCGCTGGCCTTCGCCATCTTCCTGCCCCTCACCCTGCGCACGCGTCTGCGGATAGAGGCGCTGCTGCTGTTCATGGTCCTTTCGATATCCGCGATCGCGATCACCGGCGGGATCAAGACGCTGGCGGGCGGCGGCGGATACGGATCGCTGCAGCTGCTGGTGGCCGACAATTCGGGGCTGTACGAAGGCAGCATCATCTCCACGGTCGGCATCGCGATGATCCCGATCATCCTGTGGTTCACCCATAGCGGCACGATCTTTCCGCCCGATTGGCGGGTGAAGCTGTTCGGCTATGCGCTGACCTTCTCGTGCTTGCTGCTGCCCGTCGGCACGCAGGCGCGCACCGGATTGCTGTGCATCGGGCTGCTCGCGATACTGCTGCTGCGCGATGCGAAGCGGAAGTTCCTGTGGTTCACCGGGCTTGCGCTGATGGGTGCCGCCGCCCTGCCCTTCCTGCCCACCGCTTTCACCAATCGGATGGACACGATCGGCAGTTACAAAGCGGACGCTTCCGCATCCACTCGGATCGAGGTGTGGAAATGGACCTGGGACTACGCCAAGACGCACCCGCTGGGCGGCGGGTTCGAGGCGTATCGCCAGAATTATATCCGCTACGACAAGGTCAAGGTGGACGATGTCGCCGGCAACAACGCCACGGTGGAGCGTACGCTGGAGGTCGATCGCGGCCGCGCCTATCACAGCGCCTATTTCGAGATGCTGGGCGAACAGGGTTATCCCGGTCTTGCGATGTGGCTGCTGATCAACCTGGGCGGAATCTGGCGGATGGAGGTGCTGCGCCGCCGTTACCGCGAGGGCGCCGAAGCCTGGGCGGGCAGCCTGGCGAGCGCGCTGCAGCACGCCCACATGATCTACATGCTGGGCGCGGTGTTCGTCGGCATCGCCTTCCAGCCGGTCCTGTTCATGCTGGTCGGCGCGCAGATCGGGCTGGACACCTATCTGACGCGGCGGCGCAAGGAGACCACGTGGAATCCGATCCGGCGCAGGAAACGGGCGCAGCCCGAGGCCGCGCCCGCACTCGGCTAGGCGTCCTCGGCTACCTTCTGTTCGGCAAGCGCCTTGAGCAGCGCCTTGTTGAACGCCGGAATATCATCGGGCTTGCGGCTGGTGATCAGATTGCCGTCGATCACCACTTCCTCATCGACCACTTCGGCGCCGGCGTTGGTCAGATCGGTGCGGACCGAGGGCCAGCTGGTGACGCGGCGGCCGTCGACGACATCGGCCTCCACCAGCAGCCACGGGGCGTGGCAGATCGCGGCGACGATCTTCCCGTCATCCATGAAATCCTCGACAATGTTCACCGCGGTTTCCTCCAGCCGCATCTTGTCCGGATTGCCGACCCCGCCGGGCAGCAGCAGCGCGTCGTAATCGTCGATATCGACCTGATCGAGCGTGATGTCCGGCGTGATCGTCTCCGCCTTCTCACTATCGTTGACCACCCCCTGGATCGGGTCGGTTTTGATAGAGGCGAGCGTCACCTTCACGCCTGCATCCAGCAGCGCCTGGCGCGGCTTGAACAGTTCGGATTGCTCGAAACCGTCGGTCGCGAGGATCAGCACATGCTTGTCGGACAGGTCGGCCATGATGGGTCTCCAGATGTTCGGGGGGTTCGCACGCCTCAACCGGTGGCGCGCACGGCAAGTTCCGGAACGATGCGACGGCCCGCGCATTGGTTTGGCCGAAGCGAGAAGGAACCTGCGTGGCCAATCCTAAGATCGTCTATGTCGATGATGACCTGCCCGGCATCACCCGCAAGAAGGCGGGCAAGGGCTGGGCCTATGCGGACGCCAAGGGCAAACGCATCACCGATCGCGACGAGATCGACCGGCTGAATGCGATCGGCATGCCGCCGGCCTATCGGGATTGCTGGTTCTGCCCCTCGCCCGACGGCCATATCCAGGCGACCGGATATGACGACAAGGGCCGCAAGCAATACCGCTATCACACCGCTTTCCGCGAAAGGCAGGAGGCGGCGAAATACGATCTCTGCGCCGATTTCGGCCGGGCGCTGCCGCTGCTGCGCGCGCGGGTGGAAAGCGACCTCAAGCGCCGCTCACTGGGCAAAGACCAAGCGGTTGCATCCGTCGTCCGTCTGCTCGATCTCGGCAACGTGCGCGTGGGTAACGAGGGATATGCGAAGGAGAACAAAAGCTTCGGCGCCACCACGCTGCGCAAGCGCCATGCCGGTGTCCGCGGCAAGACGCTTTCCCTGGAATATCGCGCCAAATCGGGCAAGATGCGGGCGATGAAGGTCACCGACGGCACGCTGACCCGCTTCGTCAGGAAGATGCAGGATCTGCCCGGCCAGCAACTGTTCAAATGGACCGACGAGGATGGGGCGTGCCACATCGTCACCTCCACCATCGTCAACGACTATATCCGCGATGCGATGGGGGAGGATTTCACCGCCAAGCATTTCCGGACATGGGGGGCGAGCGTGCTGGCGTTCGAGGCGTTGGCCGAAGCGAAGGAGCCGCTCAGTCTGGCCGCGATGCTCGATCCCGTAGTCGAGGCGCTGGGCAACACCCCCGCCATCGCCCGCAAATCCTATGTTCATCCCCGCCTGATCGATCTGACCAAGGCGGGCCAGAAGGCGTTTCGCGAAAGCCTGAAGCTGCCGCGCGCCACCCGTTACCTCTCCCGCATTGAGCGCGGGCTGATCGAGCTGCTCGAAAGCCCGTTGCCGCGCGCCAAAGCCGCCTGACAGGAAGACATATGAGCAACGCGACCACGGCCAATACCAGCGCGATCCCGCGCGTCGACGTCCAGACCCAGCTGCAGACACTGATCAACGACAGCGCCGCCTGGCTGCAATCGCACTGGCTGCAGATACTGATCGCCGCCGCGGTCGCCAGCGGCATCGTGCTGCTGCTCTTCTTCTTGCGCCGCATGGGCGTGAAGCTGTGCGAACGCGATACCCGCCACACCGGCTGGCCCACCGTGTTCGGCCGCGCGATCAGCAAGACCGGTAGCTTCTTCATCATCATGGTCGCCGCCAAGCTGGTGGCGGGATACGCCCAGCCGCCACAGGGCGTGACCACCACGATCGATTTCCTGTTCACCCTGGCCGCGGTGTTCCAGGCGGCGATCTGGGCGCGCGAGCTGATCCTGGGCTTCATCGAGCACCGCACCGGGGCCGAAGGCTATCAGGGCGAGGCGCTGATCAATGCGATGGGCATCATCCGCCTGCTGGTCACCGTGGTGCTGTTCGCCATCGCGCTGATCGTCGTGCTCTCCAATCTCGGCGTGAACGTCACCGGCCTGGTCGCCGGCCTCGGCGTCGGCGGCATCGCGATCGGCCTTGCGGCGCAGGGCATCTTCGCCGATCTGTTCGCCGCGCTGTCGATCCTGTTCGACAAGCCGTTCCGCCGCGGCGACGCGGTCAGCTACGACACGACATCGGGCACGGTCGAAGAAATTGGCCTGAAAAGCACGCGCATCCGATCGATCACCGGTGAAGAGCGGATCATCAGCAACAAGAATCTGCTCGACAAGGAAATCCACAACAATACCCGCCGCAACACGCGCCGATACAAGTTCGTACTGGGCGCGACCTATGAGACCGACGTCGAAAAACTGCGCGCCATCCCGGACATGATGAAGGAAGTGGTCGAGGCCAATGAGGCAGAGTTCGTGCGCTGCGGGTTCGTCACCTTCAACGCATCGAGCGTGGATTTCGAGCTGGAGTTCGACAGCCCCAGCCAGGATTTCGCCACGGGCTATTTGCGCAGGCACCAGATCGGCCTGGCCATCCTCGACCGCTTCAACCGCGAGGGCATTCCCTTCGCCTATCCGACCCAGACAAGCTTCACCGCCGCCCCAGACGGAACGCTGATCCTGCCGTTCGATCCGGATGCAGACCTTCGAAACAAGGAGAAGAGCGATGCTGCGTGACAAGACATCTTCGGCGATCGTCGCGGTCAGCGATCTCGATCGCGCCAAGCGCTTCTATGGCGAGACACTGGGGCTGACGCCCGGCGACGAGGATATGGACGGCGTCACCAGCTACAAGACTGGCGATAGCTCGCTGGTCGTCTATCAATCTGATGGCGTGCGGCCCGGTAGCGGTAATGCCGTGGCGTGGGGCGCCGGCGGCGATGTCGAAGCGATTGCCGGCGACCTGCGCGCCAAGGGCGTGAAGCTGAAGGAATATCCGGAGATGGGCCTGACCATCGAAAACGGCGTCCACCGCGACGGCGATTTCCGCGGCATCTGGTTCAAGGATCCCGACGGCAACATCCTGCACGTCAACAGCATGTGACGCACGAGTCGCGCCGGCTTTAGAAGTTCGGGTTCGGCGACGTTGGGCCGGTTGAATGGCCAATTGCGGGTGACGGACGCTACGTCTGCGGTCACCTTAGAGGCTTCGGTGCGGCTAGGCTTGCCGAGGTGCCGACCTTGCGCCAAAGAGAGCGCCGCTCATCACCAAGCATCAGGAGGAAAGCCGTGGCCGAGACTGTCGCCATCACCGATATGCCAGGCCGCGTGGGGCAGGAGGTCGTGTCCGACTGGGTCGAGGTGACACAGGAGATGATCGACAAGTTCGCCGATGCGACGGGCGATCACCAGTTCATCCATGTGAACCCGCAAATGGCGGCGATGACCCCATTCGGTGGCACCATTGCCCACGGTTTCCTGACGCTGTCGCTGATGCCCCTGCTGGCGTCCAAGACCGAACAGCCGACGATCGAAGGCGTCAAGATGGGCGTCAATTACGGGGGCAACAAGGTCCGTTTCCTCACCCCGGTCCGCTCCGGCAAGCGCGTGCGTGGCCGTTTCAAGCTGATCGATTTCTCCGAAAAGCGCCCGGGCCAGTGGCAGCAGACCAACGAATTCACCGTCGAGATCGAAGGCAGCGACAAGCCCGCCATGATCGCCGAATGGATGAGCCAGATTTTCGTCTAAATTCCGTCAGGAGAACCCGTCATGCGCACAGCCGTCATCGTTTCCACAGCCCGCACCCCGATCGGCCGCGCCTATCGCGGGGCGTTCAACAACACCACGCCGCAGAAGCTTTCCGGCCACGCCATCGAGCACGCGGTCAAGCGCGCGCGGATCGACGGCGCCGAGGTCGATGACGTCGTCTGGGGCGCGGCGCTGCAGCAGGGCCACCAGGGGGGCAACATTGCCCGTCAGGCGGGGCTGATGGGCGGGCTGCCGGTCAGCGTCGCGGGCATGTCGATCGATCGCCAATGCGCATCGGGCCTGATGGCGATCGCCACCGCCGCCAAGCAGATCATCGTCGATGGCATGGACGTGGTCGTCGGCGGCGGGGTTGAGAGCATATCGATGGTGCAGACCCCGCAGATGCGCATCGGCATGGATACTGATCTCGTCGCGATGCATCCGGACATCTACATGCCGATGCTGCAGACCGCTGAAGTCGTCGCCGCGCGCTACGGCATCGGCCGCGAGGCGCAGGATGCCTACGGCCTGCAATCGCAGCAGCGCACCGCCGCCGCACAGGCCGCGGGCAAGTTCGACGACGAGATCGTCCCGCTGGCGAGCAAGATGACCGTCGTCAACAAGGAGACCAAGGAGGTCTCCGTGAAGGACGTCACGCTCGCCAAGGACGAAGGCAACCGCGCGGACACGACCGCCGAGGGCCTCGCCGCGCTGCAGCCCGTGGTCGGCCCGACCGGCGTGATCACCGCCGGCAACGCCAGCCAGTTGTCCGACGGCGCATCCGCCAGCGTGCTGATGGAGGCTTCGGTCGCCGAGAAGAAGGGCCTGACCCCGCTCGGCCGCTATGTCGGCATGGCGGTGGCGGGCACCAAGCCAGACGAGATGGGCATCGGCCCCGTCTTCGCCATCCCCAGGCTGCTGGAGAAGAACGGCCTGTCGATCGGCGACATCGGCCTGTGGGAGCTGAACGAAGCGTTCGCCGTGCAGGTACTCTATTGCCGCGACAAGCTGGGCATTCCGGACGAGCTGCTGAACGTCAACGGCGGCGCGATCTCGATCGGCCACCCCTACGGCATGTCGGGCGCGCGGATGACCGGCCACGCGCTGATCGAAGGCAAGCGCCGGGGCGCGAAATATGTCGTGGTGACGATGTGCATCGGCGGCGGCCAAGGCGCGGCAGGGCTGTTCGAGGTACTGTGAACAGGTAATGGGAGGGGCTGCTCCCCTCCCGTCACGGCCGGGGCATATGGATCACATGCCTGCGGAAGTTGATCGCCGTGCCGATCATCGCGTCCGTGACGACGAAGGCGATCGGCAGGCCTGGTTCGGCGTCGAGTACGGCTTCGGCAGCAAATCCCCTGGCGCGCAGAAATGCGGCGGCGGCGTGCGCCTCGGCTGCCGGGTCCGCCGCGACCAGGCCGATCGCGGACGATATTCCGGGCAATTTCTGCAAGACCTCGGGCGAGGATTGATTAACGATCGTGCCGTCCCACAGGATGGAACGGCGCACATCGGCGGTGTCGATCCGAAATCGCTCCTTCAGACCATGCATCGCCAGCAGTTCGACCACCGCCTGTTTGCCCTCCGGCGACGCCGCGGCGAAAATCCGGGAGCCACGGTCAGGGAATGGCAACGGATTCCGGCCGGAAGCCAGCAGGATCGTCCAGAGAACGCCGCCCGCAGCGAGGCCGGCGGCGATCGCGAGAACCCATAATGGTACGAACATCTCCACCACCCCGTCGCCGATGTGCCCCGCTTGAACAGATACGTCGCTCGGTAGGGAAACTCTACCCGTCCGGGCCGTTTTCTGCAGCATAGGTCACATCGGAGAACAGACATGCAGGCCAAGCAGGAAACCGACGCCCAGATCCGCGAGCGGATGTGGAAGGAAATGGGCAAAAGCCCGTTCGTGATGATCGCCGTGGTCGGCAGCCACGACCATAGCGAGCCGATGACCGCGCAGCTCGATCCCGACGCCAACGGCAAATTCTGGTTCTATTGCAGCCGCGACAACCGCGTGGCGAAGGGCGGTGAAGCGATGGCGCAGTTCATATCCAAGGGTCACGAGGTCTTCGCCTGCATCCACGGCACATTGACCGAGGAAACCAGCGAGGCGATCAAGGATAAATATTGGTCAAACGTCACCGAAGCCTGGTTCGAAGGCGGCCGCAACGATCCGAACCTGATGATGCTGCGCTTCGATCTGAAGGATGCGGAAATCTGGGAAGGTGACCAGTCGCTGAAGGGCAAGTTCAGGATGCTCACCGGCCATACGATGAAGGCGAGCGAAGCCGGCCGCCATGCCGAGGTGGCACTTTAAGGTTAGGTCGCTCCCTGTTTAACCTCCCCGGCTCGGTCCACTCCCGGGCACGATGGATGCCGGAACAAGTCCGGCATGACGGTAGGAGGTAAGGGCCGATTGACGCCAGCCGCCCATCCGTGGATGGCTCGTCTCATGGGCCCTTCCCTCACCCACCGCCTGCGTGTCGAAGCGCACGCCGTATGGCTGGCCATTCGCGATCCCGATACGCCGTGGTCGGCGCGGATCGTAGGCCTGCTGATCGCTGCCTATGCGCTGTCACCGATCGACCTGATCCCGGATTTCATCCCCATCCTCGGTCTGGTTGACGATGCCGTCATCATCCCGGCAGGCCTGTGGCTGTTCCGCCGCCTGATCCCCGAGACCCAATTCACCCGCCACCGCGCAGCAGCAGAGGCGGCAAGCGAACGGCCGTCATCGAAGCTGGGGATTATCTTGATCGTAGCGATCTGGATCGCGACGGCGTGGCTGGTCTGGTGGACGATCCGCGTGAACTGGGACTAAAATCAGGATGCCCGCTTTCGACCCAGTTGGGACGTTCGCAATCGGCACGCGCCAACTCTGCTCAAACCCGGAGCGAACCTCGATCAGCCGACCGATGGCTTGCCGGTGAAAACCGCCAACTGATCATCGAAAGCACGCTTGTAGGCGGGCCGCGCTTCACCGCGGGCGACATAGGCGGAGAGGTTTGGATATTCCTCCAATATGCCCGTTCCTTCCAACCTGCGCAGCACCAGCACCATCATCAGGTCACCGGCGCTGAACACACGGTCGAGCCAGTCGGCATCGCCAAGCCGATGGGAAAGGGCATCCAGCCGGTCGCGGATTCGATCTTCAAGGATAGGCAGGCGCTCCTCGTACCAACTCTTGTCGCGCTCCACGTAATCGACTTGCTCGCGCTCGACGATCGGCGGTTCCACCGTGCTGAGCGCGGCAAACATCCAGGTGACCGCGCGCGCCCGCGCATTTGCGTCGTCCGGCAGCAGGCCCGCATGGTGCTCGGCGATGTGGAATATGATCGCCCCCGACTCGAACAGGGCGAGATCGCCTTCTTCATAGGTCGGAATCTGCCCGAAGGGATGGAGCGCACAATGCGCAGGCTCCTTCATCTCGGTGAACGAAACCAGGCGAACGTCGTAAGGCTGGCCCACTTCTTCGAGCGCCCAGCGAACCCGCATGTCACGCGCCAGTCCCTGGCCCTCATCGGGAGACTGTTCAAAGGCGGTAATGGTGGGGGTCATTCGAAGCTTCCCGATTGACTGCGATCTACCAGCTTCGCTGACAGACCGTCCGCCAATTCCATATAGCAGTCGTTTGGCGATATGAAGTCGAACGACTGCAGACCACCCATAGCCGTCATGCCGGATTCGTTCGGTGTGACTATGGCGGGGAGGTGAGCGAGGCCTGCAGCCCCTCACCCGTTATGCGCGGTGATCCATTCTTCCATCACGGGCGCGATCCTGGTACGCCACTTCGAGCCGTTGAAGATGCCGTAATGCCCCGCACCCTTGGCGAGGTGGTACTTCTTCATCTTGGCCGGCAGGTTGGTCGCGATGGTCAGCCCGGCCTTGGTCTGGCCCACGCCGGAAATGTCGTCGCGTTCGCCCTCGATCGCGAGGATCGCGGTTTTGGTGATTGCCGCCGGATCAACCTTGCGGCCGCGGTGGAGCATTTCGCCCTTGGGCAGTGCGTGGGTCTGGAACACCACCTCCACCGTCTGCAGGTAGAATTCGGCGGTCATGTCACACACCGCGCGGTATTCGTCGTAGAAATCCTTGGTCGCATCGGCGTTTTCACCGTCGCCCGCGACCAGGTGCTTGAACATCTCGAAATGCGAAATCATGTGGTTGCCAAGGTTCATCGACATGAACCCGGCCAACTGCAGGAAGCCCGGATACACCTTCCGCCCCGCGCCCTGATACATCATCGGCACGGTGACGACGGCGTTCTGTTCGAACCAGCTGTGCGGGCGCTGCGTCGCCAGCGTGTTGACCGCGGTGGGCGCCTCGCGCGTGTCCACCGGCCCGCCCATCATCGTCAGTGTGCGCGGGGTCGCGGGGTGGTCGTCCGCGTTCATCAGCGCGACCGCGGCGTAGCAGGGCACCGACGGCTGGCATACCGCCAGCATGTGCGCACCGGCGCCGATCGTTTCGAGAAACTCGACGACGTAATCGATATAGTCGTCCAGGTCGAAGCGGCCCTCGCTGACCGGCACGTTACGCGCGTCACGCCAGTCGGTGATGTACACATCCGCAAAGGGCAGCATGCGTTCCACCGTGCCGCGCAGCAGCGTGGCGAAATGGCCGGACATCGGGGCGACGATCAGAAGCTTGGGCCCGCCCTTTACGCCTTCACGCTTGAAATGCTTCAGCTGGCCGAACGGCTTTTGCAGCACGATTTCTTCGGTCACGGGAACCTGGCGGCCATCGATGGTGGTAAAGCCCAGACCGAAGGCGGGCTTTCCACGCGGCGCGGCGGCATGGGCGAACACATCGAGCGCAGAGGCGATGATCGGACCGCCGCCGAAATAGGAAAACGGATTGGCCGGATTTTGCAGCAGTCCTACGCCGATATTTGCCATCGCGCTGGCGCCCGCCAGCATCGATCGCTGCATTTCATAGGCATTATAAAGCATTGAAATTCCTGGTTACGGCACGCCCCTGATACCGGTTTCACATACCCTAGTCTCTAACGGCCCACTTGTGCAACGCACCATTGGTACGACTGGTCGCATTGAGGGACGGTAAAGACCCTGCTAGGCGCTCCATCATGGCAGAACCCGCCGCCCCGCCGTCGCGTAAACTCGGCAATCTTCGCATGGTCTGGGATTTCGCGATCCGCTATCCGTGGCGGATCGCCGCCGCCTGGCTGGCGCTGCTGGTCGCCGCCGCGGCGACGCTGGCGATTCCGAACGGACTGCGGTTGATCATCGATCGCGGCTTTGCCGGGCTGGACGGCGATATCGGCCGCTGGTTCCACTATCTGCTGCTGATTGTGGTGGTGCTTGCCGCGGCGACCGCGCTGCGCTTCTATTTCGTATCTTGGTTGGGCGAGCGCGTGGTGGCGGACGTGCGCGCCGCGGTACAGGCCAATCTGCTGCGCCTCAGCCCCTCCTATTTCGAAGAAAACCGCCCCAGCGAGATTGCCAGCCGGCTGACTGCCGACACGTCGGTGATCGAACAGGTCGTGGGATCGACCATGTCGATCGCGCTACGCAATCTGGTGATGGGCGTGGGCGGGATCATCTACCTGTTCGCGCTGGCACCCGGCCTCGCCGCGCGGCTGCTGATCGGCATCCCGATCGTCATCCTGCCGATCGTGCTAATCGGCCGGAAGTTGCGCGATATGGGCCGCCAGAGCCAGGATCGCATCGCCGATGTGGGGGCGATGGTGGACGAGGTGCTGGGCGCGATGAAGGTCGTCCAGGCATTCGGCCAGGAAGGGCGCGAGACACAGCGCTTCGCCGATGCCGTGGGCAGCGCCTTCACTACTGCGCGCCGCCGCATCATGCTGCGCGCGCTGATGACCGGGGTTGTCATCACGCTCATTTTCAGCGCGATCACATTCGTGATGTGGGAGGGCGCGCTGCAGGTCGTCTCGGGCGAGCTTTCGGGCGGCACGATCGGCGCGTTCCTGCTGACCGGCGCGCTGGTCGCGGGCGCTTTTGGCGCACTGACGGAGGTCTATTCGGATCTGCTGCGCGGCGCCGGCGCGGCGGGGCGGCTGGCCGAATTGCTGGCCGAGGAACCGGGCATCGCCGCTCCGGCCGATCCCGTGCCCCTGCCCCAGCCGGCCCTTGGCCGCGTGACCTTCGACCATGTCCAGTTCCGCTACCCGACCCGTCCGGAAGTCTCCGCGCTGATCGATTTCAGCCTGGATGTCGCGCCCGGTGAGACGGTGGCGGTGGTCGGCCCGTCGGGCGCCGGCAAATCCACGCTGTTCCAGCTCGTCCAGCGCTTCTACGATCCGCATGGCGGCACCGTCAGCGTGGACGGTGTGGCGCTCCCCCTGGCCGATCCTGCCGAGGTTCGCGCGCGCATCGCGATGGTGCCGCAGGAAACCGTGATCTTCGCCGCCAGCGCGCGCGACAACCTGCGCTACGGCGAATGGGGCGCAAGCGACGACCGGCTATGGGCCGCGGCCGAAGCCGCCAACGCGGCCGAATTCCTCCGCAAGCTGCCGCAGGGCCTCGACACCTTCATGGGCGAAGGCGGCGCGCGGCTGTCGGGCGGTCAGCGTCAGCGCCTCGCCATCGCCCGCGCGCTGCTGCGCGACGCGCCGATCCTGCTGCTCGACGAGGCGACCAGCGCGTTGGACGCGGAGAGCGAACGGCTGGTGCAGGCGGCGCTCGAGCGCCTGATGGCCAATCGCACCACCATCGTCATCGCCCACCGCCTCGCCACCGTCCGCGCGGCACAGCGGATCATCGTGATGGACGATGGCCGCATCGTCGAGCAGGGCGACCATGCCAGCCTGAATGCGGCCGGCGGCCTCTACGCACGGCTGGCGCAGCTGCAGTTCGGCGCGGAGGCGGCTTGATCTTCCCCCCTCTCGCTTGCGGGAGGGGCCGGGGGTGGGCATGCTGTGAGAACAGCGCTGGAGGACAGGCCCACCCCTAACCCTCCTGCAAGCGGGAGGGGAATATGGACCACGACATCATCGTCTATGGCGCGACCGGTTTCACCGGGCGGCTAGTGGCCGAATATCTTAACAAATCAGGCGCCACCGGCTGGGCGATGGGCGGGCGGTCGCTTACCAAGTTGCAAGAGGTCCGCGACCTGATCGGCGCTCCCGCCGATACCCCTTTGATCACTGCCAATGCCGATGATCCCGCCAGCCTGAAGGCGATGGTTGAACGGACAACGGTCGTCATCTCCACGGTCGGCCCCTACCAGCTCTATGGCAGCGATCTCGTCGCCGCCTGCGCCGCCTCCGGCACCACCTATGTCGATCTGTGCGGCGAGCCCGCCTGGATGCGCGAGATGATCGACGCGCACCACGCCACCGCAAAGGCCTCCGGCGCGCGGATCGTGTTTTCGTGCGGGTTCGATTCGATCCCGTTCGATCTCGGCGTGTGGAAGCTGCAGCAGGTCGCCCGCGAGCGCCACGGCAAGCCCGCTTCCCGCGTCAAGGGCCGCGTCATGGGGATGCAGGGCGGCTTTTCCGGCGGCACTGCGGCCAGCCTGAAGGCGACGATGGCCGCCGCCGCGCGCAATCCATCGCTGGTGCGGCTGCTGACCGATCCGTTCGCGCTCACACCGGGCTTCGCCGGGCCCGAGCAGCCCAAGGGACTCCTCCCGCACGTCGACGACAGCGTCGGCAAATGGGTCGCGCCGTTCATCATGGCGCCGATCAACACCAAGAACGTCCACCGGACCAATTTCCTGCTCGGCCACCCGTACGGCGCGGATTTCCGCTATGACGAGATGATGGTCACCGGCCTTGGCGAAATGGGCAAGGCGGCGGCAGAAGCCCTGCAGAAGATGAACCCGCTCGCCAGCGACAAGGGGCCGAAGCCTGGCGAAGGCCCGTCGAAGGAAGAACGCGAGAACGGCTTCTACGATATCCAGTTCATCGGCGAGGTCGAAGGCGGGCATGAAGTCCGCGTCACCGTGAAGGGCGATCGCGACCCCGGCTACGGCTCCACCAGCAAGATGATCTCCGAAAGCGCGCTATGCCTGATCGAGGACGTGCAGGGCGAACCCGGCATCTGGACGCCCGGTGCGATCATGGCCGCACCGCTGGTCAAGCGGCTGGAGGCCAAGGCGGGGCTAAGCTTCGTCGCGCACTCGTGACCGCCGCCTGAACCAGACGAACGCGCCCACCGCGACCGCGCTGGCGAGGCCAAGCGCGATGCCGGTGTTGCGCCGGTTCTTGCCCTCCACCTCGTTGAGCATCGCCCGGTCGAACCAGTAGAGGCCGGGCTCCACCTCCTCGATCACGCCGAGATGAACCAGCTTGGCGAACTGGCGCTCATCGATGCCGGTGGCGGGTTCATAGGCAGTGGCGCGCGTCGGCCGGGTCGCATTGGCATCGGTGAAATGACGGATCACGCGGCGCCTGGCGCGGGCGACGGTGGCTTCGGCTTGCTTGGCTGGCATGGTCAACGCTTCTTCCCGTTGTGGCGGATATTGGCCGGCCGGCCGCGGTGCTTGATGACACGCTTCGGCCCCTTGCGATCCTGCGGCGGCATCGATCCGCCGCGGCCTTCGGGCAGCTCGAAACGCAGCGCACCGGACACGACATTCGCTTCCGCCAGCCGCAGTTCCAGCCGCTGGCCGATGGTGAAGCTGTCGCCCGAATGCTCACCGGTCAGGCTGTGCGTCGCCTCGTCGAACCGGAAGTATTCGCGGCCAAGATCGCGCACCGGCACCAGTCCGTCGCCGCCGACGCCCTCGACCGTGGCGAAGAAGCCGAAGTTGAGCACACCGGTGATCCGCGCCTCAACCACCTCTCCAACGCGTTCGGACAGATAGGCCGCGACATATCGGTCGATCGTGTCACGCTCGGCCTCCATCGCGCGGCGTTCGAGCTTGCTGATCGTCTCGCCGACCTGCTCCATGTTCGCCGCGTCGGCGGCGCTCAGCTCACCCTCGCCCAGCTTGTATGCCCCAACCAGCGCGCGGTGGACGATCAGATCCGCATAGCGGCGGATGGGCGAAGTAAAGTGGGCGTAACTGCCCAGCGCCAGCCCGAAATGGCCGTGGTTACCGGGGCCGTAATAGGCCTGGGTCTGCGTCCGCAGCACCTGTTCCATCACTTGCGGCTTGTGGTCCGCCTCTCCGACCAGCTTGATCACCCGGTTGAACGTCGCGGGGCGGATCACTTGGCCCAAC
>Ga0193742_1001168_pt1 | contig 16196 bp, 17 predicted proteins | sample L2c1metaG_FD_165511 | JGI IMG/M metagenome (GOLD analysis project Ga0193742, IMG submission 165511) | Soil microbial communities from a riparian zone of the East river system, Colorado, United States - L2c1 | ecosystem: Environmental > Terrestrial > Soil > Riparian zone | place: USA: East River... | reverse complement strand
CGGGTTTTCGAACGCAATTTCGAGGGCGTCAGGTTGGAGGGGTCAAGCCGCGACGGCGACGTCCAACGTGTCGAGGCCGCGGAGGACTATGCGGTTGTTCCAGTCGGGGGTGTCGGTGGCCAGTTCGAGGGCGGGGAAGCGGCGGACCAGGGCACCCAGAGCCTCGGAGCCCTCCAGCCTGGCCAGCGCTGCGCCCAGGCAGTGGTGGATGCCGCTGCCGAACGACAGGTGGGCGCCGGCGCCCTGACGGCGCAGGTCGAGCTGCCCGGCGGTCGGCCCCCAGTGGGCGGGGTCGCGGTTGGCGGCGGCGAGCAGGGTCACCACCAGGTCACCGGGGCCCAGCGTCTCGCCCGCCACCTCCATCTCGGTCATCACGATGCGCCGCGACACGTGCACGGGCGTGTCGTAGCGCAGCAGCTCGTCCGTGGCATTGCCCTCGATGGAGGGATCGGCGGCCAGCAGTGCGAGCTGGTCGCGGTTGCGCAGCAGCGCCAGCGTCCCGTTGCCGATCAGGTTCACGGTGGTCTCGTGGCCCGCCAGGTAGAGCAGCACCACCTGGTCGACCAGCTCGTCGGCCGACAGCGAGTCGCCGTCCTCCTCGGCGGCGATCAGACCGCTGAGCAGGTCGTCGGCCGGGTTGCGGCGCTTCCACCCGATCGCCTCGTCGACGTAGTCCTGCATGTGGCTGAAGGCTTCGGCCACCTCCCGCAGCGCCACATCGTCGAGCACCGGCTCCAGCACCCGGGTGAGGCTGTGCGACCAGACCCGCAGCTGGTCACGGTCGCCCGACGGCATGCCCAGCAGCTCGGTGATCACCTGGAACGGCAACGGGAACGCGAAGTGGGTCATGAGATCGACCGGTGAGCCGTCGGTGCCCCGCTCGGCCACGTCGTCGAGGAACCCGTCGACCAGTTCGCGGACACGGGGCCGCAGCTGCTCGACTCGTCGCATGGTGAACGCCTTCGACACGAGCCGCCGGATGCGGGTGTGGTCGGGCGGGTCGAGGTTGAGGATGGCGTGGCGGCCCCGCTGCTCGCGGCCCTGCAGCAGCTCGGGCGGGATCTGGCGGCCGATGACGACGTTGGCGTTGGTGTCGTCGACGCTGGTGCCGGCCTGGCGCAGCAGCGCGAAGCAGTCGTCGTAGCGATGGATCAGCAGGTTGTCGAACAGGCTGCGCTGCGTGCGACCCGCCTCCCGGATGCGGGAGTACTGGTCGTACGGGTCGTCGGCGAAGCCGGGCTCGAACGGGTTGTAGGTCGCGTCCACCACGGGACTCACATTTTCGCACGTCGAGTGCAAAAGCAAGGGGCACGTTGCGCCGCCTGAACGTCGGCGTCGACCTCGACGTGGTGCTGCTGGCGGTCGCCGTCGCCGCGGTGTCGACGTCGGCGCCACTGGTGCGGGCGGCGCACGCCCCGGCCCTGGCGATCGCCTTCTGGCGGACCGCGCTGGCCGTGCCGGTCATGGGGTCGCTGGCGCTGCGCCGCGACCGGGCCGAGCTCGCCGCCCGCGACCCGCTGACCCGCCGGCGCATGGTGGTGGCGGGCCTGCTCCTGGCGGGCCACTTCGCCACGTGGATCCCCAGCCTCTCGTTCACGTCGGTGGCGTCGTCGGTGACGTTGGTGTGCGCCCAGCCGGTGTGGGTGGCCCTGATCGCCCGACGCCGGGGTGAGCACGTGCCGCCGGCGGTGTGGCGGGGGATCGCCTGTGCCCTGGCCGGCGTCGTGCTGCTCAGCGGCGTCGACCTGGCGCTCACGCCCCGCGCCCTCCTCGGCGACGGGCTGGCCCTGGCGGGCGGGATGCTGTCGGCGCTGTACCTGGTGGTGGGCGCCGACGTCCGCCGGGTGACGACCACCGCGGTCTACGCCACCTGGTGCTACGGGGTGGCGGCCGTCGCCCTGCTGGGCATCTGCGTGGTGGGTCGCCAGTCCCTCGGTGGCTACCCGGAGGCGACGTGGCTGGTGCTGCTGGCGCTCACCGTGGGGCCGCAGCTGCTGGGCCACACGCTGGTCAACCGGGTGGTGCGGACGCTGTCGCCCACGCTGGTGTCGGTGGCGATCCTGCTGGAGATCGTGGGGTCGACGCTGCTGGCCTGGCTGTTCTTCGACGAGGTGCCGCCGGTGTCCGTGTGGCCCGCCGCCGCCCTGATCGCCGCGGGCGTGGTGGTCGTCGTGCGTGCGGAGCCGATGCCCCCGGCTTTGCCCGACTGAAGCTGCGTGGCCCGGGCCTACGGGCGGCCGCGGGCCACGCAGTCTCGGTACGGCAGCTGGTGGTCAGTGACCGCTGCCGCCCGAGGGGTGCCCGCCGCCGCGACGTCGTGTCGGTGGCGCGGGCCGATGTGCCGGGTCTAGGCCGCGGCCGGCATCTGCTGGGCCTGGTAACCCAGCGGTAGCAACACGTGGTCCATCACGAAGTGGTGGGCCCTGGCCATGATGTCGGCGCTCTGCGTGATGCCGATCTCGTGGCCCGCGCCCTGGTAGGTGACCAGCTCGCAGACGTTCCCCAGGCTGGTCGACAGGTTGCAGTTGCCCTGGGACACCGAGTACGGCACCAGGTTGTCGTTCGAGCCGTTGAACATGATCACCGGCTCCCGGCCGGCCCGGATCGGGGCGAACGACATGCCGGCGATGGAGACGGCCCCGTCGACGGGCGACGTCGCCGGCCCCCGGTCGGGCGGCATGAACACCAGGTTCAGGGCGTTGATCGCTCCGGCCGAGTAGCCCCCGGCGACGATGGCGTCCGGATCGATGCGGTACTCGGCGGCGTGCGCCTCGAGCCACTGCGCCGCGGCGGCCACGTCGTCGTAGGCGTCCCACGCGGCGGCCGCGAAGTCGCTGGTCGAGTTCCGCAGCCGGTACTGGACGCTGACCCCGACGTAGCCCCGCCGGGCGGAGTCGCTGGCGTAGGCGGCCATGTCACCCTTGTTGCCGCCTACCCAGTAGCCCCCGTGCATCCACATCATCACCGGGCGCTTCGTGGCCGTGTCGCCCCGGGGCTGGTAGATGTCCAGCTTCAGGTCGATGGTGGCACCGGTGTAGGTGGTGGTCGTGCGGTACGTCACGTTCGACGTGACGTCGTAGTTCTGGAAGACCGGGAACACGTACCTCGTGCCCGTCGGCCAGTCACACCCTGTGATCACCGTCGCCAGCAGGCCCACGCCCGCGGCAATCGGCAAAAGTCGACGCAAACCCCTCATGAATTCCCCCCGTACCTACGGGTTCCCCCACTGGCGACCGTACTGGACCGTCCCGGGGAACATCGAGTTGAGGGTTCTGGTCAGCCGGGTGGGGGGCCGGTGTAGACGCCGTGGGGGCGGAAGCGGAGGCGGTGGGGGTACTCCTCGGTGGCGTGGGCGAGCCAGCCGGCGATGCGGGCGATCGCGAAGATGATCTCGCCGGCCTCCTCGGTCATCTCGTGGCGTTCGGCGAGGGCGGCGATGGCGAAGTCGATGTTGGCGAACGGCAGGCCCCGGTCCCGCATGGTGGCGACCAGGGCGTCTTCCGACGGCAGCTCGTGGGTCGAGGCCAGCAGCCCCAGCAGCACCTCGGCCCGGGGGTCGTGGTCCTGGTAGATCCGGTGGCCGAACCCGGCGATGAGCTGCTGGTCCCGCAGGCGGCGCCCGATGGCCTCGGCGGCGTCGACCCCGTCGTCGACCTCCCGGACGAGAGCCCGGGCGCCCGCCGCCGCCCCGCCGTGGAGCGGACCGCCCAGCACGGCCAGGCCCGCCTGCACCACCAGGTACGGGTCGGCCCACGTCGATGCCGCCACCCGGGCCGCCAGCGTCGACGCCGCCAGCTCGTGGTCGGCCAGCAGCACCAGGGCGGCGTCGAGCAGCCGCACCCGCTCGGGCGTCGCCGCCAGGGGTGACAACCGGACCCACAGTCGTGCAGCCACCGACCCCACCGACCCCGACGGCTCGCCCTCCGCCCCCACGACGGGCAGCACGTCGACCAGCGTGGCGATCAGCGCCCGGGCCGCGGTGGCGACGGCCACCGGGCGGCGGTCGTCCCGCAGGGGGTCGGTGTGGCGGACGGCGGCCACCACCGCCCGCAGGCGGTCCATGACCGGCTGGTCGGCCAGGGCATCATCGACCCGGCGGGCGGCGGCGAGCATGGTGGGCGGCGCCTCGAAGGCGACGGGGGAGCGAGAGCCGGCCCACAGCCAGCCGGCCACCTCCTCGAACGTCACCCGCTCGGCCACGGCGGAGGCCACGTCCCAGCCCCGGTAGTACAGCCGGCCCGTGGGATCGAGGAGGGTGAGGTCGGTCTCGACGAGAACGTCGAGACCGCCGGCCCGCCCCCCGCCCCGCCGCTGCCGCCCCGCCAACCGCTCGACGTCGGCCCGGGAGAAGCGGCTGCGCCGGGTGCCCGGAACCCGCTCGCTGCGCACCGCGCCCCGGCTCACGTAGGCGTACAGGGTCTCGACCTTGACGCCCAACCTCGCGGCCGCGGCCTCCGCTGTCATCCAGCTGTCGCTCACAGGCGACGACCCTAATACATTGATGCAATCAATCTTGACAACATGAGCCACCCGGGAGTCGGATGACCCCATGGGAAGCACCGTCGCCACCGTCATGACCCAACCGGTCGTCACCGCCCACCCCGACGAGACGCTGCGCCAGGTCGCCGACCGGATGCAGCAGCACGGCATCGGCTCGGTGGTGGTCGTCGACGACGGCAACCGGCCGGTCGGCATCCTCACCGAGCGCGACCTGCTGCGGGCCACCGCCGCGGCGGCCGACCCCGAGACGACGCCCGCCGCCGAGTGGATGGCCCCCGAGCCGCAGTGCGTCGACCCCGACGCCACCATCGACGACGCCTGGCGCCAGCTCGCCGAGCACGGCTACCGCCACATCCCCGTCGTGGTGGGGGAGGAGCTCAAGGGCATCATCTCGATGCGGGACCTGATGGCCTCCGCCCGCCTGCGCCCCGCCGACGAGCTGGCGGTGGCCGCGCCGCCCGGCCTCAAGGGCGTCGTCGTGGCCGAGACCGCCCTCGGCGACGTGCGGGGCAACGAGGGCTTCTACCACTACCGCCAGTACGCGGCGCCCGAGCTGGCGGAGAAGCGCAGCTTCGAGGACGTGTGGCACCTGCTGATCGACGGCGAGCTCCCCACCCCCGCCGAGCACGAGGCGTTCACCGCCGAGGTGGCGCCCCTCCGCCGGCTGCCCGCCGAGGTGCTCGACGCCCTCCCCCGCATCGCCCACGACGTCGGCACGCCGGTCGCCGGGCTCCGCACCGCGCTGTCGCTCCTGGCGGGGGTGGAGGGCCTGCCGCCGTCGCTCGACGTCGACCGCACCCGCCTGCGCGCCGACGCCCTCCGGCTGAGCGCCGCCACGCCCACGATCGTCGCCGCCCTCCACCGCCTGCGCCACGGTGCCGAGCCGGTCGCACCCCGCGACGACCTCGCCTACGCCGCCAACTACCTCCACATGCTCGACTGCAGCGAGCCCGACCCCCGGAAGGTCCGGGCCATCGAGCAGTACCTGATCCTCGGCGTCGACCACGGCTTCAACGCCTCGACGTTCGTGGCCCGGGCCGTCACCTCGACGGGCGCCGACCTGGGCGCGGTGGTGGTCGCGGCGCTGTGCTCGCTGTCGGGGCCGCTGCACGGCGGGTCGCCCAGCCGGGCGCTCGACACGCTCGACGCCATCGGCAGCCCCGACAACGCCGCCGACTGGGTCCGCAACGCCGTGGCCCACGGCGACCGGATCATGGGCTTCGGCCACGCCGTGTACCGCACCGCCGATCCCCGCTCGGTGCTGCTGCGGGGCGTCGTCGAGGAGATCGGCGGCGAGCTGGGCCGCTTCGCCATCCAGGTGGAGGGTGAGGTGGAGCGCACGCTGGCCGAGCTGAAGCCCGACCGGGAGCTGCGCACCAACATCGAGTGGTACGCCGCGGTGGTGATGGACCGCTGCGGCCTGCCCCGCGACCTCTTCACGCCGACGTTCGCCGCCAGCCGGATGATCGGCTGGTGCGCCCACGCTCTGGAGCAGCACGCCGACAACCGCATCATCCGCCCCAGCTCCCGCTACGTCGGCCCGCCGCCGCCCCAGCCCGTCCCGACGCCGTAGCGGCAGCGGGATGGCGGGGCACGGCGGCGTCGGGACGGTTGAATGTCCCGGTGCCCCGTTGGACCGTCGTCGTGCCCATGCTCGCCCTGGGGGTGCTCGCGGCGACGTGGAGCAGCCACCCCGACGGCCCGCTGCTGGTGGTGATCGGGGTGTTCCTGGCGGGGGCGGTGCCGGCCGCGGTCCACCACGCCGAGGTGGTGGCGCATCGGGTGGGCGAGCCGTTCGGGGCGCTGGTGCTGGCGGTGGCGGTCACGGTGATCGAGGTCGCCCTGATCGTGACGCTGATGATCTCGGCCAAGTCCGGCTCCGACACCGCCACCCTCGCCCGCGACACGGTCTTCGCCGCCGTGATGATCACCTGCAACGGCATCGTGGGCTTGTCGCTGCTGGTGGGGACGCTGCGGCGGGGGACCGCCGAGTTCAACGCCGAGGGCACGGCCAGCGCCCTCGGCACCGTGCTGACCCTGGCCACCCTGAGCCTGGTGCTGCCCACCTTCACCACCAGCGAGCCGGGCCCCGAGTTCTCCTCCGAGCAGCTGACGTTCGCCGCGGTCGCGTCGCTGGTGATCTACGGCCTGTTCGTGTTCGTGCAGACGGTCCGCCACCGGGAGGACTACCTGCCGGTCGAGACCCCGGACGACGGCGACGGCGACGGCGACGACGACCACGACGGCCCGCCGCCCACCAACCGGGAGACGTTCACTAGCCTCGGCCTGCTCGTGGTGGCGCTGGTCGCCGTCGTCGGGCTGGCCAAGCTGGAGTCGCCGGCCATCGAGGACGCCATCGCCGCCATGGGCGCCCCGCCGTCGGCGGTCGGCGTGGTGATCGCCCTGGTGGTGCTGGCGCCCGAGGCGGTCACGGCGGTCAAGAACGCCCGCCGCGACCGCATCCAGGTGAGCCTCAACCTGGCGCTCGGCTCGGCGATGGCGAGCATCGGGCTGACGATCCCGGCGATCGCGGTGGCGTCGATCTGGCTGGACGGTCCGCTGGTGCTGGGCCTCGGCTCCACCCAGCTCGTGCTGCTCGGCATCACCGCCGTGGTCGGGGCCCTGACGATCCTGCCGGGCCGCGCCACCCTCCAGGAGGCCGGGGTCCACCTGGCGCTGGTGGCGGCGTTCCTGTTCCTCGCCGTGAGGCCATGAGGCCGTGACGCCGGAGAGGTAGGGCGCCAGGGTGGCGTCGACGTCGCTCCCGAGGGGTCAGCTCGCCGTCTGCGGGGGACCCCCGAGGTGCCCCGACACCGTCGCGATGAGCTTGTCGTCGACGACGTCGTAGATCAGCGTGCCGATCCACACCACGACCGTGCCGGCGATCCACGTCCAGGCGCCCTCGATCTCGAGGCCGTCGGAGAGGATGTCGGTCACCAGCAGGGCCAGGAAGGTGGTGGCGATCCCGGCCACCCAGGTCACCCCGGAGGCGTACTTGCCGGCGACGCGCTCGGCGATCGGCTTCACGAGCACGGCACAAAGGGTGAAGATCGCCACCGCCACGATGAAGGTCACGGCGTTGATCTCGATCCTGTCGAACAGCGCCGCGGCGACCAGCAGCGTGATGGCGTTGGCCGCCGCCGCGAGCACGATCCGGACCACCCAAGGGTTGACGTTCATGGGTTCTCCTTCCAGGGGGTGCCATCCCCATACCCGGAACGCCGGCCGAGTCCGACCACGTCTAGAACCTGTTCTCGCCCTCGCTTGCGCACGGGGCCGACTCGTTGGGTAGCCTCAAGGAACGCGGCGACCCCAAGCCTGAGTCTCCGCCGACTGGGTTTGGGGGGCACCTTGGGGGTTTCCGCCGACCTACCTTGGCAGCCGCAACGAGAGGTCCCCTGCTCCGCCACGGGCAGGGGACCTCTCGCATCAACGCAGGCTGAGCCTCAGTCGTCGTGGTCGAAGGTGAGGACGACGCTGCCGACCTTGTGGCCGGTGTCGACCCGGCGGTGCGCCTCGACGATCTGCGAGAAGGGCAGGACGGTGTCGATCACCGCCTTCAGCTCGCCGCTCTCGCCCAGCGACATGAGCGTCCGGAAGAGGTCGGCGGTGACCTTGGGGCTGCCGCCGATCACGGGCTTCTGCCACGTCGCTGCGATCATCTGCGGGAGGTCGGCGATGACCTGGAGGAAGCGGCCGCCCGGCGCCAGCGACCCCTTCACCCGCGAGTAGGGGGCGTTGCCGTGGTTGTCCATGATCACGTCGTAGCGCCGGCCGCTCCGGGTGAAGTCCTCCGCCGTGTAGTCGACCACGTGGTCGGCCCCGAGGCCCTTCACGAGCTCGGCGTTGGCGCCGCTGCACACGCCCGTCACCTCGGCGCCGAGGTGACGGGCGATCTGCACGGCCATGGTGCCGACCGCCCCGGAGGCGCCGTTGACCAGCAGCGTCTCGCCCTCGGCGAGCTTGCCCATCCCGAAGAAGATGAGCGACGTCGTTCCGCCGAAGCAGAGGGCCACGGCGTCCTCGTAGCTCAGGCTGTCGGGGATCCTGGCGATCAGGCCGTCCTCGGCCACGGCGACGTGCTCGGCGTGGCAGCCGAACTTGAACCCGCGGGAGGCGACCACCCGGTCGCCCGGCTGGAAGGTGGTGACCGCGCTCCCCACCGCCTCGACCCGCCCGGCCACCTCGAAGCCCATGACGGGCTGCCGCGGCCCGGTGAAGCCGAGCCGCAGGCGCATCATCGGACTCACTCCCCGCGGGACCCGCAGCGCCCGCACCCGGGCGTCACCGGAGTTGACCGTGACGGCGTAGGACTCGACCAGCACCTCGTCGTCCGCCGGCACGGGTGTCGGCACGTCCTTGATCTGGACGACCTCCGGCGGCCCGTACCTCTCGATGACCGCTGCCTTCATCGTTCATCCACCCGTTCCGTCGCTGGTCTCGACGCCCAGCTTCCCACCCTCGCCTCCTGGGCGTCGGGGGTCCACTATGGAGGCATGTTCGACACCGACCAGCTGATCGTCGACTGCCGGGAGGCCTTGGGGGAGACGGAGCCCCGGCGGGCGGTGCGCCAGGTGCTCGATCGGGCGTTGGCGGCGCCCGGGGAGCTGGCGGACGCGTTCAAGCCGTCCGAGGGTGGCATCACGCTGCTCCACCAGGCCGACGACCTCACCGTGCTGCACGTCGTGTGGGCGCCGAAGATGCGCCTCTACCCGCACGACCACCGCATGTGGGCGGTCATCGGCATCTACGGCGGGCAGGAGGACAACGCCTTCTACCGCCGGGCCGACACGACGCTCACCGAGTCGGGCGGCAAGACGCTCGCCACCGGCGACTCGGTGATCCTCGGCGACGACACCGTCCACGCCGTCACCAACCCCCTCGACCGCCTCACGGGCGCGATCCACGTCTACGGCGGCGACTTCGTCAACCGGCCCCGCAGCCAGTGGGGCCCCGGCCCCGTCGAGGAACGCCCCTACGACATCGAGGAACTTCACCGCCAGTTCGCCCAGGCGAACGTCGCCGGGCCCACCGGCTGACCGGGGTAGACGCCACGTGATGGTCACAGCTGACGACGGCGAGGTGACGCTCGGCTGGATGCTGGACGAGAGCCACGAGATGGCGCCGGAGGACCTCCCGGCGCTGGTGGCCGCCGGGGCGAAGCGGATGGGCAGCGCCGACGCCCAGCTCTACCTGGCCGACATCGACCAGCGGGAGCTGTTCCCGGTCAGCCCGCCCGGCGGCGAGCAGCTGCCGGACCTCGACATCGACAGCACGCTGGCGGGCCGGGCGTTCCAGACCAGCGAGCACACCGGGCCCGACGGCGACGACCACGTCTGGTTCCCCGTCCGCAACGGCACCGACCGCCTCGGCGTCGTGCGGCTGACCTTCGACCGGTTCGACGAGACGACGGCGGCGCGCGCCCGCCACCTCGCCTCCCTGACCTCCGACCTGATCGTCGCCAAGAGCAAGTACAGCGACCTGTTCCACCGGGTGCGGCGCCGCGAGACGGTGGTGATCGCCGCCGAGCTGCAGCGGGAGCTGCTGCCGCCGCTGACGTTCCGCTCGCCGCAGGTCAGCGTGGCCGGGATCCTGGAGCCCGCCTACGAGGTGGCGGGCGACGCCTTCGACTACGCCTTCGACGGCGGCATCCTGTCGGCCGCCGTGTTCGACGGGGTCGGCCACGACCTGTCGTCGTCGGTCATGACCGCCCTGGCCGTCGGCACCTACCGGCATGCCCGGCGACGCGGGCTCGACCTCACGGCGACGGCCACCGAGATCGACGGCGCGCTGCGGTCGCAGTTCCGCGACCAGTCGTTCGTGACGGCGGCACTGGTGCAGCTGGATGCGGCGACGGGGGAGGTGCGGTGGCTCAACGCCGGCCACCCGCGGCCGCTGCTGCTGCGGGCCGGTCGCGTCGTGCGCACGCTGGCCTGCACGCCCCGGCCGCCGCTGGGCCTGCCGCGCGCCGCCGCCCCGATGATCGGCACCGAGCAGCTGGAGCCGGGCGACGCGCTGCTGCTGTTCACCGACGGCGTCGTCGAGGCCAGGTCGGCGGCCGGCCGGGCGTTCGGCTTCGACCGGCTCGCCGAGTTCCTGCAGAGGGCCGCCGCCAGCGGGTTCTCCCCGCCGGAGACCATGCGCCGGCTCGTCCACGACGTGGTCGACCACCACGACGGCCGCCTGCAGGACGACGCCACCTGCGTGCTGGTGGAGTGGCGCTCCCGCTGAGCCGCGCCCTCAGCGCAGCTGTTGGCGGAGGCGGGTCAGGGCTGGACGGGTGCGGGCGCCCCACCAGAGGAGGTCGCGGCCGTCGACGAAGACGACCGGTCCGGCCGGTGCGAGCTGGGAGCGGTGGCGTTCGGCGAACGGGTAGGGCTCGCTGGGGGCGATCACGACGTCGGCGCCTCGTCGGCGGGCCTCGTCGGGGTCGACCTCGGGGTAGGCGCCATCGGGGGCGGCCACGTTGGCGATCCCGAGGGCGCGGAGGACGGCTGAGCCGTAGGTCGGCTCGCCGAGAGCCATCCACGGCCGCTTCCAGATCGGGACGTAGGCGGTGCGGTCGGGGGTGGGCTCGGCGATCGGTCCGAGGGGCTCCCAGGTGGCTCCGACGGCGTCGGCGAGGCCCGCCATCTGCTCGTCGAGGTGGGACAGGTCGCGCACGGCCAACACGTGCACCGCCAGGCCGGCCTCCACGAGGGCCGCGCCGTCCTCCCGCCGGTTCTCCTCCTTGTCGACCACGACGAGATCGGGCGCCAGGTCGGTGATGGCGGCCAGGTCCGGATCCTTGGTGCCCCCGACGTGGGTCAGTCGGGGCTGCTCGCAGAACCGGGTGCAGGCGACCGGCTCGACGCCCCACGCCAGCAGCGTCTCGGTCACCGAGGGCACCAGGCTGACCACCCGAGGGCTGTTCATCCCCCCATGGTGCCGGGCCGCCGGTCAGTCGGGCGTGCGGCGGAGGGTCTGCTTGTGGTGGCCGTCGACGGCGAAGCAGGCCGCGAAGGCGATCAAGCCGAGGGCCCAGGCCGGCCAGGAGGTGGTGGCGAGGCCGACGGTGAGGCACACCACGCCGACGGCCAGGAGGGTGAACACGATGATCACGTTGGCCAGGTCCGCCCGGCACACCGCGTCGAACCGGCGCAGGAAGGCGGGATCGTCGGCGTCGAGGCACTGCTCGATCTGCTCGATCTCCTTGCCGAGGTCGTCGTCCATCAGCCACCTCCGTCGTCGGATGGTCGGTAGCGTTCCTGGAAAGCTGTGGTTAGTTTACTCGACCGTACAGTAAAGGGAGATGGGAAGCTTGTCGACGAAGGAGGCCCGCCGGGCGGTACGGGGACGGCCCCGTGACGCCGCGCTCGACGGCGCCATCCTCGACGCCACCGAACAGGCGCTGGCGAGCCGTGGCTACGAGGCGATGACGATGGGGCAGGTCGCGGCGGCTGCCGGGGTGTCGAAGCCGACGATCTACCTCCGCTACCGGTCGAAGGCCGATCTGGTCGCCGCCATGATCGACCGCCTCGAGCCGCCGCTGCCGGCCACCACCGGGACGTCGGCACGGGACGACCTCGTCGATCTCGTCCGCATGGGCCAGCGGTGGGTCGACCGTCACGGCCTGCGGCTCGTCGCGGCGGTGATCCTCGAGCAGGCGGACCACCCCGAGCTGATGGACCGGTTCCGCCAACGGGCGGTGGATCCGGTGCGCGACGCCTTCGAGCGGGCGCTGGCGGCGGGCGTGGCCCGGGGCGAGCTGCGGCGGGACGCCGTCGACGACGAGATCGTCGACGCTCTGGCCGGCGCCTACTGGGCCCGCTCGTGGGCGAAGCGGCCGGCGCCGCGGGGCTGGGCCGGACGCCTGGTCGACGGGATCCTCCGGGGGCTGCTCGCAACGGCTGAATGATATATAGGATGGCGTTGTGGGCGACGCCGACCAGGACACCTCTGCTGTGAAGGTGGGGACGCGCTACCGCTGCGCCAGCTGTGGCAGCGAGTTCGTCGTCGTGCGGGCGCCGGCGTCGACCCCGCACTGCTGTGGCCGCCCGCTCGCCCGGATCGACCGGTAGGCCACGGTGGCGAACCTCCTCGGCAAGCGGTACGAGTGCCCGGCCTGCGGCGCCGAGCTGCTCTGCACCAAGCCCGGCGACGGCCGCCTGGCCTGCTGCGGGAGCGACCTGGCCGTCAAGCAGGCCAAGCCGCTCCCGACGTCCGACTGAGCCGCTTACGGCCGGGCCCACGCCGGCGAGGTGGGCCAGTGGAGCCGGCTCCGCCGCTGCGGGTGGTCCGGGTCGACGCGGGCGACGACGTCGCGGTACTCCCGGCCGGTGCGGATCGCGTCGGCCACGCCCCAGTAGTCCAACTCGTAGCGCCAGCGACCGTCGCCGGCGTACTCGTAGACGGTCAGCCCCGGGAAGTCGAAGGGCTCGCCCCCAGGGTCCGGGTTGTCGCGCCGGTTCTGCATGTGCACGATCACCCGGTCGCCGTCGACCACGTGCCACTCGTACACCGTGTAGAGCTCCGGGAACTCCTCGGTCATCAGCGCGATGCACCACTCCCGGAACTCCGCCGGCGTCTTCTGCCCGTAGTAGTGGTCGATGTAGACGGCGTCGTCGGTGTACAGCTCGGCCTGGCCGGCCCAGTCCTCCTCGACCGGGCCGACCCGCCACAGGTGCCGGAACGCCTCCTCGACCTCGTCCCGGGGATGTGCCATCGCTACTCGACGACCTCGCCGCACATGGCCTCGCCGTCGGTGACCGGCACGAACTCGCCGCCTTCGACCTTCACGTAGTGGAAGCAGAGGCCGTAGGGCTGCCCGAAGTCGGCCTCGAAGTCGATCGCCGGGTTGAGCAGGCCGTCGGCGTCGTAGTCGTCGACCTGGCGCAGGTTCTCGATGAACGCCTCGCGGGTCGGGCACTCGGCGCCGGCCTCCTCGATGCCCCGGATGAGCACCTCACCGATCGCCCACCCCTGGAGGACCTCCTGGGCCCGGGGCGCGTCGGGGGCGTACTCCTCGAGCGCGTCGAGCACCTTCTGGTGGACCGGCAGCTCGTTCTCGAACGGCACGAGGTCGGTGGAGAAGTAGATGCCCTCGGCGGCGTCACCCGCCTGGTCGAGGGTCGTCGGGCTGTAGCCGGCCGGGAACAGGACCACCTTCAGGTCGGCCCCGGCCTGGCGCACCGCCGTGGCCGCCGGCAGCGCGGTCTGGGTGATGATCGGCGTGTAGAGGGCGTCGGCGCCGCTGGCCGCGATCTCCTCGGCCTCGGTGGTCCACTCGGTGTTGCCGTAGGGGGCGTCGGTGCTGTTGAACACCACCTCGCCGCCGGCCGCCTCGAACGACGCCTGCATGCCCTCGGCCGCCACCTGTGCGGAGGTCTGCGCGTAGCCGAGGATGGCCAGCTTCTCGGCCCCCTCGCCCAGCAGGAACTCGCCGCCGGTGGTCGTCGACACGGGCTCCGGCGAGTTGCTCCCGCTGTAGCCGAACATGTTGTCGTACATGCCCCACTCGGGGTTCACGTTGAAGCCGACCACCGGGATGCCCTCGTCGTGCAGGTACGACGCCGGGCCGGCGATCACCGACGAGGCCGCCATCACGGCGAACACGTCCTTCTGCTCGACCAGCTCCCGGGCGGCCGACGTGGCGCGGGCGACGTCGGCCGCGTCGTCCGCCGTCTCGATCACGATCTGACGTCCGCCGATGCCGCCTTCGGCGTTCAGCGTCTCGATGCGCGCCTTGAACCCCGCCTGGTGGAGCCCGTAGAAGGCGGCCGCCTGCGTGGTGAGCGACGAGAGCTGACCGACGCTGATCTCGTCCTCGGTCACTCCCGGCGAGTCGCAGTCCGCCGCGCTGCCGCCACCGTCGTCCCCGCTGGGTGCCGCACCGCCGGACGAATCGTCGTCGTCCGCATCGCCGCATGCCGCCGTCACGAGCACCAACACCATCAGGAGCGCGGACGCGCTCCTCTGTCGCAGCCTCATCACAAGGCCCCCCTCCTCGGTCCGAGCGGGTCCCGTCGCACGGAAGCAGCGGACCCTAGCTCTGTATCTTTTAAATGATACAGCAATAAGCCGTCCTAGGCGAGGCCGGCGGGCCAGTCGCCGATCACCTTGTCGGCCCGCAGGCGGTCCAATTCGTCGGGGGAGAGGCCCAGCTCCCCGCCGAGCACCTCGTCGTTGTGCTCGCCGAGCGTCGGCGGCGCGAGGCGGCACCAGCGGTCGACGCCGGGGAGGCGCCCGAACGGCAGGCCGGCGTACTCGTTCTCGCCGGTGTACCCGTGGACGACCGGCTCGAAGAAGCCGCGGGCGCGCAGCTGGGGGTTGGCGACGACGTCGGGAGGCAGCACGACCGGCGCGGCCGGCACTCCGGCAGCACCGAGCCGCTCGACGACGTCGTCGAGCCCGGTGTCGGCGAGCCATGCGCCCAGCTCGCGGTCGAGCAGGTCGTGGTGGGCCCGGCGCCCGGCGTGCGTCGCCAGCCGCTCGTCCCGCGCCCACGCCGGGTCGCCCAGGACGCCGCGCAGCGCCGCCCACTGCTCGTCGCCGGCCACCGCCAGCGCCAGCCACTGCTCCTCGCCGGCACACGCGTAGACGTTCTGGGGCGCGGCGTCGGGACCACGGTTGCCGTCGCGTGCCAGCACCACGCCGTGCGCGTCGTGCTCCAGTACCTGCTCGGCCGTGACGTTCAGCGCCACCTCGACCATCGGGAGCTCGACGAGCTGGCCCTCGCCGGTGCGGTCGCGGTGCCCGAGCGCCGCCAGCAGGACGAACGCCGCGTGGACGCCGGCCAGCGGATCGCACGCCCCGCGCGGCGCCATCGGGGCGCCGTCGGGGTAGCCGGTCCGCCCGGCCATGCCGGCGAGCTGCTCCATCGTCGGCGCGAAGCCGACCCGGTCGCGCCACGGGCCGTCGAGACCGAACGCCGGCATCCGCACCACCACCGCCCGCGGGTTCACCTCGTGCAGCACGTCGTAGCCGAGGCCGAACTCCTCCATCACCCGGGGCGAGAAGTTCTCGACGAGGGCGTCGGCGCCGGCCACCAGGCGCTTCAGCAGGGCGATGCCCTCCGGTCGCCCGAGGTCGAGCGTCACCGAGCGCTTCCCGACGTTGACGCCGTGGAACAGCCAGCTGTACTCCCACCAGCGGTCCGCGCCCTCCCGGGGCCCGCCGGCGAAGCGGATCCCGTCGGGTCGCTGGATCGACTCGACCTTCACGACGTCGGCGCCGAGCGCGGCGAGAAGGTGCGTGGCGGACGGCCCGGCCCAGAAGGCGGTGAGGTCGACGATCCGCACGCCGGCGAGCGGGAGTTGCCCGGCCGGTCGCTCCGACGGCGTCGCCGGGACCGTGGCGCTCGCGGTCGCCAGGACCTCGTCGGTGTGCTCGCCCAGTTCGGGAGCGGGTCGGAGCGGCGCCGGCTCGGCCGACGACATCCGCCACGGCGGGCGCGGCTGGCGGAGCCCGGCCGGGTTGCGGGCGAACACCCCACGCTCGCTGAAGTGGTCCATCTCCGGGATCGACGCGCCGTCGCCGATCGGGGCCATCGGGATGCGGAACAGGGTCGCCAGCTCGACGATCTCGGCGACGGTCCGCTCGGCGAACCACGGGTGGATCAGCCCGTAGACCTCCTCCCGGAGGGGCCACCGCCCGAGCTGGAAGCCGAGCTCCGGGCGGTCGGCGAGGGCGGGCTGCTCGACCATCGACGCGAAGTC
>Ga0193742_1001167_pt1 | contig 16196 bp, 23 predicted proteins | sample L2c1metaG_FD_165511 | JGI IMG/M metagenome (GOLD analysis project Ga0193742, IMG submission 165511) | Soil microbial communities from a riparian zone of the East river system, Colorado, United States - L2c1 | ecosystem: Environmental > Terrestrial > Soil > Riparian zone | place: USA: East River... | reverse complement strand
AGCAGGAAAGTGTTGAATCGGTTGATAAATGGCTAGGCACCTTTGGCATCACTGAGGACAGTCTTGTGCGTTCGCCAGCTAGAGACTGGGTGACACTGAAGGTCCCAGTGAGCTTGGCAGAGAAGATGCTCGATACCGTGAGTTTTTGAATTTGGCTTCTTATGTTGTAATCATCCAATCATGGTTTGTAGACCTATCACGTCTGGAAGCATTCTGAAAGCGACGATTACCTGGTCCGGACTACGAGCTACAGTCTTCCTAGCTACCTTCATGACCATATCGACCTCATTCAACCCACGACGATGTTCGGAAGGTTCAAGCAGCAAAAATCGACGCTTTTCCCAGTAGACGAAGATGCAATGATTGGTCAACTTGACATCAATGCGGCTCCTTTCGTTGATTCTGTGTCTGGGGTAACCGTCGATGCTAGCTGCAATCGGACGATTACCATCACATGCCTTCAACAGCTCTACAATGCTGTCGGCGTAATCCCAACTGCTACTAATAATTCGATAGGCATAACGGGGTATTTGGTGAGGATCTTGCTTGAATTTCGATTCTAGGACATTACAATTGATATAATTCAGGGACAATTTGCAAATATTCATGACTTGCAATTGTTCTATGCTAATCAAACACCAGCTGCATTGGGTTCTAATTTCACATTTGTATCCGTGAACGGTAAGTTCAGAAAACAAACTTTCGTTGTCACATATCTTATGTTATCCTTTGGAAGGCGGACTGAATGACCAAACACCGGCAAATGCTGGTGCTGAAGCTAATCTTGACGTACAGTTTGCTTTTGGCCTCTCTCACCCAATTTCAGTGAGAATCTATGCTCTGTATCCAAATCTTTTGATCTGATACATGGCTTGCTCAGCCAACTTTCTTCTCTACCCCCGGGAGTCCTCCATTCAAACCCGACACCCGGACACCACAGAATACCAATGAGTATGTCTATGTATCATCTGTAATTTCTGGGCGTCACGCTTTCCCACAGACCTTACACAGATTGGCTTGATTTCGTCCTTGCTCAACCGCAGCTTCCTTTGGTAATATCAACCAGCTATGGCGACGACGAACAGACTGGTAAGTACTTTGACCTTATGTTGTGATCGCTGTTGCTAACTGACCAACAGTTCCATTTAACTTTGCCCAACGTGTATGTGCAGGCTTTGCTCAGCTAGGTGCGGTTACATTTGAACAATTATATTGATTGATTCATTGACAACTAGAGCGACAGGTGCTCGTGGCGTCTCCCTTCTGTTTTCCTCAGGGGACTCAGGTGTGGGAGATGGCAACCCAAACCCTGCCACTCAACAATGCTTTACCAATGATGGCCGCAATGTCACCAAATTCATCCCAGCTTTCCCAGCGTCGTGCGTAAAACTTACCTCGTGTCATGATCAATAGTGACCACTTCCATTTTTATAGATGTCCATTGTGAATACCAGTCGTCTATGAGCAAGTGCTATCATTTAACATCCCTGATAGTGTTACTGCTGTTGGAGGAACTGAGGCTGTTCCTGAAGTTGCAGTGTCAAGGTTTTTCTCTGGAGGAGGATTTAGTAACTACGTGAGTTGCAGATGGCTCGAGGTGAACCAATCGTACGACCAACGAAAATCAATACCAGTTTTCTCGACCTGCCTATCAGCAAATTGCTGTCAACAATTATTTACATGCCCTTCCCAAAGGAACTTTCGCAGGTCTCTTTAATCCGTGAGCTATATTTTGTTGTTTAATGGTGCAATAAGGTTAACTTTGCGACTGACAGTCATGGACGGGTGGGACTTCAATATTTAACTTGCGCCGCTAAGTTTGACACTCAATATTTTGTTAGGCCTACCCAGATGTTGCAGCACAAGGAGATAGGTTCAGAGTCTTCATCGGTGGAAATACAACTCTCATTGGTGGGACTTCTGCTTCATCCCCTGCATTTGCTGGATTTGTTGCTTTGTTGAATGATGTTCGCCTGAACGCCGGTTTACCACCCTTGGGATTCTTGAATCCCTTCCTGTACTCTAAGGGATTCTTGGGATTGAATGACATCACCGTTGGTCATAACGCAGGCTGCGGCACTCAAGGATTCAATGTTAGTAACATATTTTTTTTTGGATGTGACCTAACAACGCTGACATTGTTTGTCCAATTCCACAGGCGACAAAGGGATGGGACCCAGGTATGCGTCGTTCTCGAAGCACATTTATAACTTGGTCCGACTGTTTTCTATAGTTACCGGTTTTGGTACCCCCAACTTTGGAAAGCTCAAAACCCTTGTCATATCCAGTAAGGAGTCTTTGTTCCATTTGTCTGTTGATATAATAACAGAAATCATACAGAATAAAGGAAACGAGTGAGAGGTTCACAAAAACAATTACTTTCGCATTCTTTTCTTGAAACGTTCCATCACCTATCAATTTCATGAATATTATTTTTGATGCCCGATAACTAAGGGACTGACTATTTCATCGGTTGCCATTTGAGTTCTCTCAGTGGTCCTCCTCGGAGAGTTATCTTGAGGCGGCATCCCCATCGCTTCCAGTTTCGCATCCCTCAGGATGTCAGCGTCTGACTTTGCTCTTAAATTAGGCCGGTAAACTGCAACAAGTAAGGAGGCGTCAAATATGTTGAGTGCAAGAGGACTCACAGCGAGACGCTACTAGATGTTCCTCGTCATTATTAGATTTTTTCCGTTCTTGGCGTTCTTCTGCCACGACCCGCTTTGCCTTCTCGGTTTCTTCGATGTTCTTCAACCGTGTGCTGCCAAGCAGTGTTAGATGTGGACAAAATAAGATTGCAATACGCACTCCATTCCCAAGTCGACTTCAGGTATTGCAGTGAGCATTGTCAAACTATTTGTGACGCTACCGACATCAGTCGTTGGTTTCTGCTTCTCGACCTTCCAACGGTCAGCAATGTTGTACAAAGCCTCTTGTGGATCCACATGAGCATTTTCTTCGTCATCAGAATCTTCACGAGGTTTGCTGCGAATCTTGAGGTTCTCTTCAATGTAGGCCATCCTACGGGGAACGGCTCAATTGCTTGCTAAGAACATAGTATTGTGATCGTGACGCACATGTGCTTATCGACATCGAGGGTATTAGTTTGTTGAGTGAAGTTGTTGGCTCGAACGACCCTCCGAGCCCTTGCTTCCTTCTCTTCCTCATCCCTGAGATAAGAAAGCGATCAGTCAAGTTCATGAAATCATCACAACTTTTCGGTTGCAAGCGTACTCCTCTTCGTCAAGGGCACCTTTCCTTAGTCCACTCTGCTCTCCCTCTTCTCGAGGTCGCTTCTTTTTCTTTCTAATATCCCCCTTGTTCAATTTCGCAACATCGATCCCCTGACGAGCTTTTCTGAGCTTTCTCAACTCAATGAGATCTGCTAGCCTAGAAAACTCGTTGAGGGAAGCTCAGCTTATTGTAATACCAAAAATAGCTGGAAAGTCACATACGGAAGGTTCGCTTCGTCTTCATTCTCTGAAGGCGGCTCATCGTCCTTTTCCGGTGATATTTCCTTTATGCGAGGCTGAGGTCGTGTCCTTTTCTTGATCATTCAAGTTTGAACAGCAAAACTTTTATTTCAAAGTTGAATTTGACAGGTGGCTGTGCCAGATCGTCAACACTGGCATATAGTCTACTATAAGGCCTGCAAAAGCTACAAGGCTACTGGATCCAAGAACATCCTAGTAAATATAATTCATACTGTTATACAAATTTTTGTGCTTAGAAAAAGAAAAAAAAAGTCCAACCACTGCCTGGGTCTTTTCGATAATTCTAGGATAAATTTCCATTTTCCGAGGATCCGGGTGTAGGATATGCGACAGGTTCTTCACTTGAAGGAGCGGGTGGCCCATTTTCATCCTGTCGTGCTGGTGGAGTCGTCGCGGAACTTCCGGTAGGAGGGTCATGGACAACGGGGGATGCATGGCGAGAAAGCATAGACTGTAGCTCCGGAGCACGCATGTTCCTGCGCCGCCATCTAGGTGCCCTGATGAGAATATCATCTCGACTCTCGGCGTCTGGTGAAGCACGCGAATAACTATCAGAGGCAGGAGGCGCGTCGAACAATGTAGGCATCATGGGCTCAATCATAAAATGACCGGACTCGTCAGAAGCATCTACGCTCAACGGGTCTGATAGTTCAGACCACATCGTTTCGTGCTGACGGGTACGACTAAAGGGGAAGAAACGTCGTCCCTGAGATCGGTTCCAAGCGGAAGTGGGGCCGTCTCGAGGCTCCGTAACATTTTCTGCGGTGTTTGGATGCGTTCCCGAAGGTTCTCTACTGGGCTCTCTGACAGAATCCCGATTGGAGGAACGGCGGCGGTGGGTAAAGTCATTAAAGTCAACCATCCTCGACCGCGCTGCACGACGGAGAGACGCTTGTCGGCTAAGGGTTGAGGTTGGTAGCGCAGAGCTCGTTATGGGCATTGGCCATGGCCTACTGGTCGAGGTCGGAGAGCGCAGGGGCTGTGGGAGTGGCCACTCTTCAGAAGCCAGAGAGGGACTGGCAGTGATCCTTCTTGCATTGGATGGCGGCCACGGGTTAGTGATGAAGGCGTCATAAAGGTCAGAGTTAACCCTAGCGCCCTCCATAACGGTGGCACTATCCTGCATATCAAACTCGTCATCTTCCTCGTCTAGTTCCATTTCAGTGGGCGGCGCAGCCAAATAATCAGTCAAGTTGACCGTGCGTCGGGCGTGGCGGACAGATACTCGGTTTGTATATGATCTGTTATTATTAGCAAGGGTACGCAGCCCTTTTATTGTGTTTTCGGCCAGGAACCTGCGATCGTTGACAGTCGCCCTAGTTCGTCGATGAGCGACTTCCTATTTTCCCAGTCAGAAAATCAGAACCGCCAGAAAGAAGTCGAAGTAACGGCTCACTTTGACCAGGATGTCAACTAGCGAGAGAGTGAAAGAGTCACCGGTGTCCAACTCGTTCACGAAGCTTTCATAGCTTATCGAAGTTTCTTTCTCGACTGCCACACGCCGAATGGCGCCCGAGCTATGAAAGCAGGGAGAAAGTTGAAGACACTTGGCGCAAATTTCGCCGAAATAACAACATACACCATATTAGAGATTTTGGCATGAAGCACTTCGTCGACATAGTTAGGTGTCCTGGATACGAATGAGTCGTCTGTTCTTCGGATTTAATTGAATTAAAGGCGCACCATTTTCCCATCCTGTCAATATGTATAGCGATTTTCCAAATGCTTATACGAAGGTATGGTACAGGCAGTGATTCGGCCTTTGTGCAATGTTGGCGGACGTTGTAATACGGTAACACCGTGTAGCCGTTCGACGTTGAGCAAACGACAATGTGGACAAATATAGGTAAACAATAATTGTGGCACAAGCAAAAAATATTAACAAAATATTAATGTTATTGAATATCAACTACTGTCTTCCATTCCATTTGGCAGGCCGTTCGTTCTCAAGCCAGCAGTACCTCTACTAGCCGCAGCAGCGTTCGCTGTTCGATCCTTCGTATTTGTACTCAGTAAACTTTGGAAGAAATTTTGCAAAACCTCATGCTGAGACTGTCCTGTTGAGCCAGGGCTCGGAGTGCCGGTGTTAGCTGTTGGTGTCGCAGGTGAACGCACACCACCAATGTTGGTAGGTGAAGACGAGGTGCCCAGTGGGGATAGCCCAGCTGGTCGGCCTGTTGCAACTGCCCTGCCAGTAAGCCTTCTAGTAGTAGTACTTTCGATGGCAGTTGTAGATGCAACTCCAATGCCGCTTTCCATTTCGCTCAGAGCACGTTCGACATTTGGTAGATTGAAGCTGCTGCTCCCCAAAGGACCAACAATACCCGCAGAGGCACCGGCAAATTCTGCAGGGTTTCGGAACGCCCCTCGAGGATCTCGGTCTGATTTCTTCGAATTTTCATCATAGTTTTTGGCGAGGAAGGCTTGTTCTGGGACTGGATTATTGAAGGGAGGCAGTGGCGGAGGCTGTAAAACCCGTGAGCAGGATTGTAAGAAGAGGGAACATAGACCAATTACTTTAGATCCCTGATCAGGGACGAGCATGGCGTAAGCCTTCTTTGCCCCTGCCTCGCCAGTTCCTTGTCCCCCTTCCGACTCCAAATCTCGTTCCCAAGCTTCCCCCCACATCTTGGCGTCGAAACCGTCTCTCATGACAGAGATTTTACCCCAACTGTCCCACCCAGCTGGAACAACGATGCGATCGCGGTCCAGGGTGTTTGGCTTATGCAAAAAAGGGAAGAGATTGCGAACGGGAGCTTGTATTTCTGCGGATGAAGGCATTGCAAGTGAAGGTGCAGGTGGCATGAAAAGTAGATGTAATGCGTATTGCCGCAGTATTTGCAGGTTCGCAGGCAGAGGCGTTGTATAGAACAACGAAGCACCGTCTGAGCATCATGCAACTTTTAAATTGAATTCCTTGAAGTTCGTGGAATCAACTCACATTTCAAGCAGATTGTTCGAAGCACTTGCATAACACCATCTGTCCTTTCTTCCCATTCTCCTCCTTTGCCTTTGACCATACTTCCCATCCCTGATGCGCCAGCAACCATATCGTTACCATCATCAATCAAGTCAGCTTTTGTGCAAGCAACAATTATTGGGATACCAGCTGAATTATGAGTGAAAGTGCCTGGTCCAAGGGGTAATAGTGTACTTGAGAGCGTAGAATTTGAGGTAGGCAAAGGATCGTTGGTTGGTTCCGAATAATGTTGTAGATAAGATTGAACTTGAAAGGGGGACATCTCAACATTTTGAATTAGTACAACAAGTAAAAGGAACATACGTCGTTCTCGACTTTCTTCACGGATAATTTCCAGTTCTCGAGATCCATCTCCTTTTGACCACGTTTCTATCCATGTCAGCCATGTTTGTAGTTCTTCAATAAAAGTCCAGGGGCGCGTCCAATCAAGGACAATTATAATGAGAGTTTGAAGCAGTGATGACCGTGGGGGTAGAAAATGTGGTAGCAGAGCATTGTATGATGGTGCAGAGGAAGGCACTGTGTATACAGATAATCGAGCAAGCGTGTCTAATTTCATAGATTCCATTAAACATTTCGTTGCTTGAAAGTTGCAAACGGCACTCGCCTTCATCTGCCTCGTCCCTAACGTCAGCAAAGTCGTAACCAATAGCAAAGTCAGTTCTTTTGTCGTCCTTCTGGTCGTCCGACAGAGGCTTTTGCAGAAGAGCTGAGGTTAGAGTTGATTTCCCTGATGACGGTTGACCTAGCAGAAGAATTTGCTTTGAAGGTATGGAACGAGAAGAAGAGACCGAGTCCAGAATCGAGGACCAGAGGTCTTGGGGCGGAGCCTCTGGTGATGATGGTCTCGAGATATCCATGACGGTGGTAGTAGTAGTACAAAGAGGACGAAGCGATTTGAGATCCCGACCTTTCTGACCATGATGTCCGCTGCTGTAGCCATCCCACAACACAAGCTCACAGAGTCACCCAACTCTCGCTCAATAGAAATATACGACTGGTTCATCACAGCATCTACCAATCCTATATCCAACGCTCCAGAATGCGACGCTATCCAATCTTCACTTGGCATCCCTCTTCCAGAAATGATTTTTGGAAACAATTTTTTAACACTTGAACACCGCCCATCTGGCGTGAACTACTCTTTTACGGCTCAAAAATCCTTGCAAGGCGTAAAAAAAGGAGAACTGGTGGAGGGAGATGGTGCAGTCAAAGTCGGTTATGCTGATAAATGGTTACAGAGCAGGCAGGACGTTTCCCGCATGCTTCAATCCAACTCGATGATTTACTTGTCGCCCTCTTGATCGGCAGAACGGATCCGTTTTCGCTTACCCCAATGCCCAAGACCGTTCTCACCAAACCCTATGATTGGACATACACCACAACCTATCCAGGTCATTTTGACCGGGATGATCCAGATGCTGCGTCTACTAGTTTGTCGCATCCTTCGTGGCAGCCTGCGGATCCCGAAAATCCCTGGAATGCGATTCCCTTGGCAGAACTTTCCCGTCAAGATCCAATCTTATTCTATGCTGAGGTTCCTCTCTTCGAAGATGAATTACATGATAATGGAGCCTCGTCACTCATTGTAAGAATCGTAAGTATTTATTCGAATTTCCTACTGTTCCATAAGCTAATCGATGTATAGCGAGTAATGCCGACGTCCTTGTTTATTTTATCGCGTTTTACTTTACGCGTCGATAATGTTCTCTTCAGAACGCAGGACACGCGTTTCTATCACTCGTTCGCCTCCAAACCACCTTTAATTGTACGTGATATTAGCGGGTGGGAGGCACCGTATGAACGCGTCCAACGAGTAAGCATTTCTACTTTTCTGCATGGATCTAATGTTTATACATGATTCATGTTCCAGCATCTCCCCAAACGCGACGATATGACGCCTCTCACAGACCCCAATTTCATTGCAAAGATCCTATCTGATTTACCCAGACACATTTCCCAGAGAGAAGGTGCAAAGACCGGATGGCGAGGACTCGGTTCAAAGACCGAAATAGCTGTTCTCAGTTAGAAGCAAAGTGCTCTTTACAAAATTGTATCATAATGAAACATGTAACCGTAGTACCAATGATAAGGGAACTCGAGATCTCACATGAGCTTGGCCTCTCTTTTGGCTTGCTGCACTTGAGCGACACGTTGACTCCTCAGTGTCATATGAGTTCCTTGTGTATTTTTCTTGCCAGTAGTAGCAGTAAATGTAGGTGCAACTGTGGACTGGGAAAGTGATATCCTGGTCTCGTCTGACGCGAAACCAGGAATTCGGATGTTGTGATTGCGTTCTATACAAAGGTGTAGAATCTGTGAAGATACGTCGACAACCAGACTCGAGGATCACAAACCAAGATGTAGTTGTAAATCGCGAACTTCAAGCGTTTCGCCTCCTCGATGCTTTGCTAAGCGGCACGCAAAGTTAGTGACCGAATCGATGAATTCATCTGCTATAGACAACAGCAGCTATCATGCACGGTCAGCAACAAAGGAATAAGCCACTGAACTAGAAAGCTCTCACATCCTCTACATCTGGTTCAATCTTCACATTTGGATCAACACTTGATACCAAATCTTGAATCGTTCGTCGCATGCTCTGATCCCCTGGTGTATTCTTTCTCCTTGTCTTGCCATCATCAGCAGTCAAATTACTAGGATCGTCGGGAGGACGAGCAATTTGGGCAGGAGTTCCTAAAAGCATCCAAGTCAGAACCTCACTGATTTCAGCTTATAATCTTCCAATGACGAACCTGACATACGACCAGCAATTGAGCCACCGGTAAGAGTAGGTCTGCTTTGTGGCCACTGAACAGGACCGGGATTACTTGTGGACAGGGTGCTATTGATGCCCGGATAAAAATCGACAGAAGTGGCCGCAAGATTGGGCAAATCACTTGCGGAGTCTGAACCATTTGTTTTGAGAGCAAATTGGGTAGTGGGTGTAGGGGCAGCAGCAGGGGCAGCAGCGGGAGCAGGACTGGCGGAAGAAGACTGAGTCACTGCCTGAGAGTAGGATATGATAATCAGTACATATGTATAGCCAAATTAAATCTTTCCATGAACCTTCAGTGAATTGACTACGGCAGCAGCTGCAGCAGCTGCCGCTGGGTTCGATGGGTTTTTGGTATTGGCTTCCGCAAATTCCTTGAGCTGAAGGATCCTATAAGCAGAAATCATAATGCGTTGGACGATCGTATACATGCCACCTGGAGTACATGGCGTTGCGAAATTTTGCCGGACTGTACCAGGTTCGCCATTTGTTGGGTCATGGTTGGATCAACCGTCGCTCGTGGTGCCCTGAACAGCCCCGAGAGAAGCTTAACCAATTCAGTCTGCGCTGGAGTGGACTCCGGCAAAGTAGGTGGGATCGACGTTGCACTTGAACTTGCAGCTGCATTTGTAGATTCACTCATGACCGTTAACGGAGAGGGTGCTTATTTGGCAAGTAACTCCAGGCCAAACATTTCTCCAAAAAAGAAAACACTGTTGAAGCTTTCATTTCACAAACATGGACGTTTCTAATATTCTGGCATCGCATGCAGCAAAATTGTAAGCTGGTGTGCAAGTATTCAAAAAGTTATTGAGTTCTTTTTTTTTGGACAGTCAATCTGTCACGGTCGAGAAAGAGACACCTCTAGAAGTCGATGCCGGCCTTTTGACAGTAACAGACCTGAACCCTATCGACGAGGAAAGTTACAAGTAAGAAACGTCCTTGGCCTTTGATATACTCATGCTTCACATACAACAGTGAAAACCTCGAAGAACACCTTCAATCTGTAGCCCGCGATGGCGTACAAGCACTCTTCGCCGCTCTTTTTTCACTCCCAACCAGACCTTCCCCTGATGGACCACTAGCTGTCCTACCAACTCCAAGTTACCAACTACCACGTGCAAAACCTCTGCCGAAACCGAAACCGCCTACTAAGTGGGAACAGTTTGCTGCTGCGAAGGGCATTCAAAAGACTGTCAGAGAGAAGCGGGTATGGGACGAAGAGAAGCAAGATTGGGTTAATCGGTGGGGAAGAGATGGGAAAAATAAAGAGGTCGAGCAAGCTTGGATTACAGAGGTGCCTGCTAATGCTGGTCAGTTGTTCTATTTTTCCCGTCCTGACTGGCTATTGATTTATTAAATCTGAAAACACAAAACAAATAATCAGACGTTGATTATGACCCACGAAAAGTCGCTCGAGATGCTCGGAAAGAGAGAATATCCAAAAACGAAATGAAACGCCAACAAAATCTTGCTCGTGCAGCTGGCAATCCACGTCAAGAACGAAAAATGGAAATTGAGAAGACTCTGGCGACTGCAAAAATAAGTACCGCTAGTATGGGCAAATTCGACAAACGGTTGGATGGTGAAAAGACAATCCGTGGTGTCAAACGGAAGGTACGTCCGAATGAGATTTATATATTAAATTTTTTATTCATAAATTGTCGCAGTTTGATCCTACGGAGGTATCTGTGGAACAAGAGAAAAACACATCTCTTAGTTTGCTTGCAAAAATGGAGAGTGATCGTAAGAAAATGGGGAAGGAGCCACGAGCTGAAGAAACCCAGCTAAATGTGCGGAAAGCTGTTAGGTTTGCCAGTAAAGGGAAAGGTGGGCTAGCTTTGGGACGGGAAGTCGCGAGCAGAACGAGCAGAGGAAGAAGCGGCCGGGGAGCTCGTGGTGGCCATAGTAGATGAAAGGTCAACATTGATTCTTTGCTTTCCGTACATCATGCATCGGTTCATGCAAAGCTTTCATATCATAAAATTTACATTGTAAGTGTATTGAGTACCTATGGATATCGTATGGACGTGATTTAAGAAAGAAATCCAACATGTGGAACCTGGCATGTAAAATACAAAAAAGACAGTGGTCATGATGATCTAGAAATGGATGCAAAACAACTTTACTTGTTCGAATCGAATGGGAGGCCATCGAGGTTGACTTTGCCTTCGTCGATCCATTCTTGTTTAACGAGTTTCTCCTTGGCGGCATAATATAGACGATAGACCAGCTTTATAGTCCCCTCGCTAACTCCTGCTACTGCACTGATGTCCCTCACTGACTTCACTTTGCCCAAGAGGTGGCAAGTGAAGTATATCGCACCTCCAGCGATAGAAACGGGACTTCGTCCATCGGCGACGCCATGCTTTCGAGCGGCAATGATGATGTCTGAGCAAATTGCCTGGACATTCGGTGGCAAGTCAAGGTGGTTGCAGTATCGCACGAGAAGATTTTCAGGACCGGTCGATGGTGAGCTGGCGGTGTGATGGGCTGAGGCACCTGGCGCCAGGTTGAAAGCCTGTTCGAGTGCTTTATAACATTGTCCAAGGACTTTTTTGGAGACATGTGTGAGGTTGCAAATCTCACGAAATGTTCGAGGAACGTGAGCTTGTCTGCACGCAATGAATATACAAGCGGCAATGACGGCGTCTAAAGGTTTGCCGCGGAGAAGTTTCTCTTCATCTGAGCGTTTGTACAACTGTTTTGCGATGTCGCTGATAGTTTTGGGGAGGGAGAACTGGTCGCACCAGCTGGAAATATCTCGAAAGGCACTAAGAAGATTCCGTTCTCCACGTGAGTTTTGGGACCGCGACGCTGCACGTTGAAGCTCTCGCGCAATTCCTGAACCACCATCACGAAAACTGATCACTGTATCTAGTTGTTCAATACCCTCCATTAAAGGGTCCGATGCAGCACCGACACGCGAAGGATCATCTCCTTCGTCATTCGCGAATGTCTGAAGACAACAAACTCAATCAAACAAGGCAATTATGAAAGAAAATCAACTCACACGCCATTCACTTCTTGTATCGACGATACGATCACCGAGAACAAGCCCACAGTTACCACATACGAGGTCCCCGCTACCGAACTCCTCGACAATGTTTGGATTCGGATCTCTGCATTCTGGGCAGATGAGGCGAACTGCTAAGTCAGGTCCAAATGTAGGGTGGTGCGGGCCCTTGGTCTGAGGCGCAGCAAGCGGAAAAGGCTGGGCGTATGCCATGTCGAGGAGTGGTAGCGAGAAAAGAATGAGGGTTAGTCGTCGACGAGCAAGCGCTCGGTCGTCTTTTTCAGTCAGGTCTAAAGAACGACTGTGCAGTGGGATTTTTTATTAGCAAAACCATTTACTATGACCTACCAGACTACGGTTGCCAATCTTAAGCTTCTAGCCAATTAATACAGGCAAATTTTGGTTGAATGGCACCAAGGACGTCAACAAGACGATGGTGGACGGAACAAAAGTGTTACGGAGCCGACTACCAAGTTCGTGACTAAACATATGCCAAATAAATGCGTCACATGGGTCAAGATCATGTGACAATTATTGTCACGTTTATTGATGGCGCTATTTAAAAGTATTTTTAGCAGACCTGCTACATTACATAGGTAACTGGAGCTACCTCGCCAGCGCAGCGTGAAATAGAAAAGAAAAGAAAAGAAAAGAGAGAGAATAAGAGAAGGAAACTATAGACATCAGCAAAACCGTAAAGTTTCGACATTGGGAGGTGGACTACGCAAAGTCCCACGAAATTTGAGCCGCACGGCAAAGCGGCGTATACCCGAGCCGAACTTGGTGGACTCATGGTATTTGTGTTCGAAATGGTAAGCTTTTGCAATCATGGGAGCACTAATATATGGTGATCACAATCTTTTCTCTCCCCGGGTATTATGTCAACAAATATTGGGGCTAGTATACCAAGCAATACATAAGTCCCAGCTTTTTCGTACAGTCCATACAATTTGCTGCGAAATTGGGATTCATTGTAAAGTCCCTAACTACCTGGGGGAATTATTGTATTCATGCACTAATATTAAATATACAGTGTATATTATGTACCATGTTGGCAAGGCTTTACATACTGTCGCAAAAAGGTAAACCAATGTACATCATGCCAATGTCAGCCAGTTTGCCGTGCCGGCACCTATATAAATAATGATCAACAACGGCACAGACATGTCTAATTCGTGTTCCCCTGCCATACAGTCCTACCAACTTTCAATAAAAATATGTTACAGCTCTTCAGGGTGTATATATCGTCTTGTATCCCAAAAATATTTGATTGCTGAGCGTTATCAGCCACCAGGTAACAGGTTAATAGTTCTTGCCCATCCAGTAAACATCTGCAAACAGGCCGAACATCGGTACAAGGATAAAACAGCGCCCAAAAACTCCAGTGTTCAAGGGCAAAAACACATTAGATACATATAAAATATGTTCTTTACAATAGAAAATCATTTTAGCAGGTAAAATTACCCCGGAAAGTCAAGGAATAATATATCTATAAAAGAGAGACTCGGAAATCAAGGAGGTGCATAACCCTCAGCTGTATACTTGTCAATTTCCCAAGGTTCTTCGCCATCTTCACCATCAAAATCATCTTCTAGCTCCCCAGCTTCTTCCCCGGCCTCAGCTTCATCACTGTCACCGTCTCCATCTGACTGCTCACCAGGGTTATCTCCATCTGAACCGGGTCCCTCTTCTTCCGACTCTCCATCGCCAAATGACCCATCTTCTTCAATGTCATCCTCGTTGTCATCAGGGACTGTCGTGTCCGCCTCCTGAGACATGGGTTCAGTGCGTTCGTGGGTTGCCTTGTGTCCCACACCTCCACCTCGGAATCGCATGAACATATCACGGTCAACAAACCTAGGAAATTGTGAGTCCCATGCATGAATATAGGAGAATTCTTACATTCCAACATAGTAATACTGCCAGTCTTCATCGTCATCAGCAGGTCTTTGAGCAATTGATTTCCCAAGCTCGTCGATTGGTCCTTGAGCAAAGGCCGGGATCATGTGAACACCATGAATAATGTCAAAAGGGTCTACAAAACCAAATGCTCCCGGCGAGTCAGGGGGAACAAACCCAACACGATGTAAACGGCGTGCGCTCCATCCAGCGCCATGTGCTAAATCTCGACCGAACCACTGAACAAATAGAAACTCAAGTTTTTGGACATGGGGTGTCCTCGAACTTGGCCCGGTATGTTTGATATTCACATGGAAGATACCGAGTACGCGTGCATACCAGTAGGGATGGTAGGAATCACCTTCATCCTCGTGTGACAGGAGCATAATGTCCGGGCGGGTACGAGGGTTAATGGTATCCTGTTCACGTCGCATGTCATAGGTTGTGTAGTTTACCCGCATTGCTTTATGCCTATATAGCCGATTATGGATGATCTTGACTGTGTCGTGCTCGTCATCAGTATAAGATCGCTCAGCGCCATCACAAACATGTCCGAGAAGGCGTGACAGCAGGTAATCTTTGAGCTGGGGAAGGAAATCCTAGTAAGCAAGAAAATCAATGGCCATCATGGAAAGACAACGCAAGAGGGAACAAACGACCAAGGCAAGATCTCCATCATGCAGATCTAACCACCGTGGAATGTTCTCGTAAAATTGTTGCGTGTTTGAGATATGGTGATGTACTTCTGGGGGAGTCAATGGCAATGGATCGGATTGCTCAAATGGAATAGAAGGTTCTTGGTGTTCTCGAGGTTGGGTTGCCTGGGCTTGAGGTGGGGGATTCACAGGTGCGGTTTCATTGAAGCCAGACTGGTTCAATGGGCTGTTGTTCGCTTTGGCCTTGGCCTGTTGGGAAATTTTCCGGAGAATGCGCTCACGACGCAGGTGTTTGGCAATCTGGGTTACATATGTTCTCGTCTTGTTTGTCCTGGCGTAAAACCGCTTAACGCGCCGGTGTTCGAGCTCCCCCTTAGGATTTAATTATTCAATTGAAAACAAGGGAGTTTTTAAGAGAGACTATGCACTGTTTGAGTTGAGTACCCCTCAGTTGTCCCATATCAGAGAATTGCCCAGACATACTCTCCCAGTGCAGATAGCTTATATGTAGAGAGATTGAAAAGTTTCCGAAGTCGACTTGATGCTTGTTGTTTCCCCTTCCCTTTTCCCGATTTACCAGTCCCTTTTTCCTTTCTTTTACCCAATCCTCTTCCCTTTGCTGCAGTTGCAGCCTTCCGACGAGCCCGTGCATTGACTTCTCTTAGTAGTTCGTGTGTATCGAATGCCGGACATGTGTTCTTGACAAATTTCCGAAGTATGAAACCAAGAGAGCGTGTAGCTTCCTTGAGGTACCCCAGTGTAGTGGTGGTGTGGAGACGAAGTTTGGCACATGCATGCCAGGTACATAATACAAACAGGAGGTCGAGGATAAGGGTGTTGTGTGGTTCAGGAAGAAGGCTTTCAAAGACAGGGATTGAACACTAGACTGAATAAGTAACAATTCTATGTGATTATCAGAACGACATACCTGTAGCAGATCTTCAAAGTCTCGAGCAGCTAACTTTTTCATGCTGGCAGCATTATTAGAAAAGCAAAAAATAGTCCCATAACCAAATGTTGGAACACGTCGATATCTGGACAGCTTGAATTTTAGCTTGTGGAATAAATACTAAGAATGTACCGCCAGTTGAGCTTTTGAATGCAATTGTCCCCAGAAGCAAATAAAATGTGGATTAAATGGGTGAACACCGCTTTCCATACCCCAAGTTCAAACTCATGCAAAAGATCGGGGACAAACAAGGAGAAGAAATTGAAGTTGAATGGGGAGAGTCGAAGGGAAAAGGCGCTCTAACAGGACAACTGTTAGTGCATATAGACTACAAATAAATAAATAAATCCACACCCGAGTAGGCGTATAAGACTTTGATTGAAGAAGGCCCTCAACTTTTGTGCTTTTGATCCCCAAACCCTTCTC
>Ga0193742_1001166_pt1 | contig 16196 bp, 18 predicted proteins | sample L2c1metaG_FD_165511 | JGI IMG/M metagenome (GOLD analysis project Ga0193742, IMG submission 165511) | Soil microbial communities from a riparian zone of the East river system, Colorado, United States - L2c1 | ecosystem: Environmental > Terrestrial > Soil > Riparian zone | place: USA: East River... | reverse complement strand
ATAGGGGAAAAAAAAAAAAAACATCTCCGTGGTACTCACAATGCCTGAAAATGGATAGCGGAGGGTATGACGAAGTGCAAGCTTTACGCGCAAGCTCTCTACTGTGGGCAAGTACTTTGATACATTTTGTAGGAGCATGGGCCGAACTGACATGGCTGACAAGTCCAAACACCGGAGAGGCAGGGTTGTATAGGTCATGCGGGGGAGATTGTCGCGATTGACGTCGGAATCCTCACCGACGAGCGAAAGGTACTGGACCGGACGCCCAGGTAAAATAGATGCGGCAGCATCCGCAGAACCTCGGAAGGAAGTCAGTTGGGGTAATGCCGCAAGGGGGAGATACTCCACGCCTGTATGTAGGTCGGATAATTTTAAATGGTGCAAAACGGGCAGAGATGCTAAGAACGAGCCGAGAATGCTGGTGTAGGGCGAAGCGCCCTTGGTCCGTTCGGCGTTTAATGAACATGAACGGAGCTTGGAGAAATGGCAGTTGCGGATGATTCGTTCGAGGGCATGAATGGGTGTGGTGCCATGGGTGGTGATAAGATTGACGGGGCCGAGGGAAAGCACGAGGGATTCCAAGGCGACAAAGAGGGGGATGATCTGGCCCAAACGTTCGCAGGTGTTTACTAGATAATGCGGGGCAGGTGTAGATACATCTGCCTGCCATCGAATCTGCAATTTTCGGGTAATATCGATGAGATGCGTTCGATGGCGCATGGCTTCGCACCACCACATTGTCCTTAAAGGATGGGGTGATGTTTCTGATAGTAAATCGGTGATACAAATGGATGAGTAGAGTATACGTTCAGCCACAGCATTGAACTGGAGAGAAACACGTGCGACGATGGCAAGTGTAGAGGATGGTAATTCATTAAAAATGGCAGAGAGTAATTCGTTAGGGAGAGCCATGGTGCGAAACAGGTTCAAAAGGATGGTTAAAATAATGAAGGTTTTTGATAAAATGACGGCCAAGACTTAGCAAATAAGCTCACTAATACAAACGGCGAAACCACGGAAATTTATGAAGCGTGTAACTCCGACACCGGAAGATCGACGGAGGATTAGACCCTGGGCCAATAAAATTGATGGTACTCTCAAGTCGATGAGCATCGGGGGATAAGACAAAAAGGAAAATCCTAACCACCATCACTCAAACGTATAGATTTTAATAGGAATTCTGGAATGCAATAAATTACAATATATAGTTACATGTAAAGTGAAATAAACTAAATAAGAAGAAAAAACATCTAAGCACCGAAACCATACAGTGTTCGGCCTGATCGTTTTAGTGCATACACAACATCAAGCGCTGTCACAGTCTTTCGCTTCGCGTGCTCGGTATATGTTACCGAGTCCCGGATGACCTAAGAAAAAGAGAAAAAAAATAAGCAAAGGGAATAGAACGAAAAGCAAGTCCGACAAACGTTTTCGAGGAAGATCTTTAGGACACCACGAGTCTCTTCATAGATAAGACCGGAAATACGCTTGACACCACCACGACGGGCAAGACGACGAATAGCAGGTTTTGTGATACCTTATCACAATGTCAGAGACACGGAAGGTAAACGATTCAAACCGAGTCATTTACCCTGGATGTTATCACGAAGAATCTTACGGTGGCGTTTAGCTCCGCCCTTTCCAAGTCCCTAATAACACAAGGAAAGTTAAGAAACATAGTCAAAGACGATGAAAAAAATAGTGAACACACCTTTCCACCTTTTCCGCGTCCAGACATATTGGTATGAAGTTGTTAGGAGTGTGTGGTGGTGGTGGTGGTGGTGGTGGTGGTGAGAGGACGAAAAAGCTATTGTGGCAGATCGCAGCAACCTGGGGCCTGGTTATATAAGGGCGCAATGTGGCTGTGCTACTTTTCCGTTTGTTGATCACCAGAAGCGCGGGAAATCACGTGCATGACGCGGTCGCGTTTGTATATATTGGGTGCCTCTTTTGGTCAATAGCCCCCATCCTTTATCCTTCGACCGCTACCGCCACTACCATCTTCACCAACCATCAACCATCAACTCATAATCTTTAATATCAATGGCTCGTACCAAACAAACTGCTCGCAAATCTACCGGTGGCAAAGCGCCCCGTAAACAACTAGCAGCCAAGTCTGCCAAGTCGTCGGCTCGTAAAACTGCAGTGAGTATTGTGGCTTGTCTTGTCTGTGTCTCTACTTAAAATAATTTGTACAGGCCGCTGCTGGTGGTGTGAAGAAGCCCCATCGTTTCAGGCCTGGAACTGTGGCTCTTCGTGAAATTCGTCGTTACCAAAAGTCGACAGAGTTGCTTATTCGTAAACTCCCCTTCCAACGACTTGTTCGTGAAATTGCTCAGGACTTTAAAGTATGCCTTCATTGTGACTCGTACTAAACAGTTTGACTCATTACTTGTTCTCTAGACTGATCTTCGCTTCCAATCGTCGGCCGTCATGGCTCTACAAGAAGCTGCAGAGGCATACCTTGTCTCATTGTTCGAAGATACTAACTTGGCCGCCATCCATGCCAAGCGTGTAACCATCCAACCCAAGGATCTTGCCCTTGCTCGTAGACTACGGGGTGAACGGTCATAGAGGAGTTTGCTTGCTGTCCTTATTCTATCACTTGTATCTGTATTGTATTATCCTATTTATCTCATTTTTTCTCTACTCTATAACATCCATTGTTTGATTATATATATGAGACTTGCAAATGAGACATGCTTTCACTCAGGTGGTCTCCTGGGGGTTTGTCAAATTTCTAATTTGTTTCTTCCACCTTGGCTGGCATATACATCTAGTGTCCTACAGAAAGACGCAGCTGTTGACGATGATCGCTCGTGACCGATATGGTGATGATTTGCCCGAATGGGGAAGTAGGCTTTTTTTGGGATAGGGGCCTGTGTTACCCATCGGTGTATGCCCATTCAAGCTCGACGAACTTGTAAATTGCAGGCGATGGGAGCCACTTTTTTAAAAAGTGAGTTCTTGATTCTGTTTACTGTATAATATACTAAGCCCCGAAACTCGTTCTCAGACTGTCTAGTCTTTGGCGTAACTGATTCGCCCCTCAGTCACCTTCACAATCCCATATATAAAGGGTAATCTTGGTTCAGATCCTTAGTTTCCTTTTCGACTTCAACGTACTTGCAAACATTTCGTCGTCTACTCGCAGGTCGAGCCCAGTTTCACTTTCTCAACCTATTATTCTTCATCTTGTTCTGCTGGATCACTTTACACCTTTTTCAAGGCAAACCTCGAGGATATTTGAATTTCATTTTAGTTTATCTTAATCCATTTATTCGCTAATATGCTCCCATCTTCTCCCTTATCTGCAGCCATCTTGCTTTGCCTATCGGCACAGGCTTCAGCGGCACCTCAAACTGATGCAGGGCCGTTAGCAGGACAGACTATGGCCCTGAAGAAACGAGCTCCCTCTCCTAAATCGATGGATGAGTGGGGTGTTTGGGCCAAGAACAATCGAGAAGGCCTAGAAGCCAAGTACGGCGACGATCAGCTCCAGAAACGTACCTCTGGCACTAATCTGTAAGGCATTCTTTGAAGACTTCGCCGACCGACCAACTGATATTTCCCCTTTACAGTCTGACGAATCAAAACGGTGACTCAAGGTAGGCGACGTTCACAGCTTCGTTCCGATAATCATTTTACTCATAATTTCGATAAATTAGTTACTTTGGCTCTCTAGCCATCGGCACACCACCGAAAGCCTACAATGTCATCCTTGATACCGGCTCGGCGTACGTTTTCGTCTCATTACTCCTATAATTTCTCTTACCCCTTTAACTTTAGTGACCTTTGGGTCGCAGATTCTCAGTGTATCACAGGATGTTCATCGGTCCCTACCTTCGATCCTAGCGCCTCCTCCACCTTCCAGAATCAAAGTACTCTCTTCAGTATCACCTACGGCAGTGGACAAGCGGCTGGATCGCTGGGACAAGACGTTGTCCAAATGGCCGGATACTCCGTTCCGAATCAAATCTTCGCAGTCTGCAACCAAGTTTCAAAGGGTCTCTTGGCGAAACCGGTGTCTGGGTTGTTGGGTCTGGCCTTCCAGACTATTGCGTCCTCGCGAGCGATGCCTTTGTGGCAGACGCTCGTTTCTGGGGGTGCATGGGACAGTCCACTAATGAGCTTCTATCTGACTCGGTTGGTGGATAGGCTTATGCAACTAGAAGACTTTTTCTGACTGATGCTTTCTGTGTCAGTTATATCAATTCGACATCTATCCTGACCGAAGAACCTGGAGGCTCGTTCTCGATGGGTTAATTGATTTTCTCAATTGACAAGTGTATATCCAAAATTAAATATTTATTCTTTATTCAGGTTTCGCAAACTCCAGTCTTTATACGGGCGACATTGAATATATCAACATGCCAGTCCAAGGTTCGTATTGGATCCTGCCAGTGACCTGTATGTCCCAACACTTTGTTCGGCAGAGTTAAATTATTAACCCATCTTTTCTTTTTTTTCTAGCGATAAACGTACAAGGCAATTCTATAAGTTTACCATCTGGTCAATCATCCTACGCCGCCATCGACACGGGAACAACACTGGTTGGCGGTCCATCCCAGTACATTTCAGAAATATTTGCTCAAATACCAGGATCGAGTCCTGGAACTGGGGATTTCCAAAATTACTACACTTATCGTGCATTTTTATTTTTTCTTGCTTTACTGGCTCAGTGCTTATGCCAACACGGTTATTAGCTTGCAACACGACAGTCAACGTCCAGATATCCTTTGGTGGTAAGAATTGGACCATCAGCCCAGCAGATTTCCAACTCTCCCGGTTGACGAGGACGCAATGTCTTGGAGCTTTCTTCGAACTCAGTACAGGTAGCTCAGCGCCCTCCTGGATTGTTGGCGATACCTTCCTTGTATGTCTACTTTTTCCATAAAAATTAAAAAAAATGAAACTGATTGGGCCCTCGCGATCGCGTGTTCATAGAAAAATGTTTACTCCGTCTTCCGCTATAATCCGCTTTCTATTGGATTTGCTCAACTCTCCGATACAGCTTTGGCTGAGAACGGTTCAGACAAGGAGGCTCCTACACCTACCATCGGTTCTGCCGCAACGACCGTTTCTGCAACTGCCACTCGAAGCACTGCGACAAAACTTCAATCAGCTGCAGGTCCTTCGAACGATCATGCTTCAACTAAAGCTTTCATTCCTATAGCGGCAGTTTGGTCTGCAAGTGTTGCTGCTGGATACTTGCTTTAAGCGTTGCGATCCGATGCTTATCTATGCTATTAATGTCAATGCTGTCCGCAGTTGATAGACTTGAATGTCATTGTCTCCGCTTGGAACACCCGTTGTAGCATATAAGTTTCTGTAGTATATGTAATGTAGTGTAGCTCGATATAAGCAAACTTTTGTATGCGTCAATGACTATAGTCTATAAAGCACAGGTATCGAAGGTGCAGCCGCAGGATTCCCGTGAAGATTTCTAAATTTACCGAGTCCGGAGATCGGTGTTGGGCCATGCGTTAGCTCATGATCAGTCTACGCTATCGACCGGAGCTGTGTCTGCATCTGCCGATGTTTCTCGTAGGCGATGCCAAATCTGCGGCCCAAATTTATAATAAGCAATACCGAAAGCAGCACCCCCCAAATGTGCCCAATGATCAAATGATCTATAGTTCATGTGTTCAATTGAGAAGATCAAATAAAAAAGATAAAAACAGACCTCCAACCACGCAGAATACCAATAACATCCACCATCATTAGCCCACCAATCCCGTACTGGATATTTATGGGATACGTTGGAGGGATAAATAATGCTACCTGAGATTCAGGGAAAGCAAGTGCGGTCATCGTGGCCGCAGCATAGACTGCTCCAGAGGCGCCTAAACTAGGCAGTATAGGTGGCAATTTGCTGACAGCTGCTGCTTGAGCTGCGGAGGCAGATGAAGCGGCCACAGCTGCTGCCCACGTTTCCGTTTTTTGAATATTGGAAGCAGGGGATGCAAGTTGGGCTACCATTTTGGGATAGCGGAATTTGGTATTGACGACGTGGGATACGAGTCCTGAGAATAAGCCGGCTGTACAAATATTCATCAAAAAAAATGGCCAACCGAAGGAGAGTAAGGTTTTACCTGAGATAAAGAATGCGAGGAAGTGGTAGGAACTAGTAGCTTCCAGCTGTTGTGGCTCGGCTTTGTTCTGTTCTCTTAGGAGGTAGTAATATGCAGCAGATCCTACACCTATGTTCAATAGTAATTCAGGAGCATCCTGAAGAATAATCACCGAAGCTCTCCAAAGCTAAGCAATTAAACAAAAGATGTATGGCCGACCTATGGCTGTAATAGATCGCATACGTGGTCAGTAAATAAGTGGAATGATCAGAGAGAACGAATACCTGAACATACTGGTCAAAAGCGTGTAGGACAGGCCTGACAGAGGATGATGCATAAATGAACGATTCATGGAAGGTTGCCAACGTTTGATCTTCCACGCGGCCCATACTCCTGCATTTAACAGACATATTTTCCAACAGACCCGTTTTCCTTCAGACGCATCTGCGTAAGGTTGCATGACCGCCACACAGCCTACATTGACCCACGACCTAATGAGAATGGGAAATTTTGATATCATCGAATTAATGCTGGCCAGTTTCTCTCTAAGAGCCTGATTAAAGACTTTTAAACTGCCTCGAATAACATTAGTAATATGTATACTCACCTGTATGAGTTCTGCACTTTGAGCTCGTTTCAAATCCGTGTTCGTGATGGATTTCAAACTCCAGACTGAAGATAAAGCGACCATCCTTTGCGTCCAGTAGTCAGTTTCTACGGTGGTTTTAGCCGCAGCGATAGTGAAGGCCAGAAAAGACCCAGTAACTACGAACTTCCGAGATCCGTTTAGAGATAGAAACTGGAGAGGAAATAATAAAGTAACGCGACTCACAATAATCTGGTTTCTAATGCGAGGTTTGCCCACTTTCTCATAGAAAGAGTCGCTATACTCTAAGGGTCCGACTTTATCTCGAAATGAAGGTGCCGGTACTTCTTGTCGAAAACACGGCGTCGGTCGCAGAAAGACGCGTAAGGTGGAAGTCTGTGATAGTGGGCGTATTGATTGTGCTAATGGTTTACTGGACCATCCGAGGGGCCGTTTCAGGGCTTGACGTCGCGAAATGCAGAGCATTGCCGACAGAAATGTGAGGAGACGTTGGGATTGGTGGCCCACGGGCGGGTTGCTTACAGCCGGACACAGTCGTCACTTCGGAAAATTAGGGTTTAATGCCGTTTGCAAAAAGATTGGGCAATTTATGTAAGGTGCCATTTTCGGTCAAAACATCAAATTTATTATTTGGGTAATTTTGCAAGAAAATCACTTTCATCTTAATAAATACATCATTTATTACTTCGAATCTACTCGTCAATCGGCCTGTAACAAAAACGGCGCGATTTGACCGAAAGATAAATGTATCAGAGTAAGGCGTATCCGATGACATTTGCATAATTACTCAACAATTCTACATACAAAAGAGGGCCAGATATCACCGGTGCTCGAAATTTTTTGAAGCCAAATGGTTGGATCGCGGCAGTTGTCGATTTATAGCAGTTTGGCAACACAACCCCATCCAAGCAGAACCAAATATATCGACTTGCAATCTTTTGTACGCCATCCTTTGTAACCTTGCTTTCAGCAAGGTAATATTCAGAATCATAATGAGCATTGATCATAAGTTCATAAACTTCTAGACAACTGCCATTTTGTTTGAAGTTCAAAGTCCCAAAATTGAAGCTTGGTCTGGGACACTTTCGTAGATCTAAAACCTCCGTCTCAGAGGCCGCAGCCAACATCCAACAATATACCCAGTCGCGAACCATGCATCCTAATTGTGCGGAGGTGAAGAACAACCCTCCAATTTCTGCTCGTTCACTCAAACGAAAGAACTCCCCTGCCTCTGTCATTGTCCCTGGTCCATCATCCTCTAGACTCAATAGCAGGAACTCTGGGAGGGCCGAAAACCGAATTCCGATTGCCTCCAAGAGAATTGTCCCTTCTTCTTCGCGGCAATCTTCAACTCGTGTTTTCGCTGCCATGGAGCGTCCGCTATCGCTACAACCAGAATTACTGGTTCCCACATCTTCAAAGAAAGATAAATGCATGGATGAGAAATCTTTAGAACACTCCCATGGCACACGTCTTCACAATGACGTCGACGATGAAGCTGATAGGCAACACAGTAATCTCCCAGTTGACAAACAAATGTTTACCGGATCGCTAGCGCTGGCAGAATATGAACGCATGAAGAAGGAGATTGAAACTCTCAAAGAAACCCTACATGAAAGTAAGAAATTATCCAGGCGACAGGCCAAGGTGATAACTTAGTAATGTAAATGTTCAAAGTTAACACTATTTATGCAGCAACTCGAGGAGAGTAAAGCTGAGGCGAACGCAGCGGTTATGGTGAGTCTATTTGTCCTAGTGATATTGGGAGGCTTTACTGACATTCCTTCGAAGGCGATGAAAGATAGGGAAATTGAGTTGGTTGATGTAAAGACTAAATGCCGCAAAAATGAGGAGGTTCGCTTGATTGCCTATAGATCTGAGCGGTAATTGAATGATCCTGCTTCTGCTGTCTTGTAGTTGCTTTCAACAATCGAGAACTCCATACAATGCCAAATTTGTATGGATCTACCTGACAAACCATTCGCGTACGTTGTGTATACATCATAAATCTCATGTCACCAAGCTAAAATCGATCGTAGCCTCAACCCTTGTGGCCATGTCCACTGCCTTTCATGCCTCCAAGAGTGGTTTCGTAAAGCTCCGTCCGCTTTGGATGACATGGACGTGGACCCAGACGAGTTGACAGATCCACAATATGTCTTAATGCGCTCCAAAACGTGCCCATCCTGTAGAGCTGTTGTGAAGTATCGACCGGTCCCTATCTTCATGGTCAAATCAGTTGTGACGGTGCTCAAGAAGGCTGAGTCACCGTATGGCAGCTCTCCGGGAAGCCGGCACAATAATGATATTGAAGATAATCCTTGGAAGGGAATCTTCGCTTCAAGTGAAGAAGATGATGACGATGATGAGTCACAGTTAGAATCTGATAGTGATGACCTTGGCGATTGGTATAGACATCATTCACATCTTCCACACTTTGAAGCAGCTGTTGAGGATAATGCAACCACTGAGAGCGAAATGGAGAATGAAGAAGACGAGGAAGACGAGGAAGATGATGAAGACGACGTCCGTGGCTTGTATACACATCAACGATGGGCGCCTCCCTCCGTCAGTATTGTTGATTATGATGTTGGGGACGACGATGCTCCTGATACGGTGAAATTACTTCAGCGAGGCTGTTCGTGGGACATGTTGCAAAGCTTCGACGTTTCCTATAGCCACGGCTCTGGGATCGTTGTGGTTCTTCGGTCCTTGAATCATCTCTACGCGTCAGATGACGAGGAGGAGGAGTATGCCGATATGTACCGTGTCTTCCTAGGATGGAACATTGCCTTGCACCCAGGTGACATAGATGGGGAAGATTACATGCAGCAGATCTTGAGGGAGATCAAGGATCTTCCACAAAGGTGGCTAGTGACTTCGACTCCCGGGGTCCCCTTTGGAATGGATGCGAGGCGACTCGTCTGCATGGACGAAGCCGAAGAATTTGATACTACGGATACAGAGGCATGGTTTTCTGATTGACAAAGATGTGACTTTTGTTTGGCAACTACCGAGGTCGGAGGAAGGACTGCCTTAACAAAGTTTGTTTTCACTGCTTTTGTCGATATTTATTTTTTCTGTTTCAGTATTTGTCTGTTCATCTCCAATTCAACAATATGCAATGTTCCCGTGGTATAGCTTCTTTCCTACCGTGGCCATCGGCCTGTTGAGAATTTATAGACATAAATTCTTGGCCTTCCTGGCCGTCTTGCCATAGACCCCCCCAATCCAAGTTGTTAAATTCAACATACATAGATATAAGTCTGGGTGCTCAATCCATTCCTTGTGGACTTGTCAGGAGCCTATCAAGAAGGGGGTTACTTTTGTCCCCCTCAGCGTTCGCTCCTTCCCCATTTAATTCATCTTGGGGATGCTTGTGAAACCAGTAGCGTCCGAACTTCCGAGTCAATCCGACTCAAGTCTTGTCAAATCACCGGTGGTTCATGGGAATTTCCTTAGACATGCGGACCCCTTTCTCTTTCTACTTTATGGTTACATTAAATTTATTACCCTTGATAACGTCAAATGGTGGAACTGCGGGCAGAAGGGCTGTGGGCTTGAATCTCTAGCACCTCGCTGATACATACATTGTCCAGCCACAGGCCTCATGACCTGCCAGTGTGCGACTGGCTCTGGACTCTAGAGATATTTCTGGAAATTTTCTGCGGGAATTAATCGGTAAGGCAGGTAGCACAATTTTGAAGGATGCTGATAGACTCAGTGGAAAAATATCCACTGCCTTGAGACCCCATTCCCGAAGGAACTTGCGAATTTTTTAAGAGTTCATGCTTCGAGCGTTGCTTTGAATGTGTTATACCACTTTCTAGCAGACTTTCCAGGGCCTAACAGTATCTTGGAAGATCTAGGAGATGTGTATATTCTTAGGAGCCACTTATAATGAGGTGACTGTCCTTAGAATAACGATAGTCTCTTGGCCCAGCTAGGTTATCGTGATGGGGGCGAAGAAGATGGATTTATGAGCCGGCGATAACGTTCAGGTGACAGGGGGTTGCGGGAGACGGCTTGTCAGCAGGAGTACCTAAGCATTACTTCTGCACACACACAGGGTCTCCCATAAGTTATAAAACAATGCATCTGAACCTGAGAGGATTGTGAACGCGGCAAAGTGGGTCGTTGTTGACCTGAATGAGGCCATTTTAAGTAATCATTTACTCGTGGACTTCCTTCCAATGTGTATCCAATGCTGTTTGTAAGGGTTAAAAATACGAGAAACAAAGCTTCTGGCCGTTCGTAGCAATTTGAATTAAATACGGTCGGTTCATATTAGTAGCCCTGCGCTCAGGCCAATTTGAACTAAGTTTGGTTAGGTCAACTCGGAGCCACCTGGCAGGAAAATCTAAGAGAACTAAATAAATAAGAACACGAGGTACTACAACTTTGGTAGTAGTGTGTAGTTATGTTATGTACTTATTACTATTTTATGTTATGAGGAAGATCAGAAAGCTCTTTGGGTACCTGGATGGCATGAGGTATAAATACGGCCAGTGGCCGTCACGGACTGCCTTCCCAACCCTCGAAATTGTGCCCTCTATTACTTTTGTCAACATTTTTATCCAGTTTCAAGCAGTGTACCCAGCAGATTCCTGAAAAAGCCACTGTTGCCGACGTAGGTTGTAGGAAATATCACGGTGGCGTGGCTATGCTAATTGAATTTTTTTTGGCACATAGTGGTCGGGATTCGGAACTGTTGGGATTGAGTCCTAAAATAGACCTGCTTACTTAACGGCCCAAAACAGAAATGATTTCCGTCAACGCATGTTCAAATCTTGTGGTACTTGCTCGAAGAAATGCTCGGAGTCGACCATATCAATCTCGTTCCCCCTGTGGTTGAGTCAGGAAGGTTCCATGACCTTGTAAAGGCTGGCCAGACTGTGTCAGCTTCATTGTCTCCGTCAAATAACTCATTGGTGGTTTTCTTAACGAACACGGTATGTTGCATCAATATAGCGCGTTTGTTTGTGATACCCATTCTTCATAGGGCCCATTGAACGGGGATAAGTCTCGCGCAACAGATGATGATCAGCCTGTATACTTCGCGGGTCTTGATGTTGCTCCATCGTCGGAACGGCGTCTAGTGAGTGCTGCAATCAATATCTCAGATGTTTACACTTGAACGTCACATAGTTCCTTACAGATACCCTTATAATATTTGCTGCTTTCCAGAACCTTCTTAAAAATGCTGCAATGCAGGAGCAAAGCTGGTCAGTTACAATCGATTCTAGCTACCCAACATTCTTATATATTTTCTGGACAGGATCCAAAGTAAACAGAGTTTAACAATGATAAGGAAACTTGCCATTGATTACGTGAATTTTATCAAGGAGTGCTGGGTTCATGCTTCCGTGAGTTCTTGGAGTTTGGGACTTCCATGTGATACTCAAATTGTCCAATGAGATAGCAACCGATAGAACGACCAGACGGTCCTCTCCAATTTAGCAGCGATCATTATCGTAGCCTCTACACATGTTTCTCATTGTTCGTGGTGTTATACCTACCCGAACCGGGATATGAGCAGGCGCCTGTCGCAGATGAACTAATGGAATGGCTCAATACACATTTTATCGAACCATCAACCGAGGAAGGAGACCATCTGAGTGCAGTGGATCGCCCATGGGAAGACGAGTCGTTTTGGCCTTACTTGACCCGGTGTGTGAATGTATAAAAGCTTCATACCCATTCTGACCATGAATTCACCAGGTCTATCCTGCGAGGTCTCTCGAAAGCCTCCTTGTTTTTTTTAGGTGTACTACAACAACATCCATCCGATAGGCTTCACCGAATGACGAACACATTAATTCCCCTGGTCGAATCACAGCCTCGTTTGATCAATTTCACTGCGGAGAAAGATTTCGCAATCGCAGTTCGTCGCTGGAAGGACAAAGTGAAGGCACTTCGTATAGATATGGAAAAAGTTTCTGAGGGCAGCAGATCCGACGGCTTCAGCAACTGGTGGGACAAACTCAGCGATATTGTGGGAATCCTAGAGGGTCGGCCGGACGTCCTGCAACGCGTCTGCGAGGATCTTGGGGCTGATTGGAAAGAAGTTTGTGTGGCATGGAGCATCTTCGTGTCACCGCGAATGAGACGAGAAGAACTACCGTAAGCAAAGATTATCTGATGATCTGGACCCATCTGAATGAGCTTGTCACAGTCAGATTGTAACGGAAGTGATAATTGACATGCCTCCAGATCCCACTGATTCCGAAGACATGATCCATGCAGCACTCTTTTCTGGTCAGATGGAGGAAGTACTACGACATTCTCTTCAACTCGATTGTTGGCTGTCTGCGCATTTCGCGGACCTTATGGAAGCACTTGAGCTTATTTCACCTACTGTGAACGAAGAGTATGTGCTGATTGCCAACTATTTTCCTTCATGGTTCTCAATAGCCTATTTTAGTTCGGGACTGTCGCTGAGAGAACAATATATTCTATCTTATGCAGACTATCTTCATTCAGATCCTGCATTATGGCGAATAACCGTGGACTACATGTATTCTTGTGGAGATGTTGGGAAAAGTAGAGCAGACGAAGTCCTACTGCGTGTGCCGTTGAAACTACAAGAACAAAATTCGGATCGCCAGATCAACAGCAGAATTCGCGCAGGGGATGTGGTTGGAGTTTTGAAAGATGTGAACAAAACCTGTTTCCAATACAGACGGGAAAATGTCAGACGCACAGTTTGTCGGGTAGGTGTCGTGCTGTACATATGACGCTGGAGTTGCTTAAAGTATATTTAGATCGCTGCCCAGACGCTGGTTTCTGACAAGGACTACGGATTGGCAGTGTCATATTGCATTTCGGCAGAAGATTGGCGGGGGTTGGGTCGTGTGGTGGATCGCGTTCTAGAGGAATATACAACTAGCGGTAAGAGATCGGGCTGTTCGGTGCCCTTCTGCTCAACCACGTTTATTATTTTAGGGTCACACCAGTTTACCAATTATGCTCTCGAAATAGCTCCTTCCGTTCAAGAACTTCAAACTCAGTCGTCAATTCAAGGCATTTTTGTCCACCGTTTGATATTTGCGGTTCGGTTTGCTAGGTATCACCAGCTCATCGAGAAGCAGGAATATCAAGATGCAGCTTCGGATTTGATGGCCATCTTTATTGAAGAAGTGGCACCAACCTCATGGTGGGCTGTTGTCCTTTGCGACTCAGTCCAACTTCTTCGTTACGGTAAATTCATAGGAACGTTTATTCTCAGGTGCTGACTTTCTGCTGAAATATGTAGTCCCGACTTTATTATTCTCTTCGGCTAGCGCGTCGCTATTGCTGCAAAAACTGGAAGAAATCTTCGTTGGAACCTCACAAGGAGCAGGTGATGATTATCTGGCAGTATTAACTCGCGTGATAGGGGGGAGGGGCGAAAAGGAAGCACTGGAACGACTGAAAACTGTTCGTTTGGCTTTAACCCATTACTTTGCCAGATGTCTTGTTTTAGGTGTGGGAGGGAATTGATTCTATTTTCCGGCTGTTATCGCGTAAATTCCTGTTGTTTTTATAGGTTGTCCATCATGGGGTCAAACCTTCGGGATGTGAGAAGATGTGCGCAGGCTGTACCGCCTGTCTGGTACCGCCTTTCTATAACAAAAAGAAGCAGCGCGTATCGTCGTGCGACACTCGACCTTGTAAATAAAATTTCATCTATGATAGCTGATCGTGGTGTCCACTCATCCAGGCCTCTTCCTCATAAATCGATATCGATGCATCATTCCAATCAATCCGGGCTTCTGCCATTGCATTGTCGTTTTCAGCATATACTCATTCAGAAGGTGCCTACCGAAATTGTTAACATGAAGCAACTTTGTATCGTCCGAAACCCTGGTCGAGTTTGTACAAACCATGTTCTCTGCATATTCCATGTTTTGGGCCGTTCCTTCTGCATACGACTTTGACCTTCCCGTGGTCTGCGGCTCAACTACCTCCCGAAACGGAAGATTGAGGGTCGCTCGAAAGCCTCTTATGTCTGATCTCTCTTCCTCACTAAAGTACTTAAATAGCCGTCTTTTATGGCTCAAAGGTTTTCAGAAATCTGCCATACCTATCCAACATGTGCTATTTGCTACATCTGATGGAGGTATATGCTTGCCAGCATAGCGTACTGACGAAGAGACAGAAGGTGAGTGCATGATTGGCAGTCATCTTATTTATTATCGCTGATCGATTCGGCAGGTTGACTGCAATAAAGAGTATTGCAGTTTGAGCTTTTCTCATTTACGCACTCGTCACGCCTGTGTCGGAACATGCGCCCAACGGTATTGTGATTCATGTTGTCAGTTCAAGTTCAAGTAACTGATGATGCATATGTTCTGCTAGATTGAGAGCAAATCAAGATTTTATCTCGAGCAGGCCACCTCATCAATGCGATCGTTGTCGCCTCGGCATCTAGACCGAACCTTGGCAGCGGGGACATTGCTCTCTCTTGATCGGGCGAAGGACAAACTTCTCTACTTTTTTTTTGTCGTCAATTTGAGTTCAATTTCTTTTACCTTTTTTGGTTGTTATTTACTGTAAAAATTACCTCATCGTTGGTAACATAAACTTTTTTTTACTAAGATTGTAAGCATTGCTGTTTGCAAAAAGATACTTTGCCATTTTCGGTCAAAAGTTCTATTGAAGCCGAAAGCCTGCCGAGCCGAGAGGAGGGTAGCCGAAGCCGTAATTAGCAGTACCAAAAGCTCATGACGGCTCACGGCCCCAGGCTAGCCTGGATGATATGGTGCCCAAAATAAGTGCCAAAAATCTATCTCAACAAATAAATATACTAAGTATACCTACAGTTTCTGCATTCATAGAAGCATCATGACTGGTCCTGAAGAAGCAGGAAGAGTAGGAGACACAAAATATGTATATCGCATTTCACAGCATAAATATGGACCCTAAAATCCAAGTGGGACAATAAAATGATAGTACTTGATTACAGTAACAAAATAAAAAAGACCGCATGAGAATCCAAGCAGTGGGTGGCGAGTTATAAATGAAATGGCGTAGAGTACACAAAATGATGACTAAGTCCATAGAAGTCAAAGCACATTTATTATTGTATCTAAACATATATAAGGGCGAGGATGCAAAGAAATTTTGAAAAGCGCCCGGAAAGAGTGAAATATGCATGCTCACTGTGTCCACACAGCGAGCATAAGTACTCGAAGCAGCGTCGAGAGGTTGCCATACCCATCACATTGTTGATGGCGTGGCATGTACCCAAATACCCCCCGCTACCTTCTGCTTATATTATTTAGGTACATAATATTAATAAATAATATCGCATATTATGCAACAATTACCTTCGAATTCGGCATATGGATCGGCACTGGCCAAATATCGGTATTTGCCTTGAAAAACCGGAGAACCGAAGCTGGTCACTCCCTGTCGCCATACTCGTTGTTCAGTATATCGGAAACCCCAGAAAACGGACCTTACGACATGTCGAAGCAGCGGGGTTGACAGACCCCAACCATCGCCCCATCCTTGGACCGGGCTGTTGAGAT
>Ga0193742_1001165_pt1 | contig 16198 bp, 15 predicted proteins | sample L2c1metaG_FD_165511 | JGI IMG/M metagenome (GOLD analysis project Ga0193742, IMG submission 165511) | Soil microbial communities from a riparian zone of the East river system, Colorado, United States - L2c1 | ecosystem: Environmental > Terrestrial > Soil > Riparian zone | place: USA: East River... | reverse complement strand
GACCCGCCGGGGAGCGGGTCCCTTGCCTTGACGGCCCAGGACTCCCGAGACGGGTCGGCCTGCAAGCCCAAGGGTCGGCGGCTCGCAAGCCGTCCCTTGACAAGTTCAGTGAAGCATCCCATCCCAGCTCGAACGGATCCTCGCCTTCGCCGGCCAGGCCGCCGCCATTGGTCCTGACCAAGCTCGGCGAACTGGCCTGGCATGGACCGCCGCCGACCGCGGTCTCGCAGCAGCACAACGCTCCGACGTAGGGGGTGACCTGCCGACGCAGCCTACGAACGCCGCCATCCACCGAGTGGCTACCTCCGTGGCCCTTGGTGACATAGGCGATGCCTACCGCCATACGACCGGAATCGAACCGACACGGCTGCCGCTAGAACGACGTCTCCACATGCGCGCCCGCTTCGACGCAGCCACGGCCGGTGACCTACACGCCGACTACGAACTGCGTCTGGGCGACGACTGCTTCGCGCTACACGTCGCCGCCGGCACGATCACCGCCCACCGGCAGCCGCTCCCCAGTGCCGACGCCTCCGTCGAGACCCAATCCCGCCACGTTGGCAGCGCTCCTACGGGGCCAGAGCGACCTCGACACCGCTCGCTCCACCGACCAGTTGCACCTGATCGGCGACGCCCCTGCAGTCGAGCGCCTCATCGACGCGTGCACAACACCGACCGAGGAGCCTGCCGCCCCCAGCCACCTCTGTCCAGGACAAGTGGCGCCCACACCGAGCACCCAGATCGCCAGCCCAATCGGCCCGCGTGACGGCACACCTCACGCCGTTGTCGACCACGTCGAGAGACGCTCGATATCGCTGCCGATCAATCCGAGTGTCGTCATGCCGCGGATTCCTGTTGGTGGTTGTTCGTGAGGACGATCTTCCCGAACTTCCCGCCGGCCTTTAACCTCACGCAGAGTCGAGCCGTGGAGCCGGCCCCTTGCGGCCATCAGCCCGAGCAGGTTGAGCTCCGAGGTCATTCCCCCGCTGAGCCCGATGACGCAGATGCGTCCTCCTGTCCCGAGCGCGCGAATGTCCCCGTCGAGATTTGACCCGCCGATCAGCTCCAGCACGACGTCGAACGGCCCTTCCTCCACGAAGGCCGTCGGGTCCACCGCGATGGCCCCAAGGGCTTCCACGGCCGGCCGGAGACTCGGATCGCGAACCGTTGCGACGACAGCCGCGCCCGCAGCGACCGCGAGTTGGATGCCTGCCGTACCGACGCCACCCGCTCCCCCGTGGATGCAGACCCTCTCCCCCAGTGCCAGAGCTGCCTGGGTGAAGAGCGCGTCGTGAGCGGTGATGAACGCTTCGGGGAACCCTGCGGCCTGGTCCCAGACGATGTGGTCGGGGACGGCGATAGCGCAGGCCTCGTGGACGACGAGCTGCTCCGCCTGCGCACCCGCGACGACAAGGGCCATGACCCGATCCCGTGCGAAACGGGTCACGGCGGGACCGACGGCTTGCACGGTTCCCGCCGCCTCCATGCCGGGGATGTCCGGTGGCGAACCAGGAGGGGCCGGGTAGAAGCCGAGAATCTGGCCGAAATCCGCCGGATTGATCCCCGCCGCGCGGACGTCGATCAGGATCTCCCCGACGCCTGGAACGGGGTTGTCGTGCGTCTCCCAGCTGAGCTGGCCATCGACGATTGTGACTGCGCGCACGGGCGTGCCTCCTCGGTAGCGGCGTGACCGGGCCATGACGTTGGACAAGCTGGCGCGCATTTTTCGACGTGAGCTCTGTACGGGGCCTGCCGCTCGGGGCTACGCAGGTGTGAGGATGACGACGGGGATCTGACGGTCGGTGTGGAGTTGGTAGACGTCGTAGCGGCCGGCGGTGCCTGGATGGAAGAACCGGGCGAGGCCCCGGTTCTTGTCGTTGACCAACGTCCACAGGCGCTCTCGCTCGTCGCCTTCGGCTACTCGGGCCCAGGCCGGGCGGATGCCCCGGCCGATCTGGACCTGGACGTCGGGGTTGGCCTGCAGGTTGAGGAACCAGGCGGGTTGCTGGGGTGCGCCTCCAAAGGATGCGACCACGACGAAGTCGCCGGCGTCCTTGGCGTAGACCAGCGCGTTGCAGCGGGGCTGGCCTGTCTTTCGGCCCGAGGTGTGGAGCAGCAGCGTCGGCCGACCGAGAGCGTGACGCCCGACCGCGCCGCCCGATTTTTGGTAGATCCGCTGGTGCAGCATCAGGTACGGGCCCGTCACGTACGAGCCAAGCGTGTGTCGCATCGGTATCAGCGTGTAGCAACGACCTTGGCCAGGTCTAGGTGGTCCTGGGGTGAATCCTCGCGTACGTTTTTGTGCGTGACGAACAAATCTGGGGTCGCGGAAGAGGATCTGGCTGCGGTAGCGGAGACGATCCCGGCTGCGGCGCGGGCGGCGGGTGAGATCCTCGTCGCCCAGATCCCTGCCTACGGGCCGGGCGTGTGTGGCCGCGACGACATGGTGCGGGTCGAGGCCGCGATCCGGTTGGCGTTGGAGGGGTTCCTGGTTCTGGCGTCTCGGCCGGACGCCGATCCTGGGGCCGGCCCCGAGCCAACCACCGTCGAGGCGGCCTACGAGTTCGGGCGGTACGAGGCCCAACACGACCGGGACATGAATGCTTTGTTGGCGGCATATCGGGTGGGTGCCCGTGTGGCCTGGCGGCACATCGGCGAGGTGCTGGTCGAGCGGGGCGCGGGCGCCCCGCAGGTTGCCCAGTTCGCCGAGTTGGTGTTCGCCTATGTCGACCACCTGTCGGCCGCGAGCGTCGCCGGCCATGGGGACGAGATCGCCGCCACCACCCGCGCCCTGGAGCACCACCGCGCCCAGCTCGCCGTCGCGCTCTTGCATGACAGCGATCCCGAACGACTCACCGCGCTCGCCGCCGCGGCCGAGTGGCGGCCGCCCCGTGCGTTGGCCGCCGCCGTCGTCCCGGCCGCTCATGCCCGTCCCGCCCTTCAACGTCTCGACCACGGCACGCTGGTGGTCCCCGGTGATCTCGCGCCCGGCCTTGCCGACCACCTGACGGTGCTGCTCGTCCCCCACGCAGGCGACCGCGCGGCCCTCGTCGACTCGCTCGGTGGCCACGGCGCGGTGCTCGGGCCGACCCGGACGTGGACTTCGGCGTTCTCGTCGTACGCCCGGGCGCTGCGGACCCTGGGGCTTCCGGGACTCATCCGCGACGAGACGTCCATCAGCACCATCGGGGTTGTCGACACCGATGATCACCTGGCCGAACTCGTGATCACCGCCGACACGGAAGCCCTAGCCGATCTGCGCGCCGGGGTACTCGCCCCCCTCGCCCCGCTGCGGCCGGCAGCGGCAGAACGGCTCGCTGAGACGCTTCGGTCGTGGATCCTCCACCAGGGCCGGCGCGAGAAGGTCGCCGCCGACCTCAAGGTCCATCCCCAAACTGTGCGCTATCGAATGAGCCAGCTGCGCGAGCTCTTCGGCGACCGGCTGGCGTCGCCCCGGGGTGTGCTGGAACTGACCGTGACTCTCGCGGCACCGCTGCACGACGACGACGTGTTGATCTCGGGGAACAAGGCGCAGCCGTAAGTTTGATCCCGAGCGGTCAAGTCGCTTCGCCTTCCTCGCGGAAGGATGACCTCATGCGCATCGCGCTCAACATCGGTGGCTACCAACGCGACGTAGGCCTCCGCGTCACGATGCTCGCAGCGGACAACGAGCTCGACCGCACCCGAGCGGTGCTGCGCAAGCTCGCCTGACCGCGCTTGGCCACATGGCCCCGGCATCAGACCAGCGATTTGAGCAGTGCTCGGGTGCGCATCCGGGTTTCGTCGTCGAGGCCGAACTCGACGGGGGTGAAATCGGTGGTGCCGGCGTCGGCGAAGGACTGGATGCCGGCCCGCACTGCCTCTTCGTCACCCACGATGGCCACGCCCTCGGGGCCGTCGACGCCCTCGACGTCCATCACGCCCCGGTAGCTCGGCAAGTCGTTGTAGTTACCGAGGACCGCAGCGATGAGCCCGCGCACCTCATCAGGCTTGTCGGTGACGCACACCGGCACGCCCGCCACGATCCGGCCCGGCTGGCGGCCCGCCTCGGCAGCAGCTTTCGCCATGGCCGGCACGACGAGGGTCTCGATGGTGCGGGGCCCGCTGAGCCACAGGACGTTCCCGTTCGTTCGGCCGCCGGCCAGCTCCAGCATCCGCGGCCCCATGGCGGCGAGCAGCACCTGGGGCGTGGGCACGTCGGACGGCCCGCCCACCTGCGCCGCGAAGCCCGACCAGATCTCACCTGTCGCGTCGACCGCTCGGTCCTGCAGCGCGGGCAGCAGCACGTCGAGGTACTCCTCCATGTGTTTGGCCGGGCGGGCGAACGGGACGCGCAGCCGCTCCTCGATGGTCGACTTGTGCGCCAGGCCGATGCCGAGCAGGACGCGTCCCTTGGCCATGTCGGACACCGTGAGTGCCTGCGCCGCGAGCATCAGCGGGCGCCGCTGCCACGTGGCGATCACCGCCGTGCCCAGCTCAACGGTGGTGGTCGCCAGCCCGACCGCCCCGAGCACCGTCAACGCGTCGGGGATGGCGAGCTGCGCCAGCCAGTACGAGGAGAAACCGTCCCGCTCCGCCTCGACCGCGTGGTCGACGATCTCCGAGACCGGGCGGTTGAGGGCGATGAGGCTCGATCCATTGATCCCGATATGCATGGCAACATCATGCCATAGAGTGAAACTCAATCAAAGGGCGGTAAATAGATTGACTGACCCTCTAATCGAATGGTCCACAGACTTCGACCACGCCGACGAGGCCTGGGCCGCCGACCCCTATCCGATCTGGGCGGGCCTCCGGGAACGCTGCCCGGTCGCCCACTCGGATCGCTACGGCGGGGTGTGGCTCCCCACCCGCCACGCCGACGTCACGGCCATCGCCTACGACACCGAGCACTTCTCGTCACGCAGCGTCATCGTCAGCAACGGCCGGCCGCCGGACCTGCTCGCCCCTGAGGGCATCGCGCCGCCCATCTCCTCCGATCCACCGTTCCATGCCGGCGCTCGGCGGCTCCTGCTCCCAGCGTTCTCCCCACAAGCCGTCGCCAAGCTCGAACCCGGCACCAGGGACCACTGCCAGGCCCTGGCCGACGGCATGCGCGGGCGAGAGGTCGTCGACGCCGCGCAGGACTACGCCCAGGACATCCCGGTCCGCGTGATCGCCAACATGTTGGGGCTGCCCGAATCGGACGGCGACAGGTTCCGAGGGTTCGTCCACGGCGTCCTCGAAGGGGTCGCCAAACCCTTCGAGCAACGACTGGCTGCATTCCAGGCGCTCTTCCAGTACCTGCTCCCCAAGATCGAGGAGCGCCGCGACGACCCGCAGGACGACCTGATCAGCTTCCTCAACAGCGCGGAGATCGACGGCGCGCCGGTCAATGCGTTCTATGTCGTGCGAGCGGTCGGGTTGCTGCTGATCGCCGGGGTCGACACCACCTGGAGCGCCATCGGCGCGTCGCTCTGGCATCTCGCCGCACACCCGGACGACCGGGCTCGCCTGGTCGACGAGCCCGACCTCATCCCGATCGGCGTCGAGGAGCTCCTGCGCGCCTACGCCCCGGTGACGATGGCCCGCCTGGTGAAGGAGCCCTTCGTCTTCCAAGGCCACCAGATGGAACGCGACGACTGGATCCTCCTCTCGTTCCCCGCCGCCAACCGTGACCCCGACGCCTTCGACCGCCCCGACGAGGTCATCCTGGACCGCGACCCCAACCGCCACGCCGCCTTCGGGCTCGGCCCCCACCGCTGCGCCGGATCGCACCTCGCCCGCATGGAGATCCGCGTAGCCGTCGAGGTCTGGCTGCAGAACTTCCCCGACTTCGAGCTGGCTGACCCCACCGCGGTGCGATGGGCCGCCGGCCAGGTGCGCGGCCCCCGAACCCTGCCCGTCCGCGTCAACCACTCGACGCCATGAAGGTCCGCCTCGACCCCGATCGGTGCCAGGGCCACGGCCGCTGCTACACCCTCGCACCAGCACTGTTCAGCGGCGACGACGAGATACCCGCGGACCAAGCTCGCCGTGCAGAATCCGCCGCCGCCAACTGCCCTGAACACGCCATAACGCTCGACGATGCCTGAGGAGCGCACATCGACGAGAAGCACAACTGGACTTGCCCGGTTCGGCGGACGGTGACGCTGCCCACTCCCGTGTGCACCCCAGTAGGGAGGGCGACTCGAAGTCGTCGGGTTCGATTGAGCCGCATTAGCTACCTAACGGGACTCGAACCGTCGGGCGCATCTGCGCACCCTGCCCCAGCAGGAGATACGCGTCTTCATACCGAACGCCTGCGGCGTACGAAGGTCGGAGGTCGCTGTCCCCACATGACGACCTTTCAACACGCGCCATGACCTCGCTACCAGGATGTATGCGGGTCTGTACGCAATCACGTACGAGAGCGGAGGTGGGCGTAACAGGACTCGAACCTGTGACCTCACGCGTGTGAAGCGTGCGCTCTAACCAACTGAGCTATACGCCCGGGAGCCTGGGACTTTAGCAGGCGGCTACCCGGGGAACGGAGCGACCGGGTCGAGGGCGAGCTCGTCCTCCAGCAGGGCCAACAACCGCAGGACCACCACGTCGCCGTGTTGGGGGCCCACCACCTGGAGGCCGACGGGCATGTCGTCCGACGTGAAGCCGGCGCAGACCGTGCCGGCCGGCGAGCGGGTCATGTTGAACGGGTACGTGTACCGCACCCAGTTGACGTCCTGCTCCCCGTCGATCGTGCCGTTCTCCCCCACCTTCGGCGTCTGCCCCGCCAGCGTCGGCGTCAGCAGGAGCGGCACCTCGTGGAACAGGTCGACCAGCGCCAGGTTCGCCCGGTGGCAGGCATCGAGCGCCTGCACCACCTGCACCGGCGTCACCTTCGCCCGGGTCCACTCCAGCAGCGCCACCAGGCCCGGGTCGACGAGGCCCCAGGCGTCGGTGCCGTACACCGGCTCCAGCGTGCGCAGGCAGTACGCCCCGACCAGCGTCAGCCAGTCGCGCACCGGGTCCTCCGGCCACACGGTGTCGACCACCACGACCTCGCTGCCCAGGTCCTCCAGCCGCCGCACCGCCGACTCGCACACCTCCAGCACCTCGGCGTCGGCCTTGCCGTACCCCAGCGTCGGCGACCACGCCACCTTGCGGGGCGGCCCGAGGTCGTTCAGCGACCGGGTCCACGAGGCATCCGGCAGCGGTAGCGAGTTGAGGTCGGTCGGCTCCGGCCCGACGACCGAGTCCAGCGCCAGGGCGACGTCACGGATCCGGCGGGCCAGGACGCCCTTGGTCGACAGGCCCGGCCAGCCCGGCGGATCGTCGCCACCACCCGGCACCCGCCCCAGCGACGGCTTCAGCCCCGACAGGCCGCACACCGCCGAGGGGATCCGGATCGACCCGCCGCCGTCCGACCCCGTCGCCAGCGGCACCAGCCCCGCCGCCACGGCCGCCGCAGACCCACCCGAGGAGCCCCCAGCCGACCGGGACAGGGACCACGGGTTCCGGGTGGCTCCGAACAGCTGGTTCACCGTGTCGGCCTTCCACCCCTGCTCCGGTGTGTTGGTCTTCCCCACCACCACGCAGCCGGCCGCGCGCAGGCGTTCGACCAGCGCCGAGTCCTCGGTGGCCGGGTCGTCGTCGGCGTGGACGGCCGAGCCGTGGGTGGTCACGAAGCCGGTCGCGTTCTCCAGGTCCTTCACCCCGATCGGCACGCCCGCCAACGGTCCGACGTCCTCGCCCCGGGCGATCCGCTCGTCCAAGGCCGACGCCTCGGCCAGCGCCGCCTCGCCGTCGACCGCCACGAACGCCCCCAGCCGCTCGTCGACCGAGGAGATCCGGTCGAGCGCCGCCCCGACGACCTCCCGGGCGGAGAGCCGGCGAGCGCCCACATCCGCGGCCAGCTGCACGACGGTCGTCTCGCGAAAGTCCACGGGCCGGACCATACCGAGCCCGCAGGCCGGACCAATGCGAGAGTTGGGGACGTGACGAGTACGAGTACGAGCCCGAGCACGGAACCACTGGTCGTCGGCGTCCCCACCGAGGTGAAGAACAACGAGAACCGGGTGGCGATCACACCCGACGGCGTCCGCGAGCTGGTGCAGGCAGGGGTCACGGTGCTGGTCGAGGCCGGGGCGGGCGAGTCGTCGTCGATCGCCGACGCCGAGCTGACCCGGGCCGGCGCCCGCATCGTCGCCGACGCCGCCACGGTGTGGGGCGAGGCCGACCTCGTGTGCAAGGTGAAGGAGCCCCAGCCCGAGGAGTTCCCGCTCATGCGGACGGGCCAGGTCCTCTTCACCTACCTCCACCTGGCTGCCTACCCCGAGGTCGCCGAGGCGCTCGTCCGGCACGGCGTCACCGGCATCGCCTACGAGACCGTCCAGACCCCCGACCAGGCCCTCCCCCTCCTCGCTCCCATGAGCGAGGTGGCAGGACGGATGGCCACCCAGGTCGGCGCCCACTTCCTCGAGCGGGAGAACGGCGGCCGCGGCGTGTTGCTGGGCGGCGCCCCCGGGGTACGCCCCGCCCGCGTGGTGGTGGTCGGCGCCGGCAACGTCGGCTGGAACGCCGCCTGGATCGCGGCCGGCATGGAGGCGGAGGTCGTCCTGCTCGACAAGAACCTCGACCGCCTCCGCTGGGTCGACCAGATCCACCGCGGCCGCATCATGACCCTGGCCTCGAACCGGGGATCGGTGGAGCGCTCGGTGGAGCAGGCCGACCTGGTGATCGGCGCGGTGCTCGTCGCCGGCCGCCGGGCCCCGGTGGTGATCGGCGACGAGATGGTGCAGGGCATGAAGGAGCGCTCGGTCATCGTCGACGTGGCCATCGACCAGGGCGGCTGCGTGGAGGGCATCCACGAGACGACCCACGACGACCCGGTGTTCGTGCGCCACGGCGTGCTCCACTACGCCGTCGGCAACATCCCGGGCGCGGTGCCGCACACGTCGACCTACGCGCTCACCAACGCCACGCTCCCCTACCTCGCCGCGCTCGCCACCCTGGGCGTCGGCCCCGCCTGCGCGGCCGACCCGGCGCTGGCGCTGGGCGTCAACACGGCGGGAGGCGAGGTGACCCAGGAGGCGGTGGCGGCGTCGCTCGGGAAGCCTCACACACCCCTCGGATCGGTCTTCGCGCTGGGATAACGGGGTTAACGGGTTTTCGTTGCACACCATGTGCTGCGAGAGTCAAGGGTGATGCCTGGGGAGAGCCACGACACGCTGGTCGCCGACGAGAGACCCATCGTGCCGGGCACCGCACGCAGCGCCCTGCGGCACCGGACGTTCCGGCGGGTGCTGTTCGGCGCGTTCCTGTCGAACACCGGCACCTGGATGCACAACGTGGTGCTCGGCGCCATCGCCTACGACCTCACCGAATCATCGACGTTCGTCGGCATCGTCGTCTTCGCCCAGCTCGGCCCGATGCTCCTGCTGTCGACCGTCGGCGGCATCATGGCCGACCGCTTCGACCGCACCCGCCTCCTCACCACCGTGGTGCTCAGCCAGCTCGTCCTGTCGCTGATGCTGGCCGGGGTGACGCTCGCCGACCGGCCCAACAAGGTGCTGCTCCTGCTGGTGACGTTCGCCATCGGCAGCGGCCAGGCCATCTACGCCCCTACCTTCGCCGCGCTGCTCCCCCAGCTCGTCGACGACGTCGACATCCCCGGCGCGGTGTCGTTCAACTCGGCGCAGATGAACACGGCCCGGGTGGTCGGGCCGGTGATCGGCGCCTTCCTCTACACGCTGATCGGGGCGTCGGCTGTGTTCGTGGTGAACGGCGGCAGCTACCTGTTCGTGATCGTTTCGCTGGCTGGCCTCCACCTGCCGAGGGCCGTGCGCGACGCCAGCGCCTCCCGGGGGCTGCGGGCGCTCGGTGACGGCGTACGAGCGGCCCGGGCCGACCCGGTCGTGTGGCGCTGCCTGGTGACGATCACCACGTTCTCCCTGGTGTCACTGCCGTTCGTCGGCCAGTTCCCGGTGCTGGCCGAGCGCAACCTCGACATCGGCACCCGCTCCACCTCCTACGGCGTGCTCTACGCCTGCTTCGGGATCGGGGCCGTGGTGGGGGCGCTGTCGATCGGGACGGTCTTCAGCCGGCGCTCGAAGACCGACGTCATCCGCTGGGCACTGGTCGGCTTCGCCGGTGCGTTGGCGGTGCTCGCAGTTCTGCGGTCGCCGTGGCTGGCGTACCCGGTGGTGGCGGTGGTCGGGTTCGCCTACCTGGCGCTGGTCACCGCGCTGATGACCCGGGTGCAGGAGCGCTGCGACAACCGGGTGCGGGGACGGGTGATGGCGCTCTGGATCATGGGCTGGGGCGGCACGGTGCCGGTGGGCAACCTGATCGCCGGGCCGCTCATCGAGGCCACCTCGATCACGGCGGTGATGTTGGCGGGGGCGGCGTTCGCCGTGCTGCTCAGCTTCTACGCCCGGCTGGAGGTGGCGTACCCGGCGCCGGCGGGCCGGTTCGAGCCGGCCGCCGAGTTGGCGGCGGCGACGGCCACCGCGTCCTGCCCCGGCCGATAGCGCCCGGAGCGGAACCGAGCGGCCTTGCCGCCCCTCTGAGCCCGGCAACCACCTGCCATCGTGGCGGCTAGCTTGCGGAGGGTGCTCGGACGGCGGCTGGAGCGCATGAGGTCTCCCGGTGCGTGAGCGCCGGCCGCTCGACGCGTTCGTCGGGCGCGACGCCGAGCTGGCGGCCCTGACCCGGTCGCTCGACCGGGCCCTCGGGGGTGGCGCCGCAGTCGCGCTCGTCGGCGGGGAGGCCGGCATCGGCAAGAGCCGCCTGGTCCACGCCCTCGCCGCCGAGGCCGGCCGGCGCGACGTGCGCGTCGTGTGGGGTGAGGCCCGCGACGAGCAGCTCGCCCCGCTGTCGCTCTGGGCACCGGTCGAACGGGCGCTCGGCATCGGCGCCGACCCGGACCTGCCGGCGTCGGAGCGGCGCTGGGACCTGGTCGACGGCCTGGGCGCGGCGCTCGCCGACTCGGCCCCGGTCGTCGTGGTGCTGGAGGACCTCCACTGGGCCGACGAGGGTTCGGTGTGGGTGCTGGAGCGGCTGCCCCGGCACCTCCTCGATCGGCAGGTGCTGCTGCTGGTGACGACCCGCCGCGCCGAGCCCGGCACGGTCGCCCTCAACGGTGTCCGCCAGCAGGCCGACGTGGTGGTGGAGCTGGAGGGCCTCGACGTCGCCGCGGTGGAGCAGCTGATCGACACCCTGGCCGTCGAGACCCACGACGACGCCCCCGCGCTGGTCGCCCGCACCGGCGGCAACCCGCTGTTCCTGCGCGAGCTGCTGACCATGGGCACCCGGGGCGACCGCATGCCGCCGGCAGTCTCCGACGTGCTGGCCCGGTCGCTGTCCCGCCTCGACACCCCGGTGCAGGAGGCGCTGGCGACCCTGGCGGTGGCCGGCCCCGCCACGCCACTGGCCGTGCTGACCGCGGCGCTCGGCGGCACGGTCGACGCCGTGATGGCCCGCTTCGAGGCTGCCGCCGCGGCCGACGTGGTGGGGCTGGGACCGGCAGGCCGGGCGGCGTTCCGCCACGTGCTGCTGTCGGAGGCGGCGGTCGAGGCGGTGACCCCCGCGCAGCGCCGCGCCCTGCACACCGCCCTGGCGGATGCCTGGCAGGTGCTCGACGCCTCCCCCGCCGGCAGCGCCCGGGCGGCGACCCACCGGTTGGCCGCGCTTCCCACCGGCGACCCGCTGGCGGTCGGCGAGGAAGCGCTCACCGCCGTCCGGCGGCTCCGGGCGACCGGCGACGCGGTCGGCGCCACCGAACTGGCCACCGCCGCCGATCAGGCCCTCGACGCCACCACCCCGCAGACCGGCGGGCAGGGCGTGCGGGCCCGGCTGGTGGCGGAGCTGGCACAGGCCCTGTACGCCCTCGGCGAGGAGGTGCGGGCCGACGAGACCTTCGCCCGCGCCGCCGACCTGGCGCTCGACCTCGACCCGCCCGACCCCGAGCTGCGGGCACAGGCCGAGGCCGGCTCGTGCCGCCGGGCCAACCCGTTCCTCCCCATGCCCGAGCGGATCCAGCGCCTCGCCACCGCCGACGCCGCCCTCCCGCCCGGCGACCACCCGCTCCGGGTCGACCTCCTCGGCCGCATGGCGGTGCTGCGCTGCGCCCTGCCCGACAGCCTGACGGCGGCCCACGCCGACGGCGACGCCGCAGTGGCGATGGCCCGCCGCCTCGACGACCCCGACCGCCTGGTGACCGCCCTCACCGACCGCCACTACGTCCCGGCCACCGTGGAGGGGCTGGCGGCCCGCGCCGCCGCGGCCGACGAGATGGTGGCGCTGGGCGAGCGGCTCCGCCGTCCCGACATCGCCCTCCAGGGCTACGAGTGGCGCTTCGGCGACCGCCTGGACCGGGGCGAGCGCAACGCCGCCAACGCGGCGCTCGACATGCTCGAGGCCTACGCCCTGGTGATGCCCTCGCCCAAGTGGCGCTGGTCGACGCTGATGCGGCGGGCGACCGTGCACGTGGTCGACGGCGACATCGCCGGGGCGCTGGCGTGCGCCGACGACATCGTCTTCCTGGGCGCGGACGTGGCCGAGGAGCCCGAGGTCCTCGGCATGGAGTTCGCCGTCCGGGCCACCGCGGCGCTCCTGTGGGGCGTCCGCGACGAGTCGCTGACCCGGCTGTTCGACCGCATGGTGGCCGTCACCGGTTCCCTGGCGAGCGTCCCGTTCATCGCGCTGATGATGGCGCGGGGCAACTGCGCCGTCGGCCGGCCGGAGCAGGCCGTGGCGACGGTGAACCGCTTCGCGGCCGACCCCACACCGCTCTTCAGCTACCTGGAGGGCATCTCGCTGGTGGCCGAGCTGGGCGTGATGGTGGCTGAGCTGGGGCTGGCCGACCACGCCGCCCGGCTGCGCTCGGCGCTCCTCCCCTTCGGCCACCGGCTCGGCACGGGAGCGGGGATCCAGCTGCAGACCCCGGTGGCGACCACGCTGGGCCGGCTGGCGCTGCTGCAGGGCGATGCCGAGGCCGCGGTCGCCGACCACGAGCGGGCCGTGGCGATCGCCGAGGCGATGCCGTCGCCCGTCCTCGTCGCCCTGACGCACGTCTACCTGGCCCAGGCCCGAGCCGCGGCGGACGACGGTGCCGGCGCCGCGGCGGCCCTGGAGCGGGCGCGCTGGACCGCGGAGCCCCTCGGCCTGGTGCTCCCCGACGTCGGGGTGACGCCGGTTGCCGCCCCCGCCGCGGCGATCGGGGCGACACGGCGGGCGTCGCTGTGCCGGACGCCCGGCGACGGCTGGCGCGTCGAGTCGCCCCACGGTGCCGCCACGCTGGCCGACTCGCTGGGGATCGCCCAGCTGGCCCGACTGCTCTCGGCGCCGCCGGGCCGCGAGGTGGCGGCCACCGAGCTGGCCGGGATGGACGCCGCGCCGGTCCCGGTCGCCCACGACCTCGGCGCCGCCCTCGACGCCCGGGCCAAGCGGGAGTACCGCCGCCGCATCAACGAGCTCCAGGACGACATCGACCAGGCCGACGCCGACCACGACCCCGAGCGGGCCGCCCTCGCCCGCCTGGAGCTGGACGCCCTCGTGCAGGAGCTGCGCCGGGCGGTCGGGCTCGACGGGCGTGACCGGCCCACGGGCTCCGGCGCCGAGCGGGCCCGGGTCAACGTGACCCGCAGCCTCAAGCGGGCCGTCGCCGCCATCGCCGAGCAGGTGCCTGCCCTGGGCGCCCACCTCGACCGGTCGCTGCGCACCGGTCGCTTCTGCAGCTACTCCCCGGAGCCATCCACGGCCCTGACCTGGGAGATCGTGGCCTCGTAGGCGACTGAACATCGTTCCATCGCCATGGAACGCCTCCTCGGGTGACACCCCGAACCAGGAGGACCTCCCATGGAACGTTGGACCCGAGCCCTCGAGCTCACCACCTCGCGGCTGTGCCCCGTCACGGCTCTCCGCCAGCTGCTCCGGAGCTTCCGGTGATCGCCCCCGCGGAGCAGGCCCGCGCCACCGGCGCCGGCCCGATCGGCTTCAGCCAGGTCACCGTCGTCACCCCGGACCTCGACCGCTTCCGCGCCTTCTACGAGGGCGTCGTCGGCCTCCGGACCGCGATCGTCATGCGGGTGGCCGAGCCTTCGGCGATGCGGCATGCGATCCTGCTGGTGAACGACACCTCGATCATCCACGCCTTCGAGCAGCCGGGCTACGACCCGGTGGCCGCCGGCATCGGCACCGGGATGTTCGCCCGTGGTCGCATCGATCACCTCGGCTTCATGGTGGGCACCGTCGGCGAGCTGGAGGCCGTGCGCGACCGCCTGGTCGCCGTGGGCGCCTGCGACGGCACGATCGAGCCGCACGGCCCGGTGCACTCGGTGCGCTTCACCGACCCCGATGGCCTCGAGAGCGAGATCAACGCCGTGAACACGGCATGGGACCCTGCCCAGGAGGACCACCACCTGGTCGAGGAAGAGCCCGATCCCGAGATGTTCGCCCGCCTCGTCGCAGCCGGGGTCCGGTGAGCGCCGTGCGATCGATCACCTCCAAGACCTGTCTCGCCGTGACGGTGGCGGCGATCCTCGGACTCGCCGCCTGCGGTGACGACGACGATGACGCCGCCACCGACCCCGCCCCGGTCGACGCCGAGCCGGCCGACGACTCCGAAGGCGACGTCGACGCCTACTGCGACGCCTCCCTCGCCTTCGAGAAGATCCCCGACCCCGAGATCGACTTCGAGACGGCCTCCGAGGAGGAGGTGGCGACCGGTCTGAAGGCCTACGCCACCGACACCCTCACGCCGGCGGTGGCCGACATCGTGGCCACCGCGCCCGACGAGCTCTCCGACGAGGCCGACCGGTTCTCGGCCATCGTGGACGAGATCGCCGCCACCGGTGACGGGTCGCTGTTCGACTCGCCCGAGGCGGCGGAGGACAGCGCCACCGCCCATGCCTTCGACCTGGAGAGCTGTGGCTGGGAGTCGGTCGACGTCACCGCCACCAACTACGCCTTCGATGGCATCCCGGCGGAGCTTCCGGCAGGGGTCACCAGCTTCGACCTCGGCAACGAGGGTGAGGACCTCCACGAGCTGCTCCTGGTGCGGAGGAACGACGGTGTGACCCAGTCGGCCGAGGAGCTGCTGGCGCTCCCCGAGGAGGAGGCGATGTCGCTGACGACGATGGTCGGCACCACCGCCTTCGCCGCTCCCGGCGAGGAGGACTACACAGTCGTCGACCTGGAGCCCGGCGACTACGTGGCCCTGTGCTTCGTCCCGGTGGGGGCGACCAGCACCGACGGGCCGCCGCCCGAGGGCCCGCCCCACGCCATGGAGGGCATGTACACCGAGTTCACCGTCACCTGAACCCGAAATTGCGTGGCTGGTGGTCGCTATAGGGCCACCGGCCACGCAATTTCGTCGTTTTCTACGGGACCAGCGCCGCCCGCAGCAGCGCGAGCAGCTCGTTGCGGCGGCGGACCAGCGACGACAGCGTCGGCTCCTCGCCGAACGCCCGCAGCACCTCCAGCTCGGTCGCCAGCCCGGTCACCATCGAGTACGCCGACAGCAGCAGCAGGCGGGGGTCGTGGCGGCGCATGCGCCCGGCGTCCATCTCGGTGGCGAGGTACCCCGATGCCCGGTCGACGAGGGGAGCGATCGCCGCCGTCAGCCGGGTCGACGCCGGTGGCCCCAGGCGGCTGACCTCCCGCACGAACCCCAGCATCGCCGGGTGGCGGGCGACGAGGCGGGACATGGCGCGGACGATGGCCTCGATGCGACCGAAGCCGGGGCCGCCGGCCGCGACGGCCCGCTCCAGCCGAACCATCACCTCGCCGGCGGTGCGGTCGATGACCGCCGCCAGCAGGGCCTCCTTCGACGAATACCAGTAGAGGATCGTCTGCTTGCGGATGCCCAGCTCCCGCGCCAGGTCGTCCAGCGACGTCGCCTCGTAGCCCCGGGTACCGAACGCCGCAAGGGCCGCGTCGGCGATGCGATCGGCGGTGGGCTTCATGCGGAGCTGAATCGTAGTGACCATCTACCAAGTGGTAGACAACGGAGCGTGATCCCCGAGGCTCTGGACGGCAAGCGCATCGCGGTCACCGGAGGCACCGGCTTCCTCGGCACCGCGCTGATCGAACGGCTGCTGCGGTCCGTGCCCGGCTGCGAGCTGGTGCTCCTCATCCGCCCCGGCAAGCGCTCGTCGGTCGACACCCGCGCCAAGCGGGAGATCTTCCGCAACGACGCCTTCGACCGCCTCCGTGAGGAGCTGGGCGGAGCGAAGGC
>Ga0193742_1001164_pt1 | contig 16200 bp, 22 predicted proteins | sample L2c1metaG_FD_165511 | JGI IMG/M metagenome (GOLD analysis project Ga0193742, IMG submission 165511) | Soil microbial communities from a riparian zone of the East river system, Colorado, United States - L2c1 | ecosystem: Environmental > Terrestrial > Soil > Riparian zone | place: USA: East River... | reverse complement strand
GCGTAGCTTCTCCTGGCCTTCCGCCGTCCTCTTCAGAACGTCGGTGATGCCGTTGGGCTGGGTGCTGATAAGAATGTCACCCACGATGAAGGGGTGAATCACTCCGGTAAAACGGCCATTCTCGAAGGGAAGGGCATTGACTCCGGCCAGCGATTGCACCATCGAGGTAATGTCCTGCGCTACAAGGTTGACGCCGATGGGAACATGGATCGCCTTCGCGTCGATGGCTCCCGCCCCATCCACGGTGTTCTGGATGATGAGGTTGATGACCTGGGCCAGCCGGTACGCCATCTGCACACCCAGAGCCTCCAGCGCGGGATCGAGCGCGGTCTGGAGAGCGTAGGTGGAGATGTTGGCATAGTCGGCATAGTTGCCGATGGTCGACGTGTTCTGTACTACCGTCACGGTGAGGCCCGTCTGGATGGTTCCCTCGGGGGCTTGCGTGACGGGCGGTGCGGGAAGGTTCTGGTACATGAAAAGAACGAGCTTGTTTCCGCTGTTCTCATCGAGCGTGCGGCGTGAGGTGCAACGCACCCACGGGGTCTCCGCCTTCAGGTTCTCGACAAACACTTTATCGAAGGACGTGACGGTGGACTGAGGCAAATTGGTTGTGAGGTTCGACGCTGGGGATACACCGATCCCCAGCACAAGGGCATGTGTTCTACCCACGGCTCCCGTGTACGCGATGAGACCGGCTCCCACCGCGCATACGAATTCGATCACGGGAATAACTACTTTTTCAAAGAACTGCTTGCCGCGCTGGGCGGCGATGGATGTGGCTTGCATGTGACTGTCCCCCTGACGGGTAGAGTCACGCGCTCATAGAATCAATTTGCTGCCTGAATCCGGGTTCGTTGCGGAGTTTGTCCGCAAATTCGGCTCGGCTCATCCTGTCTATATCCGCGCGTGTGTACTTCGCTGCTCTCTTCACGGGGACCGGAGCGGACGCGCTGGCGTCTGAGCTGCGGAGTCCCGTTGCTACGCTTACGCTGCGTGGTCTGGAAGAGGGGGCGGATTGAGCCGTTGCCTGTCCATTGGATCTTGCGTTTTCCGGCTGTACCAGCACCGGTTGGTTCTCTTCTCTCTCGCGCTCGTCACTCGGCCAGGGGATCATGTCTCCACGATCCACAAGGGTTCGGTAGGCGATAGCAAGATTGTTGCGGGTCAAGTCCCAGCCGTTCGCGCGTATCTCCTCAAACAGAGCATCGCGGTTTTGTGGCACGGGATAGAAGTCGGGGTTTTCTTCACGGAAGGCTCTGGCTTCGGTGGCGTAATACTCATCGCGTTCCCTGCTGTCCATTCTGGACAGGTGCGCTCCGAGATTGTCTGGAGACATACCCTGGCGCGCGGTCACGATCTCCTCGACGGCCTCCACCACTCGCTCGGGGTCGGTGATGTCAGAGGACAGCCGGAGACGGTCTGCGGGGGAGAGATGCCTCGGCTCCACCTTCAATTTCGGTCTCGCCGTGTCGGGCTTACGCAAGCGGATAATCTCCTCGTTCGCGTGAATCTGCGAGTCGGCCAGTTTCTCGGTCACTTCGTCAATGGTTTGGCCCTTGAAGGTGGAGATTCGTCCACCCGCTGCGTTCTCGATCACCAGAATGTAATCGCCATTCTCATCGGTTTGTTTTTCGTTCAGCCATCTCTTTTGCATAGTTAGGGATTTCCTTCCTTTTCCAATCAAATGCCCATGTAGTCCTCTTCGGGGAGAGGCTTTGTCGGATCGAGTAGGTTCTCGATTCGCATCTCCTCCTGAGTTAAGGCCGGTACGGGGGTTGGTTTGGCAACACTAGCGAGGAAGAATCGCGACTCGGAATGAATCTTTTCCTGCATATGGGTGAATATCTGCCACGCCGCTTTTGCCATGCGATGATTCGCCAGGACAGCGGCTTCATCGGCGGGGTCAGTGTTGATGAGTTGGGTTTCGGTCTCGATACAGACCATCTCCAGCACATCTAAAAGGTCGGGGTAGATTTCGCTGTGCTCAAGGTTATGGAGGTTGCGACGCTGGACGGGCTTCAGCTCGGCGGTTACACCGAAGGTGCGCTCCGTCCTGATCGTCGGTTCCATCAATTGACCGGCTCTTTCTCTTCCTCTTTGTCGTCGTCTTCGGTCTCTTCGTCGTCGGTTTCGTCTGCGTCCGTCCCGTCGATTGTGGAGAGGCAAAGGGCGGATTGCACTTTGGTATCTTCCGTGAGCATGGTTACTGTCCTCCGTAGTATTGGCTTGCTTGCAGGGTGCGCTCGTCTGCCGTGCGTTGGGCAAAGCTGGCCGCGCGCTCCAGTGGTGACTCCACGGACGCCTTGTGGGTGGTGTCGATGGTCTTGGTCGCGATGCGTCCGGCAATCTTCTTGTCTTCCAGCTCCAAATCGTTCTTGTGCTTCTGCTGGAGTTCGGCGGCGCTGGCCTGGGCTTTGATGGCGGCGGGGTTCGCCTGGGCCATCTGCTGTTTCTCCTCGTCGCTCATCTGGACCACAAGATCGCGCTTGTTCTTCCACTCGCTCATATCCAGCACCATGTTCACCAGCTCCATCGCGTTGACCTTCCAACCCGTTTCCGATAGCTGCTGGACGAGCGCCTGATTGCCAAAGACTTCAAGCAGGAAGGGGAGCGCCTGGGCCATGCGGTTGCGCGCGGCCAGCTTCGTGCCGGCCAGCGTCTCGAACTTGACTCCCATCTCCATAAAGTCCTGAAAATCGGGGATGAGGTCTTCGGTGCGCTCGGCCAGCACATCGCGGATTTCGGAGATGGGCATCCGCTCTTTAATCATGCGGAAGAGGAATTTCAGGAAGGGAATCAGAACCCCGTCGACCACGCGCTCTACCGGCGATTGCAGCCGTCCGCTCGACGCTGCGGCCACGGCTCCGGCTCCGGTGCCGCTGCGGACGATGCTGGAGCCTCGGCCTGGGATGGAGCCTTGCACCGTCGCCTGATCCGCTCCGGTCGCGCCCTCCGATGATCCGATCACGGCTTGAATGGCGCGCCATGCATCGGGCGGTACTTGCGGCTGGGGGACAAGCGCGATGGCTTTGGTCGCGTCGTTACCATCCACCAAGCGGATGCCACCCAGCCTCCTACGTTGATCTTGCGTAGGAACGTTTGCCCCACGCGCCACGGCGTACTCTGGCTGCACGGCAAAGGCGAGAATATCCAGAAGCGCGTTCAACATCCCTTGCTCGACGCGCTGATCCGCTCCGGCGATGCGGCCCACACCCATCCCCCACCCGGCGTTATCAATGTCCCAATAGTTGGCGGAGAAAAACGGCTTGTCGGGGAGGTTGTGGGGCTTGTTGCGGATGACGCATTTCTTCTGCAGGACGACGCGGCATTGGCCCTTGTCCCACCACTCCAAAACCTGCATCGGCTTCTGCAACGGGTCTTCGCTGTCGTCCACGTCGCGCTGCGCGGCGTGGTGGACGCTGGTGTTCGCCGTCATGGACTCTTCGACGCCTTCGATTCCCTCGGTCTGCTCCGCGCTGTCGGGCATAAAGATGGCGCGAAGAATCTCATCGGAGGGAATGTCATAGTCGGGGTTGTCGCGGAGCCTCTGGAGGTCGTCGTAGTTGAGGTACTTCTCGTGGACGATGAAAGGGGCTTTCCAGATTTGGTTGGGGTTCTTCCACGATGGGCCGGGGAAGACGGTCCCCAACTCGCATTTCTCGAAGGTTGGCCGGTTGCGCGTTATCTCCACGTCCACAGCTTCAAACTCGTCGCTGTCCTTGGTGAAGACGGTCATGGGATCGCCCAGCGGCATATTCACCTGGGGCGGTGCCACCTTGCGCTTGTAGTGCGTCTCCACGCGGGTCTCGGTCTCCCATCCCGCCTTGAAGATCACCGTCCCCTGATTCACCATCCCCTGGATGCCGTAGCTCATCTCCTGCTTGAAGCTAATCTCGTCCAGCATCTCGGCAATCAGTTCCTTCCACGCGCGCGCGGCGTCCTGATGGGAGCTGGGGCGGGGGCGCACCTCGAAGGGAACCGGGTCAGAAAAAATAGCCCCTGTGATCGCAGGGGCTAGGCTGTTGACTTGTTTTGCGACGGAAAATCTTGAGACGTTCGCGCGTGTGACGCTCGACCCCTCGAAGACGGCGAGGGTACGCGGCGATTGATACAGAATGTCGGTCTCGTTCCAGTTGAGCGGCCAGCGTCGATCATTCAGCCATGCGCTTGCGCTCTCGAAGTCCTGAACCACGATGGAGAGTACGGCTTCGTCGGTGTACCTGGGCGGGATCGCGGGGTCGCGCGGGGTCTCCACGTCCTTGGAATAGACCGGCTGACTCCAGTTGCTCTCCGCTATTAACGTGGCCGTAGCCATGCGCCATTACCTCATCCGGTGGAGTGGGTGCTCCGTTGCGGGTTTGGGTCGGCGGTTGGATACTACCTGTCGGCCACTTCCGGGTCTGCTCTGGGCGTCAAAACAACGCCATTGGTAAAGTGGAGCGATGGTAACGCGGTTATGACAATAGTACAACTGTTGCGGTTACTATAGTTTACTCGTTTTCGCTGTTCCTTCGTCTGTCCTTCAGACCGCATCGGCATCCGGCGCGGCGTCCAATGAATTCATTGATCTGTGCGGCGTAGCATCTTCCGCGCGCGCAGAGGGGGTGTCCGTTGACGCGGACGGCGCGGAACTTGCCCACCACAAAACCGTCGCCGTCGCAGTCGCCTCCGCAGTTGCAGCAGGTGTCTCCCGGCTCGACGGGCTTCAGCCGCGAGTAGGGGCCGGTCATGTTGGCGAGGGTCTTCTCTTCGTATACGATCCCGGTTACGTCTTGCACTTCAGCCATTCAAGCCTCCTAAAATGTTCTCCAGACCAAGCTCGTTGTACCGCTCGGCGGCGGGATCGACCTGCACCTCCGCCACCTCCTCCGGCTCCGGCTCCGGCCTCGCGTACTGGCCGCGTCCGTACAGCATGTTGTAGTGATCGCGTTCGCGCGCGGCGTTCCATGCGGCGTCTTCGTCGTCCAGCTCCTCGGCTCCAATGCTCTGGGGAAGGTTGTCGGCAATGCGCGCCACGCAATCGGGAATCGCATTGTCCGGCAGCATCCCGTACTGGCTGAATTCCAGCATCACGGAGCGAAGGTGTTTCATCCCCGCGTTGAAGTACAGGCGTCCCCCCGCGAGTAGCGCCTCCATGCTGCGGATGCGGAGGTCTCGTTCTCCGGTGTCGTCGTCAAAGTCCTTCCAGTCGATCCCCACATCCCATCCGGTGGTCAAAGCGTAGTTGTGGATGGCGGACTGCATCAGGATCGCGCCTGGGGAGTCCTCGATACTGACGCGGTGAAGGTTGTACTTGCGCGCCAGATTGACGACGTGCTTGGCGAGGACGCTGGGCTTGTAGTGGCCTTCGATGGCCTCCACGATGTAACAGCGGTTGCGGTGCTCGATCCCCACGGCGGCGGCGGCGGTCTTCCACTGTTTTTTCCCGCAAGGGAATCGCCAGTGGATGAAGGTGCGGCCTTCGAGCGGGAGACTAACCTCCTCCACCATCGCGGCCAGCATCTGCTCCTGGGTAAACACCACCTCGGACGCTCCGTATTCGTCCAAAACGTACTGCGTCATAAACGAGTCGAAGCCGCTCTCATACTCGGTGCGGAGATAGTCGTAGCTCAGGATCGAGGGGAAAAGAAGATCCATCTCGTCCTCATCGGGGAACCCGTTCTGATCCAGCCGCTCGCCGCTCTTGAGGCGGAGGGCTGGCTTGATGAGGCGGCGGATGGTGCCGGGGCGTGAGGTCAACACCTCGTCGGTGAATATATCGCCGGTCCCGTAGATGGTTCCCACCTTCAACTCAATCCCTTTGGAGACGAGCACCTTGCGATTGAGCTTGTACTTCTTCGTCACCTTCACTCTCTGCTCGAAGGTCTGCGAGTTGCGGTTGTTGGAGAGGTCGTCGACTACAAGCACGTTAGGGTGATAGCCGGAGACGCCGGACTCGACCGACTCCCCCCATATCGCCGGTTCAATAATCCTCGGCTCCATCTGCCGCACGGCGGCGGTAAACTCGCCGGACTCCGGCTGCTTTATCACGCACAGCTCGGGGAAGAGGGCTTGAAATAACGTGGGTGGGTGGTTCGGTCGACGGTAGAAGAATCCACCCACCTGGGCAACGAAATCCCACGCGAGGTCGCGGCGTCCGCACATAATCATGATGGAAACGGTCAACGGCCAACACAGGATGAGTTGCGCGCAATTGACAAGCGAGATAGTGGTCTTGTAGACGCCGCGCGGTAGCAGAAGGGAACCGCGTCGAAGATAAGCCTTCGCGGATTGCGCCAGCCACTCATCCAGCGTCAACCCTGGCTCTTTGGGGAGGAAGTAGATCAGGGCGTCGTGGTGAATCTCCTCGTCCACCAGACAGAAGCCGAGAACCCAGCACAGCGCGAGTAGGTTGGTCTGACATACGCGGCGTCCGTCCTCGCGGATCGCCTCGTCCTCCTGGGCCAATACGGTCAGTTCGGCGCGCCAGCGTTTGTTATTAAACTGGTCTTGCGTCGTGTCGCGTAATTTGCGCCAATTGAAGGCCATTCAACCTCTAGTTGTTAGTAGCTCGGATACCACTTCGTACCGTCCCAGCACTCGGTAAGAACTTTGCCGACAATTGCTGTGGATGCGACCGCAATGTTTCCTGCCGTGGTCGTGGTCCAAGCGCCGTCGGGGATGAGATTGATACATCCGCCATATGTAGCGCCCCAGGCACTAGGAAGTGTGAATGTATCAATCGCTGCCGTCCCAGTTACATGAAACACAAGCCGCTGTCCGTTCGTACTAGTCCCGGAAGCGACCGCATTCCCATGAACACTGGCAATAGTAGGAACAAGTATTTGATTAGCCTTGCTCATGTCCAAAATGCCATTACCTGATACTGTGAACGGGCATAGGGTTAGTGAATCTGGCCTTGCGGGATATAGCGAAGCCGGTGCGTAGCCGCAGAAACTGGCATATATATTCCCCCCGGCTTGTGGGCCAGCGATTACAAACCCGTGGATCGCGTCGGCAAGTGAAAAGATCGTATTTCCAGAAGCCCCGAACCATCTAATTCCCGGTGCCCATGTATCAGTCCCGTTGCCGAGATTGTAGGGATTCGGAGACCAAAACTGGAACGGAGTTTGCGGGACAATTGCATTCGCGGGAAAGACGCTAGACGGGCCGGATTGCAGATTCGGGGGAGCGTTGGTTATGAGTTGCGGAACCGCCGCGAGAATTGTGGAGGCCATCAGTGCGTGACCATCCTTATTCGGATGGATGGCGTCTACAAAATATGCAGCGAAGTTCGTCCCCAGCGCGTCGCGGGTGTTGGCATAGGTGAGATTCGAACTAAAGCCAAGACCCTGAAGCACGGCAATTTCGGCGGATTCAAATCCAGCGTAGACGCCGCTAAGCGCGTCGTTGGCGTTGTTCTGGTGATTCGGGCTGACCACGGCCACATTCGTATTTGGAGACGCTGGGATGCCAGCAGTCCACGCAATCTCAACCGGTGCCGCCACGGTAGAAGCGGCGGTGCTGGTAATCACTACCGACACAGTAGAATTAGCCGCGAAGCCGGTGAAGACAACACCGGCGAAGCCCTTGGTATTTCCGCTGGTGGTGCCGGTGATGACTACGCCGCCATCTCCAAAAGAACTGAAAGTATTAGTCCCGCCGATAGGATCGGTCTGCGGTGTGCCGTTGATGGATACCGTGAACGTGCCGATGCCAGCGTTGGTTATGAGATACGCCAAAGCGACAGCGCCATTAGGCCCGGTGTTCGTCGCGCACGTAAGCACATCCCCGCTCAATATCGTAGATGCGGCCATGCCGGTGATGAACGTATTATCGTTGGTCGCGAAGCCGGTTGTTTTAGTACACGCCTGGGCGTATTTCTTGCTTGTCAGCGGAATCAGCGCCTGAAGATAGTTGCCAGCGATGAGGCGTTTGAACACCAGTTGTTTATTCGCATCGGAGTTGTAATTCGTGGTGTCATTTGTGCCGCATTCGATCAGGGTGCTAGACGGTGTACTCGGCGGGTTCACGTTGCTGAAAAGGGTCTTGCTGCTGTCAATGCACTGATCCCCTGGGACGGAATAATTATTCCAAAGCCCTCCGATTGGATTCCTGATAAGAGACGCATACCCCAGGCTCAAATTCGGTGCGCCGGTCGCCGCGCCGATAGAGTCTCCCACTACCGCCAACCCTGGAGGAGTCCCCAATGCGGTCATGATACTTGCAGCCGTTACAGCTCCGCCGCCTCCGCCTCCGCCTCCCCTTGAGACGGAACCATTGGGCGAAGCCGACAACAGTAATTGCAGTGACGTCGCGGTGAAGGTTCCCGATGTGACGAACTTCACATTGGTAATCGTGGCTAGGTTCACTTGGTAGACGCCGCCGCTCGATGTGACCGTCTGGGTGAGCGCCGTTGTCCCCGGCGTGGCAATCGGGCTGAGGGGTAAGGGGAAATAGTTCGCGCCATAGTCCGTACTCCCCATCACGGCAAAGGTGGCCGTGACCAATCCGGTTCCAGTGACCGTGATCGAGCCGGACGAAAAGCTGTTGCCGGTGCCGGTGCCGGGAGACAACATCGGGACCACGGCGCTGGTTTGGCCCGTCGCCGTCATGGTGACGGGGCTGAAGGGTTTGACCGTCCACGGGCTGACCTGTGCGATCGCAGCTCCCACTAGGGCGAAGAGTGCGAAAGCAACCATCTTGCGTTTGATCGTGCTATGCATCGTAAAACCTCCTTGAAGACAACGCTCATTCAAAACCTCCTAACTTTCTTCCTCGTTCTCCGGCTCACTCCCCATGTGTTGCTGAAGGTGGGCCAGCATCTCCTCTGGGCTGGAGAGCGGATACTCGGCCTCGCCGCGCTGTCCGTCTGTCGGTGGGTTGCCGTGCTTGTCGGCTAGTTTGTGAACGGCAATGTACTTTCCTTTTTCGGCGGTGCGCCTGACGTGTACCTCATGCGCGTGGAGTTTCTTGCCTTTGCCGCCCAAAATCTTCTGCACGTCGGATGCTTGCGATGGCTGATCCATGCTTTACCTCTTCTCCTCGATTAAGGGAACCGCTTGTCTTCGGTCCGTTGTCACTACGCGTCTCTCTTCAAGAATGGATTGGACAAGTCCGGTAGGTGGTGGTGCAATCAGCGTCCGATAGGCTGTCGTCTGAAACACCCACTGCTGAATCCCTCGTGTAGCGGCATGGAGGGCGTTGCTTGCGGTGAGGCCGGTGATGGTGAGCGTCCCGTGGTCCCAGGTCGCGAAGATGCCGACGCCGGTAAAGAACGCGATGGCAATCGAGACCCACTTATTTACGTTCTCGGTCTTGGTCGTGATCCACGGAAAGTATTGACTCTTCTTCACCCATTGCAGGCCGAAACTCACGATGATGGCGATGGTTGCCTGTGCGCCAAGTTCGCTGCTCAATGGGGGCCTACTTACTCAGGATCGGGTGGCGTGAGGGGAGCGGGGTTGGGCATCAAGCCTTGAACGGACTCAACCGTAATCGGTACGCCAGCAGCTTTACTCCATGCCGTGATCACCGTCGTCGCCATTCCCGCAATCAGGTCGAGGATGACCTCTACGGTCTCAGCCGGGAGAGCAATACTCGTGGGGAGACCTTCCACGGTGTTGAGGATAGTGTCCCCGGCTTGCTGTACCTCTGTGACATATCCGGCAATCTCTTCTGCGGTCAAATGGAGCCTCCACACGATGCGGGGTTGGTGTACAGGGTCTTGATCTTCACCACCAGCGGGGGGAGGCTGACAATGGTGGACGCAACCAACGCGGTCTCGGCGGTCAGGTCCTTGCTCGTGGCCTTCTGCTCCTCGTACACCACCATCGCATTCACGGCGGTAGTCTGTACGGCTTTGGCGTCGTTAATGAGCGCAAAGGCGCATTGGTTGTGGGGGAGCTTGCGGGACTCGTAATCCGCCTGGGCTTTGTCGATCACATCTCTGGAGGTGGAGAGGGTCTGGAAGACGTTGCGCTCGAATCCGTTACATCCGGTCACAAGCAGGGCCGCGCCGATTATTCCCAGGGCGGCGAACTTCTTGAGTATCTTCATGGCTGGCCCGCCTCACAATCGCTTTACGATTGATCCAAGTTTTGAAACTGTCAGTTTCGAACTCGATTTGGGCGAGTGGGCCGCTCTGTTTCAAGATGCGGCAGTGTTGCCCTTTCCGGTTCAACAAGTCCCAACGGAGGACGTGTCGGAAAGGTTCGGGTTCCGCTGGGGCAGCGGGTTCACTCAGGCGCATGATACCGCCTTTCAATAGTTTTGCAAAATGTATATCTTCGGGCGTCTTCACTGCTGCTCCTTCAGCCATGCCGCCACCGAGGGAGGGGGGGTGTACCCGTCCCTGTTCTCCCCGGCCTTGCGTAGCGCGTCCAGACGGTCACTGTAGGGCCATGAGAGCATGTAGTCCTCCCCCTTCCACCTCTGCTGATAGACGGGGTAGTTGCGGTGCTCGTCGTTCAACACATGCGCGTCGCCGTTCCACGTCGCGTCGTCGGCTCTCTCCACGGAGAACTCTACCCCCAGGTAAACCAGACCCGTGTTGCCCCACGTGGAGTCCACCAGATCCCCATCGGGCAGGGCGTTCCAGCCGTGGAGGATGACTTCGCCGGTGGGAGCCAGCGCCACTCCCTCCACGTACCTTATCCCGAACCTTGCGGCCAGGGTGATCGCGTTGCCGAAACAATGTTTCTGCGCGCCAATGTTGTAGCGGCCAGTCCACGGCACGGGTTGGTAGTCCCGGCCATGCTGATACAGGAAGTCGTAGGGCGACGTGTACGCGAGTCCGGCAAGCAACGGGTATTTGGTCGCCGCCGTCGCCATCGCCTTGCGGACCTCGTTCAGATTGAATTGGTAGTCGTCTTCACTCACGTTCGCGCTCCTCCAGTTCGGACATTTTCTTCATCTCCCCCCAACACTCGGTTAGTTCCTCCAGCGTCAACAAACGATAGTGGTAGCTCTCGGCGGGTAGCTCCTCTGGAGGGATTCGGATGCCTTGGACCTCTCCGCCTGGGCTGATCTTGAGAGTGCTGGCCACGTACACGGCACTGGTGAAGCCATGCGCCGACATGATGACTCCGCCACGAAACCCCTTCTCATCGGCATAGCTCAGATACCACCATCCCAGCGGCTGCGCGGCCTCCTCTGCCAGTAGTTGCTTTAGTCGCGCCTCAAACAGTTCCGGTGTCAGTGGCATGATGGGTGGTCTCCTTCTCTGCCTTCCAATCGGCAATCTTTATCGATCCATGTCCGAACATCTTTGCGGCTTTGATTACGTCTACGGTCACACCAGAAGCGCCTAGATTGCCGAGTAGATGGCGCATGGCATATTGCAGGTACTTCACTTCGCTGGCAGTGTCTCGGACTCTTTCGGCACGGTGCGGAGCGGGTAGTATCCTCATCACCTTGCGTCCGTTGATGTGCAGGAGTCCGTGGTCTGGGTGGTGCTCCTGAACCATCTCTTTCGTAATCACGTCGGGCTCACAGAGGTAGTAGCGTTCGGTTCCCATGTTCGGAGCCGTTTCGATTGGGCACCCTTCAAATCCCTTGCGCCATTGCAGCGGTGCTTTGAGGTAACACTTGTGCCCATGCTCATTGACGAAATATTTGTATTTTGCGCGGTCGCGGTGGAAGTCGGCTTTGCTCGTCTTGCACTCCACGACAATGGTGTGGCTAGTCTTGAACCCTATGGCGTCGGGAATCTCATTGCACGATGCCATCCCAGCCAACACCAGAGGGCATTGCTGGCCGCGCAGCCATGTGATCGCTCTAGCTACCAGAGTGTCATGATCCATAACTCTCTCCGTCCTTCTCTGCCTTCTTTTCGGCCCGTCTCCACGCTTGATACCGGCTCCTCTCCTCTGGAGTACTCGGCCTCATACAATAACGACATTGCACAGAATCTTGACGGCTGCGCCAGAAATCTCTTCGGGCCTTTGAACATTCAGGGCTGCAAGTAACGGCGTCTCGCTTCCGCCCCTGGGGAATCGGTTTAGTGCAAACAATGCAGTGCATCGGCATACCAGTGAAATCGTCTTTTCTCATTAGGTCTTCCTTGTCCTATTTGTATTGCGGTCTCGAATCTTTTCAAGGTTCAGGCATCCGCAACTTTGGGTATGGTTTGTGCTAAGATTTCCGGCGCGCGCTTCGCATTTATGGCCGCAATCGCAGATACATTTCCATATCTGTGTGTGGCCTTGCTTGTCATAGCGGATGCGTTTAATAACAACAAGTCTTCCAAATCGTTTTCCTGTGAGGTCTTGGCGGAAATTGCGTTGATTACGTCTCTGTTGTTTTGGTGTAGCCCACCTACAATTCGCTGGATCATAAATTCCATCGTTATTTCTGCGGTCAATGGAATGGCGTCTCGATGGTCTTTTCCCCATATCGGCAAAAAACATTTCAAAACTCTGCTTCCATCTATCACATACGGTAATGCCTCTTGCCCCATAGTTTGGGTAACGGGGGTTTTTGGGATTTAGGCAACGCTCTTTCATTGCTACCCAAGTGGTATATTCACTCGTACATCTATCTCTTCGCGCAGCTCCATGTTTTGTTTTTGGCAATTACTCCACGACCTCTCTGTTCGCGGAGTCTCTAAAACTCCAGTGTTTCGGTTTGCCTTCCAGTCGGACCACAACGATGCGGAACTCGGGGAACATCTGCGTGGCCAACTTTAGCTTCACAGCGGCATCGTCTTCCATCTTGCCTTTCGTCTCGTGTAGCTCGATGCGCCAATCCAGCTTGAGTACCAAAAAGTCGGGGTTGTAGAAGGTCGCGCGCGCCAGCTTCAGCTTGATCGCCTCGAACTTCCAGCCGATAATCTCTCCCACCAACCGGCGCGTTTCGAGATGGGCGGCATAGCGTTTCTCCATCCCGTTCATCTCTCCGGCGACGTGGCGGGGGCGGAAACCACGGGCCATCTCGTCTCTCTCCGCCATCACGTCGACGTGTCCTACCCTCCCGGCTGGCTTCTTCGGCGCGCGGGGCAGGATCGGCGTCGGCTTGATTCCCAGCCGTTCATTTTGCTGCGCGATTGCCTCTCTCCAATTAAGAGTTGACATAACCTCCACCTTACCTCCATGATGCTCTCATGGCAACTAAAAAAAAGGTGCGCGGCGGTGCTATGTCCCGCCCTGATTTGTACAGCAAGAAGCGGAGCGGATTTATTAAGCAGGGCGTTCGCATATCAGTGGAGCAAAACAAGCTGCTGCGAGAAGCGGCGGAACTGGAGGGATTCTCTCTCAATCTCTGGATGACCCGAGTTTTAGTGGCTGCGGCAAAGAAACGCATCGCGGCTGAGACCAACACTTAACCCTGAAAAGAGGAATCTACTTTGGCTAAGACCACCACACCAACCCGCGACTCACAACCAAAAGTCACGGCAGCTTTGATCCCAAAGGCAACCGATCCGCGCGCAGAATTGTTCTATCTCCTTGGAATAATCCGGGGAAGTGGCGTAGAAGCGGCCTCGCGGATCGCAGAATTAGTCATCGATTTAACCGCACCACCCGCACCTGAACCAACAACGGAGGACGTGTAATGGGTTCGACGCTATATATGACCGACGGGCGCACAAAGGAAGTGCGTCCGTCCAACGGTGTTCACTGGACGCTGGAGGAGCTGCAAGGCTTCGTTGGCGGATATATTGAAGTGGTTGGGACCGTGGACGAGCGCTTCATGGTCATCAACGAATTGGGAAAGATACTCCAATCTCCGCTGGAGCTTAACATCCCGGCCACGCGGCTCTATATCCACGGGCGGCGGGACGTGATCCTGGGCGATGCTCTGATTGTGGATACGCGGCTGGAGTTGGACGGGCCAGAGGATGAGGAGTAGCGATTGAGACCAACGGGGAAGACGATCACCACGCGAACTGAGGCGCGCTTTTGTCCGAAGTGTTTTCAAGTACTCAATGCCTATACCAACCTCACGGACGACGCTAAGGCGGAGCCTGGGGACTATACCGTTTGCATCGGCTGCGGCTCTATCCTGCGCTTCACGGAGACGATGGAGTTTGAGCTGTCCTCGCTCGAAGCCATCCCCATCCACATGCGGATGCTGTTCGCGCGCGTTGTCCAGGCCGTCCATTCGCGCCCCCCGAACCGCCGCCCCATTCGCATCACCTGATGCGTAAGTGCTGATTCTTAAGGGTTAATCCTTAAGGTTCCGCTTTAAGGGTTGTTGCTTTAAATTCAATTACTTGCGTATAGTCTCAAATTAGGTGATGGACGCTGGCGCGGACGTTTACCGAACTGAGGCAAAACTTTGGCTGATCCCCAGAGTATTGGAAGGGGGAGACACTCCTCCCCCTCTCCGCCCTCAAGAGTGTTTGAAGGGAAGTACAATGAAGCCTCACCACCAAATTTCGCTGTTCAATTTTCCCAATGGAAAAAATCCCCCGCCATACCTGCGCCTATCGAGCGCGGATCGCGGCCAAGTGTTCGCCCAAAGTAAAAGCGGATCGAGCAATCCAGCAGAAATAAATCCTGCTGGCTCTCTCAATCCGCTTCAACCTTCTACCGTATGAGAGCCTTGGGCGGAACCCCTTGACCCTCTCAAACTAGCCGTTTTCACCCTACAACTTACTTCAAAACAAACCCCCTACTCGCTTGAGACGAGTGGTACAGGAGAGCTTTATGCTGTTGACTATAGTACCATCATGCCTCCATGAAGGCAACCAAAATCGTCATCAAACCCGTGTGACTTCTAGGCGTTGGGACAAGGCCGCGCGCTGGATACAGGATCGGGTTAGTCCCCAATCTCTCAAGACTTACCTCGTGCTCCAGCGGCTCTCCAGTGGCCAGCCAAGACACATCTCTAAGCGTCTCCTGGCTAGTCGGCGCGGCGTCTCCACCAAGACGATTTACAACCACATGTGCGAGTTGATCGAGGCCAAAGTGATGCGCGCGGTGTATGTGAAGATTAGCCGCTGCCGGAATGCGCCTAACCTGTACATCTTTCTGGACATAGACGGGCAAGACCTGCATTTGTCGGTGGCAAAAAATTGCACGGAGAAGCCATTACAACCTTTAAACCCCTTAACTACACCCCGCGTGGCGCGGGTGGAGAATCATCCTCCGGCGATGCGGAAGCTCTACGAGCACAACGCCAACCTGTTGGGGCGGCTCCGGCTGCGAGAACAGCGTGAGGCGTACAGGCTACGGGCCGCGCAGGATCGGACGCGCAGGGCGATGCAGGTCAATGTGGGCGTGTACGCAGGGCCGGTCATCGAGTGGGAGGAAGATAAATTACACGAAGTTCGCCAGAGAATAGCGGAAAATGAACAAAGATCGCGGTTGAAACGCTACAATACCGGCAAGATGGAGGTATGAATGGTGAAGGATCGTTTGGGGAACGTGATGAGCAAGGGCGATAGGCTGTGTATCGCTCTGCCAGAGGCTCAAATCTTCGGGTTTGTGGCGGAAGTCAAAGAGCAAGGCGTCATCCGTGGCGTCCGTGGCGCATCGGCGGAGATGACGCCTGGGCATGTGCTGGTGAGCTGCGTGATCGCGTTGCCGGTTGATCCCAACAGCGGCCAGATACCGCAGTGTGTGAAGGTCTACGACCCTGACAAGCATGATGAGGCCGCAAGGCTGGTACAGCCAAATTGAAGTGGAGAGTCACCTTCGTTGTGGAGGTAGAAGCGGACAGCCACGATCAAGCCTACTCGGAAGCAGCTACCGCAGTTGAGGGATTCCCGCGAGAGGGTGTCGAAGTCAATTACACCGTGGTCCCAGCGGGAGAAATAGGTGTGGGAACGGTCCCCATAACTATAGAATGAGGTTATGCCGAGCCTGACGTTCATGTGGATCACGATGCCCGACACTGCGTATGTCCTCGTTCCCGTGGGACGCAAGGGGCATCACGCGGCGGTGGATGAGGCTGATTGGGAGAGTGTCCGGTGGCGTCGATGGAGCCTCCAGAGGACCGAAGGTGGCAACTTTTACGCGACGACGACGCTTTACCGTGGCAGTGTGGGGATGCATCGTTTCCTCAAGGGGTGCGAAGACCCGGCGCTTGTGATCGACCACAGAGACGGCCTGGGCCTCAACAACCGGCGCTACAACCTGCGGGAAGCGGACTACATCCAGAACGGTATGAACCGCTGCGGATCGAGCGAGAGCGCAAGCGGGGTGATGGGCGTGACCTGGGTGGAGCTGCGGCGGCTATGGAAGGTGAGTATAGGTGGGGAGACGGTTGGCTACTTCC
>Ga0193742_1001163_pt1 | contig 16206 bp, 19 predicted proteins | sample L2c1metaG_FD_165511 | JGI IMG/M metagenome (GOLD analysis project Ga0193742, IMG submission 165511) | Soil microbial communities from a riparian zone of the East river system, Colorado, United States - L2c1 | ecosystem: Environmental > Terrestrial > Soil > Riparian zone | place: USA: East River... | reverse complement strand
CGTAAATATGTGTAGATGTCGGTTATGTTGTCACGATCCATGAAACGCCTCACTGGTGCGGCTTCCGGTTGGCTGATGGCCACATAACTCAATACATTTGGCTGACTCGCAGTTCTCGAAAGGAGTCAGTCAAATGTATGAATTTGAGAAGTTGATCGGAAGGGTTGAGTGGATTCGGCGCTATAAGGCGGGGCCGCTCCTGGAAGAACGAAATGCATTTCTTGTGCACCTTCGGTCGCAGGGCTATAGCGCTCGGCAATTGAAAACAAACAACAAATACATCCTGTGGATTGCGGAGCTGATCGACGTTCGCCAGCCTACCGCTGTGACTCCCTCGCAAATTGAGCAAGCAGCGAAGAAGTGGGTCGGGATACATTGCAGAACAGGTTCGTCAGTAAGCACTGTCCGGATAGCTAGGGGAGCATTCAAACAGGTTGCCAAGAGCTGGCTCCGCTTTCTCGACAGATGGAACAACGATCTGCCTTATAGCCAATATCAGGACCAGATGGACCAATTCTCACGGCATCTACGTGAGGATCGAGGCTATACGGATCATACGGTGCTTACTCGCCAGGGCGCGCTACGTCTCTTCTTCAACTGGCTTGCCCTCAAGGGATGTGCTCTGGAGGAAGTGTCGCCAGCAACTATCGCAGGCTATTTTGTCGAACATTGTTCCCAGAACTGGAAACGCAGGACCATCGCCGGTTACGCCCATTCTCTTCGATCTTTTTTTGGCTATGCAAGTTCGCAGGGTTGGTGCAAGTACGGCATCAAAGAGTCCATCGAACGTCCGCGAATTTACTCGTTGAGCGGCATTCCCCAGGGACCTGCTTGGAAAGAGGTGCGGCAGCTCATTACCAGCGTCGGCAGCGATCGGCCCAGCCATATTAGAGATCGTGCAATCATGCTTCTCCTTGCCGTGTACGGGCTGCGTTGCGGCGAGGTTGCATCGCTCACTCTCGACGATATCGACTGGGCATCCGATCGAATCCGCATTCATCGGTTGAAGCGAAGAACCCCTCAGGAATTTCCTCTTACCGCGGAAGTGGGGAATGCGATCCTCAGGTACCTCCAAACCGTGCGGCCTAAATCAGCATATCGCCAAGTATTTCTGAGATTACTCAGTCCTCATCGACCGTTCGGCATTAGCTGTCTCAATACATCGATAACACTACGAATACGCGCATTGGGCCTTCAACTTCCCACCTACGGGCCTCATGGACTGAGGCACGCATGTGCGACTCATCTCCTGGCCGAGGGATTCTCCATCAAGGAAATTGGCGACCATCTGGGGCATCGCTCAGCGCAAGCCACCCAGATCTATGCCAAAGTGGACACACAAGGACTGCGGCAAGTTGCCGCCTTTGATCTCAACCTACTGAAAGCCTATGTCGCAAAGGCATCCTACTCTTCAACCCCAGAATGGGCAGAAAGCAGGCTCCCGCAGCTTCGTCAAGTTGCAGACGTCCACTTTGGAGGTTTGCTATGAGGCTGCAAGCTGCCATTCAGGAATTCGTTGGTTACAAGCGTGCGCTCGGAGCTTCCTATAAGGGTGAGAACAATCGCCTCTTGGCGTTTCTCCGTTTTGTCGGAGATCAGCAACTGACGTCACTGACGAAACAACATGTCGAATCGTATTTGCCGATCCCCGGCGACAAGATCGTAACAAGCGGCTGGTTCAAGAAGTACGAGACGCTTAGCCGGTTCATTCAGTTTGCGATTGGTCGGGATTACATGCGACATCGGATCCTTCCGGATCTGCTGCCGGAGAAGCCGCCGGCGTTCGTGCCGTATATCTACTCGCTGGGAGACATGCGCAATCTCCTGGGCGTTCCCGACAGCCATTACTCGCCTCGGTGTCCTCTGGTCCCTTACACGATGCGCGTATTCCTGGTCTTGCTCTATGGCACCGGCCTGAGACTGGGAGAAGCGATCAAGCTGAACGTTCAGGATGTCGATCTGGACACCGCAATCATTACGGTTCGTGACACCAAGTTCTTCAAGTCCAGACTCGTCCCGATTGGCGGAGATCTACTGAGAATTCTTCATCAATACCGAACGCGACAGATCCCAAATCAACTACAGCTCCCCGACACGCCATTCTTCCGCACGCGGCTCGGAAAGGCTGTCCGGCATGATAACGCGGACCATCAGTTTCAATGGCTCCGGATGGAGGCGGGTGTGCTGCGTTTCGACAACGCCCGATTTCAGCCGCGTCTTCACGATTTCCGCCATACGTTTGCGGTGACCCGTCTGACATCCTGGTATCGAGAAGGCAAAGACGTGCAGCGTCTCCTGCCTCACCTCAGCACCTATCTCGGGCATGTGAGCATAGAGGAAACCGCTACGTACTTGCGAATGACAGCGGAACTGCTCGGTGAAGCCAGCTCCCGTTTTGAGATTTATTCGTTGGGGGAGGGCCATCATGCCTGACCACTCTTCTGTTGGGTACTGGGTTCGCCGCTTCCTCCTTGAATACCTGCCTCATGAGCGGGGTCTTTCGAAAAATACTCAGCAAAGCTATCGCGATGCATTTCGCCTACTCCTGCCGTTTGTTTCGAGCCAATCTGAGATTGCGGTAGATCGACTCACCATCGAGGACATCTCCCCGCAAGCAATACAGGCGTTTCTGAGGCATTTGGAATCTGATCGTGCGTCGAGGACAGTAACGAGAAACCAGCGGTTGGCAACGATCCACGCGTTCGCTCGGTTCGTGGGCGAGAGGTGCCCGGAACACGTAAGCTGGTGCGGCCACATTCGCCTCGTTCCATTCAAGCGCCATGACAAAGGAACAGTTCCTTATCTGGAGAAAGATGAGATCGACGCGTTGCTGGCGGCCCCTGATCGAAATACAGAGCAGGGCCGGCGTGACTATGCGATCCTTATCTTCCTCTACAACTCTGGCGCACGGGCGAGCGAGGCAGTGGCAGTCGCAAAGGAAGACTTGCAGTGGGATCCAATGCGGACAGGGTCGGTAAAACTCAAAGGCAAAGGGCGAAAGATACGCTTTTGTCCGCTCTGGAAGGGCACCATGAATGAACTTAAACTCCTTGTCCGTAATCGGTCTGAGACAGACTGTATCTTTCGAAACCGCTACGGAGACCCTTTGACCAGGTTTGGCGTACATGCTCTGGTGGAACGCTATGCGCGGTCAGCATCTGAACAAGTTCCCTCCCTTCTGAAGAAACGAGTGAGTCCTCACACGATTCGTCATACAACAGCGACCCATCTCCTTCGATCTGGAGTGGACATCAATACGATTCGGGCGTGGCTTGGCCACGTATCGCTCGACACCACAAATGTCTATGCGGAAACCGATCTTTCGATGAAAGCAAAGGCTCTGGCTGCTTGTGAATTGGGAGTTCATCACGGCACACCGAAGCGAAACTGGCGACAAGGCCAAACTGTGATGGCATTTCTACAGAACCTTTAGCTCAACAGTAGTCATGACAGGAGAGCGGTTACTCGCTCTCCTGTTTTTTATGTGGTCAACAGCCAAACAGAACCCGTCGAGCGAGGGCATTCTATGCCGCATGACAACATAACTGACATCTACACATATTTGCGCTTATGTGGTGTGCCACATAAGCGCAAATAGTCCATGTAAGCGTCGTCACTCCATGCTGGAAAGGGCCTGCGCAGTAATGAAGTTGCCTTGTCGATGTCCGGCTTGAGGGTAGTGCCAACGGACTCCATGCAGCTCTCTCGCTGCAAGGCGGCGCCAGAGCATGGGGAACGTCAGGCAGTATAGCTGCAATCTCATCCACTCGACCCGGCTGAACATCGACAGATTGCGCGGAGGCGATGTGGACACTCATGAACAGGCCGCAAAAGACCAACCAGTTCATGACCATTCTTCGTTTTGCCAGATCATGCATTCTCATGCCTCACACTCAGAACGTGAACCGAGCAGTGAACTGCAACTGCCGCGGTGTGTTGTAGGAGGTCAAAAACGTTTGAATTCCCGTGGTCGAGTTCGGATTGGTGTAGCCCTGCACATTGAATGCATTGAAGGCGTCGATATTGATCCCCACATTCATGGTTTCGGTGATCGGAAAGACCTTGAACAGGGAAAGATCTGCGGACCAGTTATACGGCCCATGCAGGTATGTGTGGGAGTACGGATTGACCCCCGCCGGTCCCGGAGAGTAGGCGACGACCGGGCTGCTTCCGTCTGCCAGATGAACGTTGACATTGTTGGTCAGGAAGTTCACATTGCTCGCGCTAGCCGTACCATTTTTGCAGGTAACCGCTCCCGGATCCAGATTGATTGGGGACTGATAAGGAATCGTTCCCGGCGAGATTCCAGAGAGATGAGGCTTAGCCCGCAGGGATTATTCGTCAGCAATGGAGAGACGAATCCATTGAACCATTGATAACCAGGTCGGCATGTACCACTGGAGCAATCATTAACCCGATTCTTCTTCTTCAGCAGTTGAATCGGACTCGTCGCTCCCCAGTTTGGGGTGGTGCTGACACCGCTGCCACCCGTGGGCTGAAAGTACTGCGATACGATAGTCCCCGCCCCTGCAATCTGATAGCCGCCAATCAACTCGTCCACGAAACGATTTGCATGTCCAAAGAACATCTTCCCCCGGCCGAAAAGTAGATCGACGATGCCGTTGAAGGCGATGCGATGAAGCGGAATGGCTGAGTCAATCTGGTAGTTTTCGAATCGATTCAACTCCTTCGGATCAGAGGTCGGCGCAGTTCCGGGAGCGAATGACTCATAGGGATAGATATTACTGTCGCGAAATGCATTGCCTCCAACCCGCATAGCTCGCGAGTAAACCCAGAAAACCTGGTAAGCATATCCCTTTTGATAAAGCCTCTGATAGTTGACCTGGAGCGAGTTGTTATTCGACCAACCGGTCCTGTCCTGACTAATCAGTCCACCATAAGTCACGTTGTCGTACACATTCAATGCCGTCGCAGCGTACGTGCCCGTGGGAGGAATTGTGCCCGTCTTGACGCGCCAGACATCGGAAGACATCGCCGTATTCAGATTGTTCTGCTGATCAAGATTCGAGCCATGGTTCCACAAGTAAGACACTCGCAGAACTGAGCTGGCTTTAACCGGTTGCTCAATGGTCGCGTTCAACTGTGTGACGTAGTTGGGAGGATATCGCGGGTTCAGTACAAATTCGCTAGGCCCCCAGGGATGATCGCGTTTGCCTGGTTGGTATTCACAACATCGGAACTATTAAGACCGGCGACTACTGTTTGCGGAGCACGAAGAAGATAACTTGGAAGCCCGTCAGGGGATTGATTGGCAGCAGTGTAGCTTTGCGAATAGTTTCCAGCGAAGGGGGCATTGAATTTGGCCGACGCATAGAAGTTTCTAAGCGGGATGGGATAGATGTATCTTCCGAAGCCCCCACGGAAAACTGTTCCCTTTCCCGTACCCCTTGGAGAATAAGCGAATCCTATACGGGGACTGTAGGTCCAGTTGTAGGACTCAATCATTGAGTCGGGAAAGCCTGCCGCTCCAGGGGTTTCGAACTTGACACCCGGATTCGTGAGGTTGGTAATGATCGCCTGAGTGGTGTAGCCAAGCGCCATGTATTCAGGAGTCGACTTTCCTAAGACGATTGCTTTGTTCTTGAAATCAAAATTAACAAGTGCATTATTTCTCTCTGTAGCTGCGGGATGGACTTCCCATCGCAAACCTGCATTGATCGTCAGGCTATCGTTTACATGAAAATCATCTTGAACATAGGCATCGAACTCTTGGTTGCGCCAATGTTGGTAGGGTGAGTTCAGAACAACCGAGTAACTTGAGGCTGCCCCCAAAAACATGTCTGCGTTAGCGTTTCCCGTAATTGGCCAAAGCGGTATATGCCGCGCCCGACGCCGGATCGATAAGCCCCGTAGCCATCCCATTGAAGGCGATTGTGTCCGGTGTTCGGTCGGGAAGCGCACCGATCCTTTCATGGCGGTAACGGCCTCCAAAGAAAATTTGATGACGGCTGAGAGTTTTACTCAGGTTTCGTCAACATTGGTCAGTATCTGAGAACTTCCATAATTGAACTGAGTGCCGGAGTAGTTCATGATCAAATTCGTGCCAATCTGAGGAAATCCTGGTTGTCCAAAGTTATTTGGAAGTCCCAGCATACTTTCAAAATTAGCGTTTGGAGTTCCGCCAGCTCCGTGTTACCCGTTCTCCCATTCGTTTCCAATTACGGTCTCCGAAAAGAATGTCGGAGAAAAGATATGGGTGTATCCCAGCCCCGCGTAGAGAACGTACGAGGTAAAGGACACATTGGTTGCGCCGCCTGGAAGCCCGGCACCGGCAATAGTGCCAGCTTGGTTATTCGGATAGTTTCGCAGCGTAGTCAGAGCCGAATTGCTGGAGGTATAGCGCAAATAGACTCGGTTGGACTCATTCAGATATATGGTCCAGCCGGAACGTGATGGTGGGTCTCGTCTGATTATTTACTGCCGGTGCGGTGAAGTTGCTGGCGTTGCTGGCCAATGGATTATCTCTCGTCATCGGCAGCGGAGAGATGGCATAGAGAGCCTTCGCCAAAGGGCTAAGTCTGCTCACTGGTATTTGATTATTGGGGAATGGTTGTCGCTGATAGTTAACCGGATTGGTCGTATTGCCATCGTAGAGTTGCTGATATACACCATTGCTATTGATCAGGCCGCTGAAGTCTCCATTTCGCATGGCCTGCGTCGGAACGTTCTCTCGTTCATTCGCGAACTGACGATTCGAAAACCTCTCGTAAGCGAAAAAGAAAAAGCTTCTATTCTTTCCGTCATAAATTTTAGAAATAAGAATGCCCCCCACTGAAGCTCCAAACTCGTTGCGAACCAGATGGGGAGCCACGAGGTTGTAAGGGTCCTGCCTGGCCTTCGCCACTCCGATGGAGTTGTTGCGCGCCGTCTCAAAGAACGAACCGTGAAACTGGTTCGTTCCTGACTTCGTTGTCACAATACCGTCGCTGGGGTTGCGAACTTAGCATTCGAATTGGTCGTCTCGATCTTTACCTCCTGCACCGAGTCCGGATCGGGCTATGTCGCGGGGCCGCCAAAGTTGCGATCCGATAGAGGAGCACCGTCCAGGACATACTCGATCCCCGCCGCCATGTTGCCGTTGGCTCGCGTCCCACCGGCCTCCAACCCTGGTGTCGTTATTCCGGTAAGGGTCAGGATGTTGCGGCCGTTCATCGGGTGTTGGTTGATGCGCTTATTGTCGAGTTTAGAGCTGATCGTTCCGCTGTCGTAGGTTGCCAGTTGAATGGTGTCCCCCGTTACAGTCACCTGCTGAGTTACCGATCCGGGAGACATCGACGGACTGATAACTGCCGTCTGAGCAACCTGCAGAACAACACTAATCTCATACCGTTGCATGCCCCGTACTGAGAAAGTGACAGAGTAGTTGCCAGGGAATAGCCCGGGAGCCGAATAAAACCCTACATCATTTGCAGTCGTATCTGAGGTCTGACCATTGTCCTTGTTGAAGATATGGACAGTCGTCCTACCAGCGCCGCTCCCGTCGAATCCTTTACCGTGCCCTGAATCGCCCCCGATCCACTCTTGTGCCATCAGCAAAGACGGCCAGAGGATTAATACAAACAGCCACGCCAGAAATACCCTCTGCTTATCGTTCCCATACATATTGCCTCCAAAAAACGCCATGACGAAGCAGTTCAGAATTGAAAGCTATGAACCGTCGAATCCGCGCACAAAAGACTGTCTCATCGAATTTCCGGATTCTTATAACTGTCACTGGTTTTGGACAGGTGAGAAACGGTATTGCGGGTGACTGGCGCACGTAGTATCTATACAAATCAGATAGATAGACATTGCAGTAACAAGCTGGCGCGACGTAACAAGTCGTTTCAAGGTCACCGCTGGCCGTCGCTTTACTCAGAAGATGAAACGCTCTAAGCTTTGCCGATAATGCAAACTGCACCCCATCCAGAGGCCTGGTATCCAATCACGGCATAGGAGCACAATCTGGTCAGGAGCGCACTTGAAGAGGTGCTTGCCAGCGCCCCCTTCCGAAGCAGTAAACGATACCCGGCGATGCTCCGCTACATCGTCGAAAAGACACTCGAGGGCCACCAGGATCTCCTCAAGGAGAGGACGATTGGTGTGGAAGTATTCGGTCGTGATCCTGCATACGACACGAACGAAGATCCGGTAGTACGGTTCATCGCCAGCGAAATAAGAAAAAGAGTGGCACAGTTCTATCGCGAAAACGGATCGAACAGCGCCATTGAGTTCCACCTGCCCCTGGGAACCTATATTCCGCAGTTTCTTCATCGTGTTGAATCGATTGCGCATGTAGAGGAAGCAATCGAGCTCTCACATCTGGAGCCTGCAGCCAGCTCCGTGGCCAATCCAATTCCAACGATCAAGCGCCTTGTGCCTGGTTTTGTGCTCGGCGCCTTTACTCGTGGTTGTTTTCGTTGGCGCCTTTATCGAAATCGGTAAGATTTTTCATAATCAGAATCCGGTGATGGACGTCTGGTCTCCATTGCTCAAAAACCCAGACCCCGTCCTGATTAGCGCCGGCAAGCCAACTACGCCAGCCAACCAGATCTTGGAACCAGCCGATATCAGCATTGGAGACCACATTCTACGACCGGAGTTCCGAGTCTCCATCACGACAGCGGACGCTATCGCTAACATTGCTGGATTTCTTCAAATTCAAAAGAAAACCTTTCGCGTCCATGACGCGGACTCTAACAGTCTTGCGGATCTACGGGGTCGCCCCGTTGTTCTGGTGAATGGGAACGATAATAAATGCACTCTATTGTTGCTCAAGCCGCTACGGTTTCAGTTTGCCTCTGAGGGAAATTTCTCCCATATACAAGATTCGACGCGACCCGTTTCCATGGTTGGAGCGTAGATTTTGAAGAGCCCTTCCACGGCCAGACCACGGATTATGCGATTGTTGGCCGTTTCAATAGCACAACGACCGGAAGCCCTGTCATCGTCGTCGCAGGAATCAGTTCAAACGGAACCGAGGCCGCCGGCGAATTCATCGTGGCGCCCGAGCACCTATCCGAACTGATGCGTTTAGCTCCCCCCGGCTGGAAAGGCGGTAACTTTGAAGCCGTGTTGAAGGTAGAGGTGGTGGATGGCAACACAGGAGGATCCTCTATCGTCGCCAGCCAATTCTGGTAAACGGTCGCCGTGCCCCATACAGCGGTGCAAGAGATTTACGAACTTTCTTAGTTCCTTCAAGTTCAATTTTGAAAACGATCTCAAACTCTCCGCGGGGATAGACGCTGAATTTATTCCTTCGAACCAGAGGATCAGGTTCGAGTCCTCCCAGCGCACCGTTTTCAAAAGTGAATGCTGCGAAGCTATCTCCTGATCGGGGCATTCTCTTTGCGATTCTAAAACTGTGGTTAGTGCGACGCAGCCATGGCATCATTGAAGCCCTTGAAGAACTCCTCATACTTCTCAATACCGTGCTGCTCCGCAAACCGCAGAGGCTTGACCCGCTCCACTAACAACTCTGTAACATCTGGCTTCGCCTTGAGAATCGCGATCACCTCGTCGAGAAACTCCCTCAACGGCATCGCCCGCGGATCACTCGCCTGCGCGCTTCCCATCAACTCCGTCTGAACATACGGAGGAATGAGCTCGATCACCTCGACGTTTGTTGCCCTCAACTGATACCGCAGCGACTGCGAGTAGGAGTGGATCGCCGCCTTGGTGGCGCAGTACGTCGGCGTCAGGGAAAGCGGAGTAAACGCCAGGCCCGACGATACCGTCATGATCGTAGCCTTCGGCTGCTTCAGAAGTAGCGGCAACAGCGCGGCCGTCAGCCGAAGCGGACCCAGCAGATTGGTGGTGATGATAGCTTCCGCGGTCGATAGATCCCCCGTCTGATCCAGCAGCTTCTCCGGCCTCATGATTCCGGCATTATGGATCACGACATTCAGCTCAGGAAAGTCCTTCGCCACAGTCTCCGCAAAGGAGCGAATGCTATCCGCACTCTCAATATCGAGGACGGCTGCGGCCATGCCGGGATTCGCAGCAACCGTCTCATCCAGGACCTGCCTTCTCCGTCCTGCAATCACAACCCTGTTCCCAAGTCTATGAAACTGTTCGGCGAGAGCGCGGCCAATTCCAGAGCCGCCACCGGTGATCAGAATCGTATTTCCAGAGATATTCATCTTCGACTTCCTCCCTAATCGATATTAGGGATGTTACTAACTTTTGGGAAGTAGGCACTTAAAAGATTTATACTTACCTTAAGGAGAGTGACTAACGTGAAAAAATCTATCAGCATTTCAGAGAAAAATGGCGCGGCACTTCCCTCCCCTATCGAGCCTCCAAAAGACGTCGATCCCCGAATCGAAGCGCTCGTCTGCGAGATCATCGAACGCGTCGCCGACAAATGGACCATGCTCGTACTCGAAGTCCTCGAAGAGCACGGCACCGTGCGGTTCACTCGTCTTGGCGAGCTGGTCGACGGTATCAGCCAGAAGATGCTTACCAAAACCATCCGCCAGATGGAGAGCGACGGTCTTGTCACCCGGACCATTTACCCAGTCATTCCCCCTCGCGTCGAGTACAGCCTCACCAGCCTCGGACATAGTCTGGGAGCTGCCTTCTGCGGCGTCTGGATCTGGGCGGAACAACATTATGACGAAGTCACACAGGCTCGCGAAGAGTTTCGCAAACGAACGCCAGCAGCCGATGCCAACACGCGTCTCAGCTCGAGCAAGGTTGCTCTCAAGTAAAAATTTCAGTATTCTAAACAGGTTGCATTCAAGCAATGTGCGCCCGTAGCTCAGCTGGATAGAGCAACTGGCTACGAACCAGTAGGTCGGGTGTTCGAATCACTCCGGGCGCACCATTTCCCCTCAAAATTAAGCAACAGAGCAGGCATTATTCTCTGCCCAGAATCTCCTTGCCGAAGTACAGGCCGCCAAGGACAACGACCACGCCTATCAATCCCTTGCTTACGATCTCTTGAGCGTACTTGAACGATTCAAAGCAACCCGCTTTGCCGAAATGCCTGTAAAGAAAGATGTATTCGATATAAAGCCAGACAGGCGGAAGCAAGACCCATAGGCCGAGTAGCCAACTCTTGGATATCCTTCGATCAGGGGGCTCCCTTTTGTCGCGTTTGCAGCCAACCCTAGAGCAGTCACAAGCAGCGCCACCCATCCATGAGAATTAAATGTACCCACCATGCATTCTGCAGGAACACCCTCCGCCAGAAAAGCGATCATCATGAGAGGAATTCTACAGAGCGCCCACTAAACTTTGGACCAGAGACTCAGCCCGGAGGATAACTACGTGCATCGGTTTTCGCCGTCTCTCGCAATCGGCATCGCTCTTATGGTCGCCCCAGTCCTCTCGGCGCAGTCACCCTCCCAGACGCGGCCTCAAACATCTTTAAAAACAAGTTCGTTGGTCTACACAAACCGTCCATTCGGCTTCCAATTTGATCTCCCGCTTAGCTGGAAAGGCTATACGATTCTCAAGCAGCAATGGAGTGGAAGACCCGACACCGCGGCCTCTTCTCCGCACCGGGAGCACGGCCCGAAGCTTGTCCTCCGGCATCCGCACTGGACCACGGCGCATCCTCATCAGGACATTCCCATCATGATCTTCACGCTGCGGCAGTGGAACGAGAACCTCATCGTAAGCGCGGCTCCCATCGGCCCCTCCGAACTCGGACGCAACTCACGCTACGTCTTCGCTCTTCCCCCACGCTACAACTATGCCTTTCCCGATGGTTATGAAGAGGTCGAGCAGATCCTCAAAGACAAACCTCTTCACCCCTTCTAACGCGATAACCGGGATTCAGGGCTCCAAACGATCATTCAAACAAGGTTTCTGCATCAGAAAATAGCCCTCCCGCAATTGACGACCAATTTGGTCCTGATTACACTAAAGAGTGTTGAGCGAGTCGTTTCCAATCGCTTGCGTAGATGGACAGGGTTCGCATCGTAAGCTTCGCGGTGGGCCCTTCTTAGGGAGAGAACCACCTTATGTTGCAGGCCTTTATCATCACGCTCCGAGAGGGTGTGGAAGCTTCGCTGATCGTCGGGATCGTCTTTGCCTACCTGACCAAGATCGGCCGCTTCGAGCTCAAACGGATCGTCTTCTGGGCCCTCGGCGCAGCCATCGCCGCCAGCGTTGCCGGAGCCATCATCCTGGCCCGCACGCAGCTCAACAGCGACATCTTCGAAGGCTGGGTCATGCTCGCTGCAGCTTTCTTCGTCATCAGCATGATCTGGTTCATGCACAAGGCCGCCCGCAGCCTGCGTGGCGACATCGAGCAGAAGGTCGCGCAATACACCGGCGACAGCGTCTCGAAGATCGGCCTCTTCTTCTTCGTCTTCCTGCTCGTCCTTCGCGAAGGCGTCGAGACCGTCCTGATCCTTTCCGCCGTCACCCTCAACTCGACCGAGTTGCTCAGCTTTACCGGAACTCTGCTCGGTATTGCCGTCGCCGTAGTCTTCGGCATCCTGTTCATTCGCGGCAGCGTCAAGATCAACCTGCAGCGCTTCTTCCGCGTCACGACGGTCATCCTCTACTTCGTCGCCTTCCAGCTCATCGTCAGCGGCCTGCACGAGCTCAGCGAAAACGGCGTACTCCCCTCCAGCCAGGCCGAGATGCGGTTCATCGGTCCGATCGTCCGCAACGATCTCTTCTTCTTCGTCACCATGCTCGCTCTCGAGTACCGTCGCCGCGCCCCTGTCTCGGTCGCCGCCAACGCCACCCCCGCCGACAAGCGCCGCGCCGAGTGGAGCCAACGCCGCGAGAAGATGTGGATGAACGCCGTCGTCGCCACCAGCTTCCTCTTCATCTTCCTCTCCACCGCCGAGTTCATCTACGCCAAGAGCACCACGTCACTCTCGCCCACCTCGGCCGTCACCCTCGTCGGCAGCCAGGTCGCAGTGCCCACCGCCGACATCAATGACGACCAGCTCCACCGCTACGGCGTCCACGTCGACGACGGCAAGGGCGGCAGCGTCGAGATCCGTTTCCTCCTCTTCAAGAAGCCCAATGGCGAGATCGTCTCCGTCGGCGACGCCTGCCGCATCTGTGGTCCAGTCGGCTTCTACATGGGCAACCAGGGAATCACTTGCAAGATGTGTGCCTCTCCCCTGAACGCCTCCTCCATGGGGCAGGCCGGTGGCTGCAATCCCATCCCGCTCAAAAGCACCGTCGCAGGCGGACAGATCACCATCCAGGCCGCCGACCTCAAGATGCTAGTCTCCGTCTTCGAGCGCTAGGAGCTGACCATGTTCATCCGCCTTCTGATGGAGAGCTTCCGCCGCCAGCGCCGCCGCAAGCTCCTCGCGGGTCTCGCCATCCTGCTCGGCACTACCGCCGTCACGGCAATGCTCGCGCTTGCCACGACCATCGGCGACCACATCCACAACGAGCTCGCTGCCTACGGGGCCAACATCATCGTCTACCCCGCCGCCGATCAGCTCGAGGTCAAGGTCGGCGGAGTCGACATCAAGCCCGTATCCGGCGGAGCTTATCTCCACGAGAGCGACCTCGCGAAGCTACGCGGAATCTTCTGGGCCAATAACATCACCGGCGTCAGCCCTGAGCTTCCCGTGCGCATCATCGGCAAAACCGCCACCGACGAGAACGTTGACGCCGCCGCAACCGGCCTCTGGTTCGATCACTCCCTCAGCAACGGAGGCGGCGCCCTCAAGACCGGAGCTTCAGCGATGCATCCCTGGTGGAAGCTCACCGGAGCATGGCCTCGCGAACAGGCCACATCCTCTGATAGCGCCGAGGCCGTAGCCGGCATGACCCTCGCCTCACGACTCAATCTCAAGGCGGGGGACATCATCCAGACCGCCGCACACGATTCGATCGCCGCGCGCACTCTTCGCATCACCGGCATCGTCTCTACCGGCGACAACACCGACGACCAACTCCTTCTGCCGCTTAACGCCGCTCAGCAGATCGCCGGAACTCCCAACGCGGTGCGCCGCGTCGAGGTCTCCGCCCGCACCAAGCCCGAAGACACTTTCGCCCGCAAAGATCCCGACACCCTCTCCCCCGCGCAGCGCGAGATCTGGTACTGCCGCCCCTACGCCAACTCCATCGCCTATCAGATCCGCGAGGCCATCCCCGGCGCCCGCGCCGAGCAGGTGCGTCGCGTCGAACAGAGTGAAGGCACCGTCCTCAAGCGCATCAGCGGACTCATGTGGCTCATCAGCGCCGCAGCCCTCCTCGCCGCTGGCTTTGCCGTCAGCGCAGCCATGGCCACCGCCATCCTCGAGCGTCAGGCCGAGATCGGCCTCATGCGTTCGCTTGGAGCCAGCAAAACCACCGTCGCCCTGCTCTTCTACGCCGAAGCCGGCCTGCTCGCCATCTTCGCCGGCGGCCTCGGCTATCTCGCCGGCTCCGGCCTCGCCGCATGGCTGGGGGCGCGCATCTTCGCTTCACAAGGTCCTGCATCCCTCGGTTCCCTGCTGATTCCCGTCCTCTTCCCAGTCGTCATCACCCTAGCCCTCATCGTCGCGATCGCGGGGAGCACACCGGCCATCCGCAGCGCCCTCAACACCGACCCCTCCGCCATCCTGAGGGCAAACGCATGAGGGGCCTAAGCATGAGCTCGATCCTGCGCCGCTCCCTGGTCCATCGCCGCGCCCGCAGCCTCTCGGCTCTGATTGCTCTCACCGTCTCAGCAGCCGTGGCGACCGCGCTCCTCACTCTCTACGCTGACCTCGACTCCAAGCTGCATCGCGAGTTCCGCAGCTTCGGCGCCAACATCGTCGTAACTCCCGCCGAGAGCGGCAAATCCCTCCCCAGCGACGCCTTCACCCAGGTTCGCTCCGCCGCTGGCGGCGATGCCCAGGCCGCCGAGTTCGGCTACGCCGTCGCCACCACCGACCGCGGAACCCCCGTCGTCGTCGCCGGTACCGACTTCGATGCCGTCCAGAAGCTCAACTCCTGGTGGCAGGTCGACTCCTGGCCTTCAACCTCCGACGCAAACGCGGCCCTCCTCGGCCAGCGAGCCGCGCAGTTCGTAGCCGATGAGCACAACGTGCAGCTCACCTTCGCTGGACACACCGTCACACTCCACGGAGCAGGGCGCCTCCGCACCGGAGGCGACGAGGACAGCCGCATCTACCTCCCCATGTCCGCCTTCACAACGTGGACGGGAGCCCAGCCCAGCGTCATTGAGGTTCAGATCCCCGGAGGCGCCTCCCAGGTAGAAGCCGCCATCGCTAGACTCCATCAGGCCGTTCCCGATCTCAAGGTCGATCCCGTACGGCAGTTGGTCGAAGGCGAGAGCCGCATCGTCGATAAGACCCACGCCCTGATGTACGGAGCCGTACTGCTGATCGCCCTCACCGTCGCCGTCAGCGTCCTCGCCACACTCTCCGCCAGCGTGCTCGAACGACGTCGCGATTTCGCCCTGATGAAGGCCCTTGGCGGCACGCAATCCAGCCTGCTGACATTGTTCCTCCTTGAAGCCCTCATCCTCGCGCTGGGAGGGGTCGCCGTGGGATACGTCCTCGGTTCCGCCGCCGCCTGGGGCATCGGTCAGATTAACTTCCATACCGCCTCCTGGCCTCGCATTGGCGTGCTGCCGCTGGTTCTTCTGCTCAACCTCGTCATCGCAACCCTGGCCTCACTGCTTCCCGTCCGCGTTCTGCGCTCGCTCGAGCCCGCCGCGCTTCTGAAGGGCGAGTGAGAAGGTGGTAAAACAGAGTCTGGCAATGGAGAATCTGGTCGATCAGGGTACGCGTCCCGACTGTGCGGTCATCGCGCTCAACAGCGTTACCCGCGAGTACCCGGGTCACGGCGGTGTCGTACGCGCGCTCGACCATGCATCCTTCTCCATCGTTGCCGGCGAATGGGTCGCCATCACTGGCCCCTCCGGCTCCGGCAAGAGCACCCTCGTCAATCTCATCGGCTGTCTCGACCGCCCCACCCAGGGAGAGCTCCACATCGACGGCGTCAACGTCGCCTCCATGACGGCCACTGAGCTCGATCGCTTCCGCGCCGACAAGATCGGCTTTATCTTCCAGCAGTTCCACCTCATTCCCTACCTCTCGGCGATCGAAAACGTCATGCTGGCCCAGTACTTCCACTCCATGACCGACGAGAAGGAGGCCCGCGCCGCCCTCGAACGCGTCGGCCTTGGCCACCGTGCGGAGCACCTTCCCAGTGAGCTCTCTGGCGGCGAACAGCAGCGCGTCTGCATCGCCCGCGCCCTCATCAACAATCCGCCTATCCTCCTGG
>Ga0193742_1001162_pt1 | contig 16206 bp, 18 predicted proteins | sample L2c1metaG_FD_165511 | JGI IMG/M metagenome (GOLD analysis project Ga0193742, IMG submission 165511) | Soil microbial communities from a riparian zone of the East river system, Colorado, United States - L2c1 | ecosystem: Environmental > Terrestrial > Soil > Riparian zone | place: USA: East River... | reverse complement strand
ATTTTTTGAAAGGTTTTTTTTTTTTTTTTCGCTCTTTATTATGATCTTTCCTTTAATGATCCTGCTGTCGGTGAATCTGCTGTTTGTGTAAAAAAAAAACATAATACTGTATCAGTTGCTTTCTTCCTTATCTATTTGACGACGCATGAATGATTATTGTCGCTGCTTTCTTTCTGTCCTATTTGTGTATTCACATATCTCTTCTGGTGACTTCGTTATGCTTATTAGACTCTGCTAGCTTTGATGTTTGACCGATTCACATCTTCCATTTTTTTCACTCGATCAGGGGCGTTGCAGTCAGAAATACTAAAACCATGCTCTATATTGTAACGACCCCAAGAAAATAAAATAATAAGCAAGTGAGATTTTCATATGCATGATGAATGCGTGGTGCGTGTATGAAGGAGAGAACCCAAATTCAGTGACAGCGATAACAAAGTAGGAAGGGGCGAAATGATAGCAATGATATGCAGAAGGAACAACACTGGAAACCAACGGGAAGAAGAGACAACAAAAAAGATACCTAGTTTTACCCCAAAAAAAAGAAAAGAAAAAAAGGAAAGAATTGAAAAAGACAAACCGAAGAGATATTTTAGAACAAGGGGAGGGAGCAACCTCATTATCGTATTCGATCGGCACCCAGTGCCGGACCACGACTGAGTTCCACACCAACTTTCTGAACATGTTGGAAACCAAGGGGTTCAAAAGCATCCTGCCACATCCGTTTCCTGCGTCTACCATCAAAGATATCCTTCGATCTCTCTCCCGTCTCACCCTCCGGACCAAAAACAAATACTTTATCATCCCTCCATGGAATCTCTCCGTTAGCAAAGGAGATCCAACGGTCCTGTAGAGTATCACGTATACGAGCATAGGAGTATTCATCGACGGCGGTCGTGAGCCATTCATCGTCATCCATACGCAACGCACAAGGAGAATCGCATCCGTTATCGAAAGGAATGCCATCATCATCTTCGTCATCTGAGACGTCGAATGGACCATCGTAGAACGAGTCGGATTCAGGAGTAGCAGCGAGGACAGAGGCTGGTAGAGGGACATTGTCGAATAAATACATCAAATCTGAAGCATGATGGGGTAGACCCCTCCACGCTCCTTCCTGATCGAAAACATAACGCCAAACACCCTTGCCTCCCCTTTCTTGCTTGGCCCTATCCGCAAGACATTGTGTCGGCCAAGCAACACGAGCATCATTCACGAGCTCTAAAACTCGTTCCATAATTTCTTCGTCAGGAGTATATGACGAGATATCGTATGCCCGTAGAATACCAGATGTCTTGCTGAGGGACTGACAGATGGCTTTGAGCCTGCGGACGACACCTGCTGAAGTCCACAAAGAAATAGGTATTGACCAGAGCAAGGAGTCGGAGGAACAATCCCCGATAATGAGCGGTTGTAAATGAGGAATGAGTTCAGATCTGGAAGGTGTTTTGGAAGAGGTCATTCTAGAAGATGACCGTACAGAACGCAGGGCTGATTTGCTTCTGCTCTTATGTCTACCCGAAGCAGAAGAAACAGGTGGGTGAAGGGCGTTGACATAGTTGCTGACACCATGCCCGACAGGACGTGAGACTTCGATATGATGGTGGACTTTTCGATGGGTGTGGACCTGATGGTGTTCATGGGTGAAGTAGCTTTGCCATCCAGTACGGAAGAAGGCACCATCATCGACGGCTCGGAGAGTGTGCCCAAGTCCAACGAGTTTCTCAACTTCAACATGTCGGAATTTCTCAACCGTGGATACTTGGAGCGATGACATCACACGAGAAAGACATCGGCCTGCACTGCCAACATCAGGCAGAATGGGCTCGAAGACGGCGCTTTGGACGACGGCGCGGTGGAATAGCGGCTTAACCTCGTTGAGACGAGAGAGAAGGTGGCAGACGATATCCGCAGCACCAGATCCAGCACCAAAGAGGGTGATGTTATGTGGATTACCACCGAACTCGCCAATGTGATGGTGCAACCATTCCATCGCTTTTCGTTGATCACGAAGACCTACGTACATTATTAGACATTGGGGAGACGAAGCAAGGATATTATATGATACTGACCATAGTTGCCGGTGCCTTCTTGACCTGCTGCCTGGTTGTCGTCGTGGATGATAGGGCCAGTAGCGAAACCTAGAAGACCTAAACGAAAGCTGAAAGATTGTTGTATCACTAGGGTGTCCTAAGATTTTTATCAACAAACACTTACTTGCAGGTGACGACTATGAGAGGTTTGCCGATCATCATGCTCCTGCGAACGAGTTTTCCACCATCATAAAACCATTCTGAACCTGAACCCTTATCGCCCCCACTGAGGAAGGCAATCCAATCAAATAAGAAACAGTGATCAACGGTGCGATTAAATTTCCGAAAACGTACCCATGAATCCAAAGTATAACTGGTAGGCGGGAACGCGGCGTTAAGCCAGCCGGGCAGGTGATGTTCAAGTTGAGACACCCGAACTCATCTTGTTTCAAATCCTGCTGTGGAATTTCTTCTTGAGAGATTCCAAACAGAGTTTCCTCTATGCCTCTGGCCAGTTTGTCTTGAGGACATATTGGTCTAGGGAGTAGAATTTTTTATAAATAAAAATACTGAGGCTGAGGATCTTGCATACCCATGATGCGAAGCGTCTGTGATGTCAGGATACGATGTACAGAGATGGGACTGGCGGAATCGTGCTGGGATTGTAGCGTATTTGATTCCTAAAAATTGGTGTATAGGAGTAGTTGTGGAGGATAGATAATGTTCTATTCCGCAGAATGTGGTCTCAAGACCAAGATGATGGAGCTTAGGGAAGGGCTCAGTTCGCAGCTCTTGATCTGGGACAGGCATGATAAGTTAAATGACTGTTGAAAGTCTTTTGGTGGTAGAAAATGAAGGGGGGGGATAGATGGTGGTTGAAAGACAAGGGTGAGTGAGGTGAATGAAGAAGTGGTGGCTTCGGATGATTACTCTTTTGCATAGCTTGATCGATCGACTCTATTTGCAGTATTGGGAGGACACCTCTGAAAACTAAGACTGCTTGTCCCAGATAGGAAGTGATCGTTCTCACACGTGACCCAAATTCCCCCGAGTCAATGACCTGGACAGTCATGAGATCCCTTATTGACGGGCATTAGCGAGCGTCGAGACGTAATGGGGGTCCGTCGGATTGGCGTCGTATGTTTATCGAAATTGACTCATGACCCAAAATCAAAGCAGATCGGCGCATGACCCTATGCGTCAAATCTTGAGCACCAACAGTTCAAGTCTGCGGACTTGCCAAAAACTTCGCAGGGGGCAACGGAATAACTTGGCTGTCTGGGCACGGCCCAGGAATGTCCAAAAGATAAGCTGGACCCTTTTTTAAATGACAATATAGATGGAATTGAACACACCTTTCCTTTATTGATGTGGGCGCATCTCCGAGTTGATCAGTTGATAAGGCAAATAAGACTGACAGGTAATCAGATGAGATACTGCGTGAGTCTTTGCGAGCTTGAATTAAAATAATTCAGAAGGTCCAAGGATCAATCAAGGGATGCAATCTGTGGAGAAGAACGACTTCACAGCCTAGAAGCGGAGACTAGCACGGCTGGAATATAAAGAAATTTTACAAATCCTAGGCATAGATCTCGCGTTTGGGCACAGGTGTATACGGGCCGTCACAGTGGCCTTAAGATGACTCACCTCGGAATAAAGGCGTACTCCGTTCATGAGACTCGCAAGAACGGACAAAACAAAACGCATCCAAGTTTTTAAGTTGCATTTTTAGATTGTACGATGTAATGGTCAATGTGGTATGATAAAGAGAGAAAGACACTGAACTCGATACAGTCAAAGGTGTGTGAGAGAGAGCGATTAACAACAGTTTGAGCTCATTGTACAACAGGCCATACATGACGGTCAGAAGGAGAGATGAACATGATAATCTTTTATCGATCTTTGAGTGACTTCATATCAATATGTCACATTATCGTCACAAGGACAGATATTTATTTATAACCTTGCATCAATCCTCCCACAAGTGCATTCTCACAAACGTGTCACTCCTCTGGCCATGTTGCCTTCATTTTCCATTCACCTAATGCCTATCTTGACCAATCGGAATTCTGTAATACAAGGGCCACTATTTTAGGATTCGGTCCTAGGTGAAGATCTAGTCAATGCGTTGCTTTATCAATAACGTCGGTTCGTTGGTTCTCTATGGATGGGAATGGGAGATGTCATGAAGTGGGAAAAAAAAGCTACCACATACAAACGTGCGCTCAGTCATATTATTCAGCTGACCTGCATCCACATATATAACATCGAACGGCTTCCCTAATCAATTGCTATCATCGTGTTCGAGCTTATTGTTAACCATTGCCTTACATGATATCCTTTGTCGACCATTGTTTGCTTAGAGAACTATACGAAAGGATAGTCCCCAACAACGTGGCTCGTGCGCTGGCCATTCTCTCTGCGATGCCTATGGTGGCCGCAATCCAATATTTTTCCCCCTTAGTTTGATCCGCAGATATGGCCCAACAATCAAACTGTATCAGCCTGTACACTTCAGTGGGCTTGCCAGTCCAACCCCTAGCATAATCCGGTGTGAAGGTAATTGAAGTAGCACGCAAAGATTGACAAGTGCAACGCGTTCAATAATTTGAACATTTTTCTATAGCTAGCTAGCTATAGTAGATCAGTTACTGAAATTTTAATAAAACGTTTTTTTTTGAATATTTTCACACTGTCAACCATCTGTTTACCAATTGTAAAATAAGCTCTTGCCATTGACATTAATTAAAAATTTCGACCCGCTGAGTAGCTTTGCGAAAGGTCGACGAAGCTTAAAGATGGAGGTTCTAGGCTCGACTGCTTGCGAAGCAAATCGATCCAACCTCTCCGTGATCACAGAAGCCTGCACCAAGTTTCTGATCTGAGTATAATTCCTTTCTAGAGAAACACAAAAGTTCAAGTAAGGTCCGCCAAGAGGTTCACGACTGTCCTCGGTCAATGCAATCTTCACTTGCAGGGGAACAGCTCAATAATGTCCAGTGTTATTCCATTGATTCGTGACGGAAAAAAATAGTCAAGTCATCGATTGTCCTTTTTCATTCTTCACGAGGAGATAGAGTAGTTACAACAGTAGAAAAGTTTACAACAAAACTCGTTTTGACGTTTAACGTTTAACACCAATATCGGCTGGAGAGATAAAACCGATCATCCTTGGCCTGGATCATTTGCCATATCATCAACCCCTTACCCTCACCACCTTTCTTTTTCCCTTCCCTGCGCCTGCGGGAGGGCCGCCTGGACCACTTCCTACTGCCGAGTTCTCTACAGCATTCATGCCTGCCTTGACAGTTTCGATCAAGACTCCGGTAGAGATTGCAGGGGAATATGGCGACACTCGGCTGCCTAAGGGGGGATGAGGTTCGGGTGGGACAGGTAATCGACGTCCTCCTCGTTGTTGATGTTGAGGTGCGGCGGGAGATTTAGACTTCATAGCTGCAGGTTGCTTGCCCTTGTTCGATGTCGCAGAATTGTTATTATTGGGTTTGGCAGAAGCAGAGTCAGGTCCTGTGCCATGGGTACTGGTGGTAGTGTTATAAGGTGGTTTGGGGACATTCTCTGGTTTGATATGTTGCAATTGGAAACATATCATCTCAAGCAATTGTTTTTCTACATGTATAATCCAATCAGAATAAAACGGTAAAGAGCGAAAAAAATAAAATAGAGTAAAGCCTACTGGTTTTGATAACGGGGTTGACGAGTCTTCCATCCTTCTTCCATTGCACTCTTACTCGACCAGGATTATCCCAATCTCGTGGGTGGGACTTGTTGACTTCATGCAGCGTGCCCAGACCCAATCGGTTTGCGGCATCAGCAATATCTTTGCTGAGTGGCCACCATAAGCTTTTCGCGCGCTCAACCCGTCTTTGACCAGGCCCATAAGGACGTTTCGCGTCGAGATAAATTGGATAGATACACGTCCACCTAAAATAAGGCGATTTGGTCAAGTTCAATAATTAGAGTACCAAGGAAGAGGTCTCAAGAAGGGGGGGAGGGAGAAAAGAGACAACAGACGTCTTGTAAGGTGTGATATCCGTCACATTACGCTGGTTCTCCGATGACTTTGAGGCTGATTCCGAAAAAAGAGTTTGCTTAGGAGGCGAAGCCGGACCTGCGCGTTGCGATGGCTCGAACTCGTCGTCGGAGATATGAAGCTCTTCAAGCAGAGGCCCACGAGACCCTGTGTTGGGTAGTGGTATGGAAGGTAACGGTAGATCGGTGTCGTCGTCGAATTCCTCAACTATAGCAGCTCTACGAGACATTCTGCAACTGATAAACGTATTTCTGCAAGTTCCCTGGTGTGAACGTGGAAAACAAGGCAAATGGTCGTTGTGCTAATCAAAATTTCCCACGTATAATTATGACCATGAACAACTAGCTATACGTTCATTCATGCTACTTAGATGTCGCTGCGTCCGCCAACCATTGGCCACATTCACCAAAATGTTGTAAGTGTAATTATATATATATATGGTCATAGTTTTCATATCATAATGACCCGTCTAGCGTGATTTGGATTCACCTTATTCAACCTATTCTCGCAATGCAACATCAAGAAGGCGGACAAAGCATCACACCTCCACCGAGTAATGATACTCGAATTTCTCTTCTGTGTACACCGTTTGGCACCTGTGAACCATGTCCAGCTGATTCTGTGCGTTTTGCTCTCTTGTCTTATGAAATCAAATTAACCCAAAACCCTGTTCTTCATATTACCCACCTAGATAAACGAACCTTTCTGCCAACCTTTCGGAAATCGCCGTCTTATGCACTGTATAAATTCTACCACAATCGTACCACCCTCGCCAGAACAAACCCAACTACCCCCCCAATCCAAGGGTCCCGTCGACCATCCCAATGCACCACATCCAGATGGCGAGATACTGGCATGGGAGTCCTGTGGACGTATCTCAGTGAGAGAACGAGCTGACTTTTATGAATTCGTCGCTTGCAATGTGGTCTTTGCATTGATTTCACTTTGTATACTTTTTCTGCGGTCAAGACGATTGCAGTTGATGCAAGCTCGTCAGCTGGCTGTACGGATTGGACTCATTAGAGCCGATGGAGGAGGGGGTGGGGTTGGGGGTGTGAGAGGAATGAGGTTATGAGAAGGGGGGTCATTTCCTGGCATTTTTATTAACTGTCAGTCAATCTTTTCCTACTTTCTTATCTGACACTGACTGCCCTTTTTTGTTTTACCGATCCAGTATCGTCATTCCTAGTTTTTTTGTTTTGTTTTTGCATTTCATGTATATCCTAGCACACCCTTAATAAGAACTATGATGCTTTTATGGCAACTGCAAAGATGGTTAATTCCGCCATGACCATGATGTGGGCTTCGTGGATTTAGACCCTTTTTATTAATAAAAACCGATTTGGTTGCTGAAAATTTCCGGACCCTCAGTCATATTGAATCTCAAAGTTCCTGTGAAGCTAACAAAGGGGCTTCACGCGTGCGTCTTTACATTGGATACATCTGTATCTCCTCATGCCCATATATCCCCTTGTCATATTACGCAAGCCCTACCGTCGTGCTCGTTCACTATGCTGTCTGAACTTTTTGGAGTACGCAGTCTCTTTAATCGCCCTTCTGCCCTTGGTCGAGCCAATTGTCAGGGATGTCTTCTATGATAGCATTGAAAGCTATGCAACTTTTGGGTGCGTTTAGACAATCAGTATTTAAACCCTGGTGGCAGACCCGGTGCTCAAGCAAATAACTATACTTGTGTCGATTAATTACTATAGTATTCCCTCTATTTGATGCTCCGGGCCATATTTTCGTTGCTTGCCGCTGCAAACCACGGCCTTGAAGCATTGTGCTCTCACGTATCCTATTCTTAGGGGCCACATGTCTAAAAAAGTACAAGTCGAACAACAATGCCTACTCCTCATGCATCTAGCTGCATTGATGTCAAATCATTGTTTCAACAACAATGTGGCCCCCAAGTATGTTTAAATCAGCCGGCTGTGGAGCTATATAACTGTACTCCTTTCTTTTAGTCGTCCAATATAAATTCTTCCCTTCTTTCCTTGCCCGTGTGCCTTATTTCCGCTCACTCTATACGTTCCCTTTCCCCCCGGACTGATTGTGTCCTTTAAACATGCACTACTCATTTGTGATGTCGCTGCTGGCAGCTTTCAACCTGCCCCTTTCCGTCATTGCCGTACCCCATTGTGGTCTTGTTCCGCCGAAATCTACTGTTTCGCCGCCGAGTCCACCTACCAATTCTTCCTCCTCTTCGTCGACAGAACAAGATGTGCTCGCTACTGGTTGGTACCCTGGTTGGCTTGGGGCGCAGTTAGCCCCAAGTCATATTTCCTGGACGAAGTACAGTTCTTTGGCGTTTGCTTTTGCGTTAGTCTCTCTTCCCATAATTCCATGGCTAGTTTTTTTTTTCTGATTTGAAACCCCTTCCTCGCAGTGTCACAACACCCGACGCCTCTGTCATATCCCTTGATCCTGCAAGTACGGCATTGTTGCCCACTTTCGTTTCCGAAGCGCACAATAATGTAAGATGGTCTCTTGATTTCCGCAAGATATATATATTCAAATCTCATAATGATCATAGGGAGTTAACGCAACCCTTTCCATTGGCGGTTGGAGTGGATCTCTGTATTTCTCCACTGCTGTATCCCCTCAAAATCGCACGACTTTTGTGAAAACTGTAGTGGATCTTGTAAGTAAATACAAGCTTGATGGCGTTGATTTCGAGTACGTTTCCTCACCACCTCTTTCTGAGACGATATCTGATCATTCTTGATGCACAGTTGGGAGTATCCCAATCACCAAGGGATCGGTTGTAACGCCATCTCCCCGAACGATTCCGCCAATTTCCTTGCCTTCTTACAGGAGTTGAGGAGGGATCCTACCGGTGCCCGGATCACGTTGTCGGCTGCAGTGGGTATGACGCCGTTCGCTGGACCTGATGGATCGCCCATGACAGATGTATCGGGCTTTGCGGCTGTGCTAGATCACATTGGTGGGTTGCAATCTTCTTCTTCCTTCAACGCCCATCTGATCCATCCCATTTTATGTAGCCATCATGAACTACGATATCTCGGGTTCATGGTCGTCTGCTGTTGGCCCCAACGCTCCTTTAAATGATGCTTGTGCGTCCACTAAGGCTGGTTCTGCGGTGTCTGCACTAAACGCCTGGACAACTGCCAAATTCCCTGCTTCCAAGGTATGATTTTCTCCCCAAGTCTTTTTTTTTTTGGGGTCGCTCATTCGATTTCTCTTCGCAGATTGCTCTTGGCGTTGCGGCTTACGGACACAGTTTCCATGTAGCCACTGGCGCCGCTCTTGATGGTTCAGGATCCCTTGTTTTGTCTCCTCCCTTCGATAAAAACCAACAACCTTTGGGCGATAGCGATGTCCCAGGTGCACCCCCAAGTAAGAAATCCTCCTTTTCTACAATAACTTGAATGATTGCTGACCAAGCATCGACACACAGTCAAAGATCAGTGTGGAAATCCCGTTGCAGTCGGTGGCACATTCAATTTCAAAGGCATGATCGCCGACGGTTTCCTCACTGCCACTGGAACCGCAGCCTCTGGCATGAAATACCAATTCGATGACTGTAGCAAAACTGTACGTGTCTACGTTTTCTTTCTTCTCCCATTTAAACTTAAAAGCATGCTGGGGTTCCACAGCCGTTTGTTTACAACCCTACTTCTCAAGTCATGATTTCTTACGATGATGCAACGAGCTTTGGTACGATGGCTTGCTTCCTGTGCATGTTTCCTCCATTGACGCTGAATTCATCTTTTCTTCTTGATTAGCTGACAAAGGGAAGTTTATCAACGACAATGGTTTAGCAGGCTTTGCCATGTGGCATATCGCGGGCGATTCAAATGATATTCTCCTCTCGGCTATCAGCGATGCCATGGGCATTGCTCAAGTCTGTTCTTGATCTGATCTGTTTTAGATTCGTTCTTTTGGATATATTCATGTACTTGGTTAGAGGGCTCGGAAGTGTTTGCGGGCTTGCACTTCTTCTCCCATTGAATTCCCACTTCATTGTCGTTTTTTTTTTCCTCACCCCCAACAGGTACCCAAGTCATTCATTTTTTCAATCTTTTTTATCTCTATCATCATGTTCAATTTTAGACCTGGAATTCCACATATGTATACTGTATATATATATAAAGTTGCTCAATTAGGTCCCTACCCTATTTGCTCATGCTCTGTACTTCAGCCAGAAGACGGCTTGTGAGCTCGGGAGTTATCGTCTGCTTGACCCTGACTGTTAGTAGCGTCATCAGCGATTATCTATTATCGCTCGCTTACAAAAAAAATCCCGCCCAGGGTTTTTTTTCTTTTCCTTTTTTTCTTTTTACATAAACTTACCAGTATCCGGCTTTTTCTTATGACTATGCGATCTCAATTCACTACGCCTCTCTTATTTATTCTTATCTTCACTCTGGTTTTGGCAACCGCGATCCAGCTGGCTGAGCGACCGCCAACATTGACTCGCTCTCCATATCTCACCCAATTCTCGGAACGCGATCCCCGGATTTCTCGTCATGCCAGATTCAACCGCGCGTTTTTGAAACAGAGAAGACGCTTTGAATCTCTTTCTAGATGGGTTTGGGATTTAGTGGTTGTACCGGACGTCATTCCCCTAAAGTATGGAAACGCGTTTTAATACTCGCTTTTCTCTCACTTTTTCTTTATTTCTCTAACTTCTTTTTTCGTAAGAGAGGACATATTCCATTTACGTCTGCTAGAAGACACAGTGTTTCTATCGGCGGACGACGTTGGACAACCATTTTCAGCTGAATCGGAGCTGCACAGGCGGGAAGAGGAAGACCATTCTGACGTCGACGACGATGACGAGTATGTACACATTACCCCTGCCCCTTAATGACAGGATTGTCTGCCTTTTCTTATCTCTCCTTAGTAGCATTCGGGATATTATGCGAGTTGTCGAAACGGAGCTTTCAAGGCGGATACCATCGTACGATTTTATTTCTCTGATTCAACTGTGCTAGGGGGCCCTAACATCCCAGAATTTTTTCAATGCCCTTTTTTTTTATTTAAACAGTGAGCGGCGTCTTGTAATCGAATATCTTCGACTAAAGCTTCTCGACATGCATGAAGCTTCACTCTCATGATTTCCTCCTCCCCCACATTTTGATGAAATTTAACGACACTATATATATATATATACCCCCAACGTTTTTTTTTCCTTCTCCCAATCTAAAAAAAGGAACGAATTTTTTTTTTAGTTAGAGCATGTAATCTTGCTATTGAAATATCGTCAGACCCATGCCTCAATCCAAATGCTGCCCCATTGTAACCCCGTTCGCTCTCATCCTCCGAATCTTGAAGTGAAGCTAGCACAGGTGGAGGAGATGGTGATAAGGAGGTAGTAGGTGTAGATGTAGATGAGGGGAGAAAGAAGGTCATGAAACAGAATATAGCAAATCAACGTGGTTGAAAGTGAGGAAAGATGGGACTAAAAATAGATTGTGTCCAAGAAATACAGTAGTCGATGTATATTATGTTACATATATATGAGTACATATTACCGAGAAAGAAGTCCAACCCCTAATCCAAAACAGAACCCAACGCTACCGACGATAGCCATCTGCATCGCAGAGAATTTCCAACTCCAATCCCCCCATAAACTTCTCACAGACTGCTTCACCCTAGCCTTTAAAGGAACGAACAAGGAAAGAGAGAAAAATAGGAGAGATGGAAGGTGCAGAGGGTCTGAAGATATCGACGAGGAAGGTTGGAGGGATGACCCATGATAATGTTCATGCTTCTCTTCATTGGGGTCGTACATGTTTGGAGAGTCATCATCATGATCACCAAGGTTAGGCTCCTTTGGTCGGCTTCGAGTCTTTTCAACAGCTCTCTGAGCGACAGTTCCTTCCCTCAACCGTCTCGCTACATGAAGTGAATAGTTTTCCATCCACTCCATTTCCCATCGAGCTTTCGTCCATCCTTCCATTGTTGTCTCTTGTTCTTGGTCCCTCTTTCTCTTTCCGGCGGATTTGATTTCTCTAACGGCACGTTCTACCTCCCGCCATTTCAGAAACCGGTCCACTGCTTCTCCTCTCAACAACCCCACCGTCTCCGGAGAATGAAACAATCCTGTCCTTAATGCCACGGCCGACGTCGGTTTGAAGGACGACAGTTTAAATTTCCTTTTCTCGATACCTAGAGTGTTAGGTCCACGATGCGGGCCGGAAAGCCGAGGGAGGACTACGATAGGTATGTGCGACTCCAGAGATTCGATGATGGAGAGATCGAGGAGAGTCGGTGCTGAGGTCGAACAATTTCAGTTTTGCAGATAGGACCATGAAGAATATAACGTACCAGATGGAAGGAGAAATATGAGAGCAGTATAGAGTGGCGATGATGGAGATGAGAGTAAGTTGGCTACAACGGCTGATGGCTGAGTGTCTGGATGAAGAATCTCAGCGATACTGTTGAAGGGCATCTCGATGATGTCTTTCAAATTATTAGTCAATTCATTTCTCTGTCACGGTAGAATATAAGTAAAAGAAATGATTTATCTTTGGGAGGGGGGGGGGGAACGCTCACATCTGTATCATAATCGTACCCAGGCAATTCCACAATCTCTACATTTCTCAACGGCTCAAACCTCTCCAATCCAAGGCCATCCTTGACGTCTACCCAATCCGTAGAAGCTTTCAACACTTTCCCAGCATGATCGTTTGAGTCTTCCCACGTCCCAACCTCTACCACATCTTCGTTATCTTCCATCAATAAGCCCGTCAAGAAACTCTTCCCAGCGCCTTGAGCGCCCAAAACTAGCAACCGTAGGTCACCTAGCGTCTGCCCGAACGGTGTTGGCCGCTTTAACGCATCAGGAAGAGTAAGGGACGGTATGATGAGTCCATGCTCCTGATCTAGGCCATGTTCGGACTGTCGACTTGATCCAGATAGTGGATTGGATCCTTGGTGTGGAGGACTCGCTGCCGCAGAGCTACTAAAGAAGAAAGAAGAAGAAACTGAAGGTAGTGAAGACAGAGAGTCTGTAGAAGGGCTATCTGGTGGTGAGCTTGACTCTGGCGACGAAGCTAAAGGTGAGACATGAGAAGTGGAAGTTGTGGACTGATTCGCGAGTTCTGAAAGGCTCATGTGAAGAGCGCGAATGGTAGATGCGCTGGTGCTTGGGCTACATTCCATGGTGGCTATTACAAGAAGTTCTTCTGTCAAAGCTAATATGCACAACACGTGCAATCTCATCAGATAAGATTACAGGCGGTCTTTCAAAGAGTCGGAATATGATTTTGAGAAACTCTTATTCGCTTCGATGACAGCAATACATAGACGTGATGGCCAGAGTCCCTTTCGCCTTTATCCTGCTTTTTGGCAACGATGACATTGCCCCGTAGATTCAGGCGGTGTAATATAATTTTCATTACCCTTCTTTAAACACGTCTCCAATAAATGCCGATCCTTGGAATGCACAGGCTGGTGGTCCCTTGAAAACACCCCTACCCCCTATTCTTGTCTGCCAAACAAGTTGCACAACGCGAGCAGGTCTGCTGCCGCCGAACAGATCCAGTTCCGTCGTTGATTGGATACCAAAGGTGGGTACAAATATTTGGATGATCTGAAGACGATAGTATCCTCTTCTCCATGCGCCTGTACAGCTTGTCTTCTCCAGGGTATTCGAGTTGTAAATTGGACATCTGCATCTGCACCGACATCTCTAAACCCAACCCGAGAAGCTTCCCTGCAGAAATGCGTACGACTTGGTCCCACATCCCATCCCAATCTTCCTCAAGACATCCGCGAAAAGGGTGCTTACCGGAGATGGTAAAATCAAATGAGAGGTTTGTGACTTTATTGGATGCGGGTATAGTACTGAGGACGAAGTTGATATCGCGTAAAACCGTGGACTCTTTCACATTACACTTGATGATGGCGTCAAGCTTAAAGATCCGCATGTTTGAAAGATCTCTGAGGTTTACGAGGCCAGTGAGAGGGAGTTGTTTGTCTTTTTTGGGAAACCTATCAACTTCGCTTCATTTCGATAAAAAAAGACCGCACCGATACCCGCGGACGCTCGTATATTGGTGAGATACAATTCCTCTAATGTGGTGCGAGCAGCATCGAGGATAGGTTGCAAACAGGCCACGTCTACCTTCTCGTGAGGACATAGCGTCAGAACGCGCAGCTTTGACCAAACGAACACTGCTGTATGGAACCTAGGCGGCGGGGCGATCATCTGCTTGACGAGGCTCCCTGAACAGCGGTAGTTCAGACGTTCCAGTGCTGGTAACTCTAGGGCAGAACACTGCTCCTCGGGGTATGTTTCGTAGCTCTTCTCCGCTTCCACGTGGTCCAGAAGTATATCTCTCAGCCTGGGGCAGATGAGGAGAAGAGTTAATGGAGCATTCTTGAAACCGGCGAGGCAGAGGACAGTCAGAGTCTGAGAAAAGAATGTTTGCATGAGCTGTCCTACGACGAATATGGGGTCCTCCAATGTATCTTGAGACCGGAGCGATCCGCATAAGTTAAGTCGATGTGGCGGAATCGGCGATTTGGCGAGAAGTTGGACAATGCTGATGAAGGTAGGATCGCTGAAAAACCACCTATTCTGTTTGTGTAAGATGATGATCTCAACCTTGCGTACTCGGTCGGCGAATGTTGGCTTGTCGTCCAAGATCTTTCCCATCTTTTCCAGCTGCATGGATATCGTTTTCTTGGTTCCACAGTCAGAGCCGGCGCCCAATTGGAGTTCCTTAAAGATGTGCGCTTGACAGAACTGCGTGAATGCCCTATCAGCAATGGATAGATTTTGGAGGTGATCTAAATATGGACTCTCTGCTAGGCGGTCGACGATGTGAGATAATAAATAATCTGAGAGTCGAGAAAGCGGCGGGTGCAACATGACAGCGAAGAGAAACAACAATATCAGCAAGTTACCCCTAACTCCTGTTGCTGATATACCAGTATTTTCGGTTAATAACGGGTACGAATTGATGGTAATCCAGGACCCCGGATTATACTGATGAAGGTCGTTCCAGGATCCAAACAAATTTTGAAAGAATTTTGACCCCATGCCGGTTCGTATCCAGACAGAAAAAGGCCTAAATGGAGGAACAGCCGTTCCGGATGTCTAAGACATCCATGACTTACAGCCATACAGTGGATGACTTCAGGACCCCGGGCAATGGTAGGCGAGGCCTGATCCTGGAAAGGCACTTTTTGTCTGGACAAAGGCCCCATTGATTTGTCCGGATTGCACCTGGCCTCCTCGAAATTTTCCGGATTCCCGTACCCAGCCGGTTTTTCCCCAAAATTTGTCTGGATCGGCAGGATCTGGCCTAAAATGGCTGTAGACGAGGCAGGGGATCTCAGAAATACAGGAAATGGGGGATTGGAACACTAAAAAACAATAGCTACAGTAGACAGGCAACTTTTAGTGAACTTGGTGTCTAGTAGTACCCTAATCTTCACCATCAGAGTTTCCACCTCGTTTTTGAGAGAGATTCAACACTGCTTGCAACTGCTTATTGGCCTTTTGTAGGGTGTGAAACCAATTCAAATCCTCAGGTGAAAGCTCGAGAGTAGAGCCCTGTTGTTGAGAAGATTCCTTACAGTCAAGCTGGGTCAGGAAATGGATTGGCGAGAGCAATAGAAATTGATGTGTTTGAAAGATTGCCGTGGCAGCTGGCACAGAGCAGAATTGTCGAGCATACATGTGTTCGAAAACTTGAACCGCCATGTAGGATATCGCAGAAATGTTTGACGACTCACTGACTGGGTCGGTTGGTGATTTCTCAGCGAAAATTTAAAAATAAAATAACATCCAAGTCCAAACATAAGATAAGGAGTTGCAAAATATGCATCATGACAAATTTGAACGCCAGAGCAGCCTAAGTCAGGGTAGTGATGCCAAACCAGTACACCATGACTAACATATGTCTGGATTGCTGGCTAGATTACTCAGACAGGACTTCTGTCTGGAAATGGTAATGGTAATAATTATTGGCTGACTACGTTATGTAATAATAACTCAGGTAAAGACGAGTTACGCAATACCTCGCCAGCTCGCAGTGACAGAACAAACAAACAACAAAAGAAGAAGAAGAAGAATAGAAAAAGAATAGAAAGGTAGCGTAAAAGTAAAGTAAAAGAACAAAGTGGCATATTAATGGAAGG
>Ga0193742_1001161_pt1 | contig 16220 bp, 13 predicted proteins | sample L2c1metaG_FD_165511 | JGI IMG/M metagenome (GOLD analysis project Ga0193742, IMG submission 165511) | Soil microbial communities from a riparian zone of the East river system, Colorado, United States - L2c1 | ecosystem: Environmental > Terrestrial > Soil > Riparian zone | place: USA: East River... | reverse complement strand
CCTGTGGTCGTTGGCCCGACGACGCCTTTGTCACGAATCCATCCTGAAGACGGCGTCGGTGCGGTCTCATCGCTGAACTCCGGCTTGTCCTCGGGGTCCTCCTGAACGTCGGTGTTGGCGAAGACCTTTACCCAGGGGGCGCTGCGCTCCACGACCACGACCTCGTGGCCCGGAACGATTAGAGAGACCTTCTGCGAGTCCGCATCGGCCCCGACATAGACCACGGCCTCGTGCAGCACGGTCGCGCGGGCGGCGCGGTCATATCCTGCCTGGTCTTTTGCCTTCTGGGCCCAGGCGCAGCAGGACGCCAACAGCAGGGCAGCGCACAGACTTATCCATCGCAACCGATCGTTTCGCATAGACGACATATTAGATTAGACGGCGCAGAGGAGTTGAGCGAAAGCGGGCTTACACGGCAGCTGCTGTAATCTCTGCGTCGAGACGCTCGCGCAGGGCCGGTTCGAGGTTGCCGCCGCTGAGCACGACCGCGACCTTGCGCGCCGGCGGAAGTTCGTGCGCGTGGAAGAGAGCAGCGGCCAGCGACGCGGCCCCGCTGGGTTCTGCGACCAGCCTGGTTGCGGAGAGGATCACGCGCATGGCGGCAAAGATCTCGTCTTCGGCGACCGTGACGATGCCATCGACGTGCCGCAGCACATGCGCGAAGTTCAAGACTCCCAGACTCTGGGTCCGCAGGCCGTCGCCGATGGTACGCACGGTCTTCTCTGCGGGCCACTCCACCAGCGTCTTCGAGTAGAAGCTCTCACGCGCGTCGGCGGCGAGTTCAGGCTCGGCTCCCCATACCTTCACGCCGGGCGAGGCGAGGCCCTCCTGTGCCGCCAGCTTTACGGAGGTGGCCACTCCGCTCAACAGGCCTCCTCCGCTTACCGGGGTGATCACCAGGTCGACATCGGGAAGCTGCTCGACGATCTCCAGGCCACAGGTTCCCTGACCGGCGATGATCTGGGGAGCGTCGTAGGGCGGAATCATGGCGTATCCGAACTTTGCGACGAGCTCCTCGGCTTTGAGACGGCGTTCGGAGGAGGCGGGCCCTACCTCGACGATCTCCGCGCCCAGAGCCCTGGTCGCGGCTTTTTTTACCTCGGGGGCATTGGAGGGCATCACGATCACGGCCCTTGTCCCAAGGGTCTTCGCTGCATAGGCCACGCCTTGCGCGTGATTGCCGCTCGAGTAGGTGATGACACCACGCGAGAGCTCCTCGGGGGAGAGCTGCGCGACCATGTTGTAGGCTCCACGGAGCTTGAAGCTGCCGATGGGCTGTTCACTCTCCGCTTTGAGGTAGAGGTCGAAGGCGGGCTCTGGCAGGTTGGCTCTCTTCATCGCCGCGCGCTCGAGGCGATAAAGAGGGGTGCGAACAGCTACGCCGTGGATCCGCTGGGCGGCAGCGCGGATCTCATCAAAAGTCACAAACTCGCTCATAGAGAGCATCATAAATTGCTTCGTGGAGCTAAGAAGATAGAACCTAGAAGACCCGGCCCACTGAGAAAAACCACCTGCGATGATCGCTGTCGCCGATACTAAGGCCACTTGTCACCGGACCGATGAGTGTCTTGATCACGACCGCAGCAGCTACGTCATTCGGAGTATGAGGTGTCTGCGCATTTCCCCCATACATCTTGCCGATCTCGTAGAGGCCTACAGCATAGATTGAGTCTGCAAAGATCGGGTTAAGTCGTGCCAGCAGATGCAGATATCCCACCTGACCCACGAAGTAGTCCGTACCCAGCAGTTCGTTTCTCGAATAGGCGCTCAATCGTAAAGGCCCACCAAGGGTAAGCCCAGCCAGCCCAAGATTGCTGGCTCCGAAGCTTGTGCCCCCAAGAACCTGGGTGACGATTACACCCTTCGACTTAATCGGGATAAAGTGTTCCAGCCGTCCGGACATCTGAGAGAGGCCTCCCCCCTCGTTCGGGCGCTTCGTGAAGTAGTTATAGGTCGTCGATACGACACTGCCCGCGGTTGGCACCATCACGTCGTTCTGGCCCAGATACTGAAACCGGACCCGGCTGACGAAGGGGATCAGGCTGAACTCCTGCAGGCCACCTGTGCCGATGGTGCGATGCGTGTTGTACCACTGAACGTCCTCGCCCACACGCAACTCCGTTCGCGTGTTGAACAGATAGCCAAGATCCACGCCCAATCCGTTGCGATTCTCCCTGTACTGCTCTAGCTGCTGACTTCCCTCGTAGTACGGGTTGATCTGGCGCGACAGATAGGCGCGAGGCGCTACAAAGGCGCGCGAACCTGCTTTCAATGGCCTAAACAGCTCTGCATTCAATCCTGCAGGCTGCCCTAGCGTGCCCTCCAGCCTTACCTCCGAGCCCGGACCTGCGACATTAAAAAATGTCGCGCGCACGCCGATTCCCAGGGAGACGTCGTTAGCGTTGTTCGCGAGAATAGGAAACCCCAGATTCATGAACGGTGGTCCCCACGTCTTATTCCGTGGCCGGATCAAAAGTCCGACCTTACCGTCACGCTCCGTCAGGTTGTAGTTGATCGTGGAATAGAGCCCCGTTCCCTGCAGGTCCGCGATGCTCTTCTCCAGCGCCGCGGGGTCGACCGGCTTTCCGGTGTATTTCTGAAACCGGGCGTTGATGTCCGTCTGTTGCATGCCTCCAACCCCGTACACCTCAAGGAACTGGGGTACGGGAACATCGGTTCTGCGGCGCGCCTTTCGCTCGGCCATATAGGCGGCCCAGTCGGCGTCATTCAGGGCGTACTTTTTGAGCTCCGATCCTTCAAGCTCCGCGGCTTTATACCCCAGTGGAACGATCTGTTCGTTCTTTTCGAAATCCAGCGTGCCGATCTTGCTCACATCCGACGAGACGACAACATCGGAGTTCTTGAGACTGTTGATCTCGTTCGCCGCCACCATAATCGAGACATTTCGCCCCACCACTCCCGTCAGCGAGTTCAGGACGTCCGGGTGCACCGGCCCAACGTTCAGGTAAGACGAGATCACCACCTGCGCACCCATTGCACGCGCAACATCGACCGGAAGATTGTCTACCGCACCGCCATCGGAGTAGACGTCGTTGTCATGATGGACGGGAGCGAACATTCCCGGAATCGCCATCGTGGCCCGTAGCGCCTGAGACAACGATCCATCTTCAAATACATGTGGCTGCCCCGTATTCAGCTCTGTGGCGACGCACCGGAAGGGAATGGGGAGATCGTCAAAGTTCCTCAGATCCCAGTAGGGAAGCATCACCCGGTCGAACAGCAGTCCCACGGCCGCTCCTGAGTTGAGCGCACTCGGAAGACTAACTCCGTGGATTAAGCCGAACTCAAGCCGATTGGGATACGCAAGCTTGTCCTCCTTGCGCCGATAGCTCAATGCGGGAAAGGGAACCTGTCCGCTTAGCACGATAGGCCAGTCGATGCTCTTCACGAACGCCTTGATCTCGTCGGGCGACATGCCTGAGGCATAGAGGCCTCCCACCAGGCCACCCATGCTGGTCCCGGCCACATAGTCGACCGGGATGTGATGCTCTTCCATCCACTGGATGACTCCGATGTGTGCGAAACCGAGTGCTCCGCCGCCTTCGAAGACAAGGCCGATCTTCTGCCTGTTTTTGGCGGAGGAGGCGGGGGCGGCCCTTGTCATCTGCGCGGGAGTGGTCTGCTGCTGGGACAGCACAGGCACGCCTGAAACAGGCAGGGCTCCCACGAAAGCCAGGGCGAGGCCGCGGCGAATTGCAAAACTCGACATACGCGTCATCCTGCGTCCAATCTGTCCCCGTTATCCTGCCCATATCTACGGGAATCTTATTGTTTTTACCCTAGTTATCGAGGCATCCTGCTTGTAGAAGTCCATCTTACCTCCGGCCGCAGCCCTTTTCCGGCCCCACGTATCCTCGACGGCACCCTGCTTAAACGAGACGAGCGTCCCAAGGGACGCCCGTCTCTCCAGCGGATTCTGCTTTGGCCGGTCAGATCTCCAAAATCACCGGCATGATCAGCGGTCTGCGGCTCATGCTCTTCTGGATAAACCGCTTCAGGTCGGTGCGGATCTTCTCCTTGATGACCCCATAGTCGGCTTTCTCCTCGTTCGAGGAGCCGTCCAGCGTACGCTGGACGACCTGCCGCGCCTCGGCGATCAGGCCCTCTTCAGGAACCGCCATCCCGCGCATGACGATCTCGGGCAGGTTCTCCAGTTTTCCTGTCCCCTTGTTGATCGCGATGATCGGAAGCACAATCCCGTCCTCGCTGAGGTGTCGACGGTCGCGGATGACCAGATCCTCGACCACATCGGAGGCGGCGCCGCCGGAGTCGATGCAGACGCGACCCACGGTGACGGTGCCGGTCTTCGTCGCCGACTTCCGATCCAGCTCCAGGACCTCGCCATCTTCCATGAGGATCGCTTTTTCGATGAAGCCCATCGAGGAGGCCAGCTCCACGTGGCGCTTCAGGTGACGGTAGTCCCCATGGATGGGAACGAAGAACTTCGGACGGATGAGGTTCATCATCAGCCGCAGCTCCTCCTGGCTTCCGTGTCCGCTTACGTGGATGAGCCCGGATGTGCCGTCGTCGTAGATCACCTTGGCATCCCGCCGCTCGAGGTGATCGATCACGCGATAAATAGACTTCTCGTTGCCGGGAATCACGCGCGAGCTCATCAACACGGTGTCGCCTGCGTCGATGCGGGCGAACTTGTGATTGTTCACGGCGGCGCGGCTGAGGGCGCTCATCGGCTCGCCCTGGGTCCCGCTGATCATGATGCAGACCTTCTCCGGGGGGAAGTCCTTGATCTGCCCGGGATGAATGATGAGTCCCGGCGCGGGTTCGAGATAGCCGAGATCCTGCGCGATCTCAGTCGAGTTGTCGAGCGAGCGGCCGATGATCGCGACCTTGCGTCCGTGCTCGGCGGCCAGCTCCATCGCGAGACGGATGCGATGGATCGAGGACGAGAAGCAGCTGAAGAACAGCTTCTTTTTCGTCTGGCCGAAGATCTCGTCCAGACGGGGCCGCACGGCCCTTTCGCTTGGCGTGTAGCCGCGGCGGTCGACATTGGTCGAATCCTGCAACAGGGCCAGCACACCCTGCTTGCCCAGCTCGGCGAAGGCCTGCAGGTCGAAGAGTTTTCCGTCGGTGGGAGAGAGATCCACCTTGAAGTCGCCGGTATGGAGAACTACGCCGACAGGTGTATGGATCGCGAGCGCCACACAGTCGACCAGAGAGTGCGTCACCCGGATGGGCATGATCGAAAACGGCCCCAAGGTCACCCGGTGTCCGGGGATAATCTCGTTGAGCTCCGCATTGTCGAGCAGGTTGTGCTCTTCAAGCTTGCCTTCGACGAAAGCCAGGGTGAACTCGGTGCCATAGACCGGGACGTTCAGCTCCGAGAGGATCCACGGCAGGCCGCCGATGTGGTCCTCATGCCCGTGCGTCAGCACGATGCCGCGAACCTTGTCGCGGTTTTCAGTGAGGTAGCTGATGTCCGGGACGACGATGTCAACCCCCAGCAGCTCATCTTCGGGAAACATCAGACCGGCGTCGATGACGAGTATGTCATCCTGCCAACGGAGGGCCATGCAGTTCATTCCGAACTCGCCCAACCCTCCCAGCGGAATCAGCTTCAACTTATCTTGTGCCATGAATTTTAAATTTTAGCAGCAGGCGGCCGATCTATCGCAGTACATCCTCGAGGATCAGCGAAAGCTCGGTCTTTTCGTCACGATATTTCACAATCACCGGCGCGGCGATGCTCAGGCCCCACTCCGCGCCCTTCCCCTTCATGATGGCTCGCGAGCCCGGAACGACGACCGCTCCCTCGGGAATGACCAGGGGCGACTCTCCTTTGGCCTTGTAGATCTCGCCGCGCACCAGGTCGTACACCGGAGTTCCGCGGGTAAGCACGGTTCCGGCGGCGATGACGGCTCGCTTGCGCACGATCGTTCCCTCGTAGACGCCGGTGTTGCCGCCTACCAGGGCATCGTCCTCGATGATGACCGGGCTGGCATTCACCGGCTCGAGCACGCCGCCGATCTGCGCGGCTGCGCTCAGGTGAACGCGCTTGCCGATCTGGGCACAGCTCCCTACCAGGGCGTGCGAGTCCACCATGGCGCCCTCGTCGATGTAGGCGCCTACGTTTACATAGGCAGGGGGCATCACGACCACTCCCTTGGACACATAGGCTCCGCTGCGCACGCTGGAGCCGCCGGGCACCACGCGCACACCGTCGGCGACGGCGAAGCGCCGCGCCGGATAGGTTGCCTTGTCTACGAACGAGAGACCGTCCGGGCCTCCCATCTCCGTCATCTGGCCCAGCCGGAAGCCCAGCAGGATTCCGCGCTTGACCCATGCATTCACACGCCAGCCCATTGGCAGAGCGGGATCGGGTTCCGCCGAGCGGAGCGAGCCCGCCTCGAGCGCTCCGCGCAGCTCGGCAAACGCCGCTTCGGCATCCTTGTTTCCAATCGCTTCCGCGCCCTGCGCGAACCAGTGCTCCACCTTCTCCTGCAACGAACCGTTCACGCTCAACCTGTCCTCTTTTTCGTAGAAAAAATTTGTCTCGCTTAGAAATTGTTTAGAATGATCGACTACGACGCGCGACGCGCCTCACCCTGTGCCGTCACCGCCTGCAGCAGACCAAGTTCGGCGACCAGCGACTCCAGCCGCTTCCGCGTCGGATCGCTCACCGGAACCATCGGCAGCCGCAACACATCGTCGCCGTGTCCGATCATCTTCAGCACGGCCTTCACGGGAGCCGGGCTCGCCTCCCAGAAGTGCGCCAGCATCAGGCGGAAGTACCTGCGGTTGACGCTTCGCGCCGTCGCCCAATCGCCATCGAGCGCGGCCCGCACCATCGCCGACATCTCCGCCGGAATCACGTTCGAGGCCACGGAGACCAGTCCCGCTCCTCCGAGCGCAAGCACGGGCAGCGCGACCGAGTCGTCCCCGGCGAAGACCTTGAAGCCTTGAGGCGCGGACGTCAGCAGCTCCGTGATTTGCGTGATGTTGCCGCTGGACTCTTTGACGCCGATCACGTTGGACAGCTCAGCCAGTCGAAGCACCGTCGCCGGCTCCAGGTTCGCGCCTGTGCGGCCCGGGATGTTGTACAGAAGCACCGGAAGCTCGACTGCCTCCGCGATCGCGCGAAAGTGCTGGTACTGGCCCTCCTGCCCCGGCTTGTTGTAATACGGGTTGGCTGTCAGGATCCCGGTCAATCCCTGGATCTGCGTAAGCTTCTTTGCCCTCGCCACAGCCTCAAGGGTCGAATTGTTGGTGCATCCCCCGAAGACGGGAACCCGTCCGCCGGCAGCCTCGACCGTGACCTCGACGACCCGCAGCCACTCCTGTTCGTTCAGGGTCGCCGCCTCGCCGGTCGTGCCGCATGGAACCAAAAAGCTGATGCCGCTCTCGATCTGCCACTCGACCAGCGCGCGCAAGGCGGCCTCATCCACGCTCGAATCCCCGCGAAAGGGAGTCACCAGCGCCGTTCCACAACCCAACAATTCCATAGTGATTGCAAGTTTACCGCGTCGAACGCAGCCGTGGGTCGACGCATAGGGGGCTCTCTGCAAAATCTTTCGCGACAGCAAGAAACGAGCCCCGGGTGGAGGACCGGGGCTCGCTTGCCGCTCTTCGTCAGCCAATCCGTTTAGCCGCGATACAACTCTGAAGGTGCATGGAACTCCGGCAGGTGCAGGGAAGCGCCATTGGCCGCGCCGGGAGGCAGGTCCATGCACTTCACGAACGCAGTCTGGAACTTTTCCATCTCCGGCTTGGTTCCCACAGTGACGCGAACGTAGTTCGGCATGGCCGGCCACGAACGTCCGATCGCGATGTTCTCCTTGATCATCGACGCCTGGAAGTCGCGTCCCGGCCTCTTCACGTCGATCATGAAGAAGTTGGCCTGCGATCCCGGAAGCACCTTGTAGTTGTGCTTCTCGAGGAACTCGAGGGTCTCGGCGCGGACATCGGCGTTGATCTTGCGGCGCAGCGTGACCAGATCCTTATCCTGCAGGCTGGCGCGTGCGGCGGCGGAGCTGGTGATGGAGATGCTCGCCAGGCTGCGCGCGGGAGCGGCAACGGTGGAGAACTTCGCCAGCAGGTCAGGCCGCGCGACCGCGACACCGGCGCGAAGGCCGGCCATGCCGTAGATCTTCGAGAAGGTCCGGAGGACGATGATGTCCTTGTCGGCGGCGACCTGGTCGATGACCGAGTCCTCGTTCGAGAAGTGGTGGTAGGCCTCGTCGACGATGACGACCGAGCCCGCCGGTTTGTTGGCCAGCAGCCACAGGATGTCCTCGCGTGGCGTGATGGTGGCGGTGGGGTTGTTGGGATTGACGATGTAGTACGCGCCGGGCGAGGGATGCGCCTTCACCATCGCCTTCACGTCATGCGCATAGGTGGAGGTCAGGGGGACGGGAACCTTGGGGGCCTTCATCGTCTCGGCGGCGCGGAAGCCCTGCTCGGAGCTGGGATCGCCGTAGACGAGGGGCTTGTCGGGGCCGATGTTCGACATCAGGGCGAGGTCCAGAGGGCCGCCCGAGCCGGGGGTAAGGGCAACGTAACCCTTCTTCAGGCCGAAGAGGTCGCTGAAGACCGCAACCGTCTTCATGGTCTCTTCCTGGTGATAGCGGCCGCCGAGGGGGGCCGTCACGCTGATGGCTGAGAGCGCCGACTGTGCCGGTCCCAGAGGATTCTCATTGGAGCTGATGATGACGGTATCGGTCGAGATGTGGCGCATCTCGCCCATGTCTCCGCCGAAGCCACGACGGCCGCCCGGGCCCTGTGCCGCTGGGGCGCCTGTCGTCTGCTGGACAGCTGCGAGTGCGGGAAACGAGGTCGCCGCTGCCGAGGCTGCCCCGAGAATTCGCATAAAGGACCTGCGTGAAACACCTGTGTGAGTGCTGGAGCTCATTATGGCTTCCTCCAATGCGCCTGGGCGCACGGTAATGTGATTTTCGGGGGATACGTATGCGGCGACGCGAAGACGGAGGGTCGCGCGTTGAAAGCTGAGGGTCAGCGATCCAACTGCTCTGCGGAGCGTCTCGGCTCACGCAGTCAAATCATGGGGTGGGGATTTACGAATACTGACGCATCAGCTCCGCAATGAGTTTCAATTTACAGCGAAAATCGATGCAGCGCACCAAAAATTTCCCGATACGGCAGGAAAAATTCCTAAAACTGCGGAAAACCTGCTCCGAATAGCGCCTTCCGCAAATTTAGCAAAAAAATGCAAATGCCCGGCCGCATCTCCGCGCGCCGGGCATTCTGTTTTTATTGCCTTTGTCCCTGGCCGCTAGACCCAGGCACCCTTGCGCATCAGCGGCTCGGCTGTTCCGTCTGCCGCGATGCCGTCCACGTCCATCTCCGCCGAACCGATCATCCAGTCCACGTGGATCAGGCTCTCGTTCGCTCCCAGAGCGGCCAGCTGCGCCGAGTCCATCTTCTCGCCGCCGATCAGGCAGGTTGAATACGCCTGGCCCAGCGCGATGTGGCTCGCCGCGTTCTCGTCGAAGAGCGTGTTCCAGAACAGGATTCCGCTCTGCGCGATCGGAGAGTTGTGGGGGACCAGGGCCACCTCGCCCAACCGCCGTGCGCCGTCATCGGTCGAGATCAGGCGGTTCAACACATCTTCGCCAGCTGTGGCCGTGGCCTCGACGATCTTTCCACCTTCGAAGCGAACGGCGATGTTCTCGATCAACGTTCCCTGATGCGACAGCGGCTTCGATGCCCGTACCGTGCCGTCGACGCGATCCTTGTGCGGAGTCGTAAAGCACTCTTCGGTGGGGATATTCGGCTGGCAGTAGACGCCGTTTCCAGCGGTCGTTCCGCCGCCGGCCCACAGGTGATCGTCGGCCAGGCCGACCTTCACGTCGGTCCCGTTGCCTTTGAAGTGCAGGGCAGAGAAGCGCTTCGCATTCAGCAGGTCCACGCGCTTCTTTAGCCGTTCCCCATGCTGCTTCCACTCCGTGATGGGATCGTCCACATTCACGCGAGAGGAAGCGAAGATCGCCTCCCAGAGCTTCGCGACGGCCGTCTCTTCGGGCTCGCAGGGAAAGACCAGCTTCGCCCACTCCGGCGTCGCCGCGGCGACGATCGTCCAGTTGATCTCGTGCCGCGTGATGATCTCCATCGCGGGCTTGCCTGCCTTCGAGGCCGCTACATTGGTACGCGCTACCTTTGCCGGGTCCTGTTTGGACAACAGCGCCGGATTCGCACCCGCGATCGCCAGCCGTGCGGCTCCGCTGCGGAATCCGTTTGCAATGCCGTCCTGCAACCACACCGGAGCGTAGTCGAAGCTTGCATCCTGGGCGTACTGGAAGCGAGCGAGCACACTGGGATCGTCGCCGTAGAGCGTCGTCACCAGAAGCGCGCCCGCCTTGTAGGCCTGTTCGGTGATCTTGCGCGCCAGGGGCAGCGCATCCATCGGGGCGGACATGATCAGCTCCTGCCCGGCCTTCAGGCCCAGTCCAACCTTCACAGCGACCTCGGCGAGACGGTCCAGCTTCTCATCCAGCGTCAGTTCGTTGAATTTCTTGACCTTTACCTCTTCAGCAACACTCATGGGTTCCTGTTCCTCATTCTGTTAGACGCAAGGACCGCCGAGCTGCGCAGCCTAGACCTCTGTGCAGATCTCCTGAAAGTCGTAGCACCCGCGGTGGGTCGAGATCCATTCCGCGGCGCGCACGGCTCCTTCGGCGAAGCCTCGCCGCGAATGGGCCTCGTGCGTCAGCACCAGCTTGTCCGCGCCGCTCTTTGCCTCAAGCACATGCAGCCCCGCCGCATCGCCCACGCGATGAGCTTTGATCGGAACCTCCGCCACGCCGGCTGCGGCCTTCACCACGCGGGCAAGCGACAGCGCCGTGCCGGAAGGAGAGTCGAGCTTCGTGGTGTGGTGCGTCTCTTCGATCGAGAACTCGAAGCCGGCGTTCTTCAGCAGCTCACCCATCTGCTTCGCGAGCTGCAGCATGGTCTGCACCCCGACGGAGAAGTTGGTGCCGTAGAGAAGACCCGCCTGCCTGCGTTCCGCCAGGCTGCGCATGTCGTTCAGCTTGTCGTACCATCCCGTCGTCCCGACCACCATCTTCGCTCCGGTCGCCAGCACCGCGCGCATGTTCTGCACGGCGGCTTCAGGGGTCGTGAAGTCGATCACCACATCGAAGCCCGCGACAAACGGAGGCGTCAAAGCCGAGGCGTTCGCATTCTCCTTTGCATCCAGCACATGGACGCTGTGCCCGCGTTCGGCCGCTATGTCGGCCACCAGCTTTCCTGTCTTGCCGTGCCCCAGAACCAGTACGCGCATTACGATCCCTTCCTTATGCTCTGCTTTCGGCAGCCACCCGTGCTTCTATGTCAAAGATGTTCTCATCCGGATCGGCGAAGAAGTGCTTGTGCAGGCTGCGCACAGCCTCCTCTACATCTTCCTCGTCGATCATGAAGCTCATGTTGATCTCGCTTGCCCCCTGCGAGATCATCCTCAGATTCACATGGCTGACCGCCGTGAAGACCCGGCCAGCGATTCCGTTGTGTCCGCGAATGTCCTCGCCCACCATGCAGATCAGGGCCTTTTTGCCCTCCATCTTCACATCGGCGATCTTCGAAAGCTCCTTGCAGATCTCCGGCAGGCGCTCGTTCGAGTCGACGCTCAGAGAGATGCTCACCTCGCTGGTCGAGACCATGTCGATCACGCACCTGTACTTGTCGAAGACGTCGAAGACGGCTTTCAGGTAGCCGTGCGACATCAGCATGCGGCTGGCGACGATGTCGATGATCGTCAGCTTCTTCTTCGCCGCGATGCACTTGAACGGGCTCCTGCAGTGCGGAGCCACCGCCGTGATCTTGGTGCCTTCGTTCTCTGCATTGTGCGAGTTCAGCACCCACACCGGAATGCTCTTCTGCACCGCCGGAAGAATCGTCGCCGGATGCAGGACCTTCGCGCCGAAGTAGGCGAGCTCGGCTGCCTCTTCAAAGCTGATCGACTTCACGCGCAGAGCATCGGGGCAGATACGGGGATCGGTGGTCATGATGCCGTTCACATCGGTCCAGATCTCAATTGCACCCGCGTGCAGACCTCCACCCACCAGAGCAGCCGTGTAATCGCTGCCTCCGCGGCCGAGAGTCGTCGTGATCCCCTCGACGGTGGAGCCGATGAAGCCGCCCATCACCGGCGTCTTCTTCGCTTCGATCAGCGGCAGCACCAACTCCGTCAGCTTTGCCTCGATCGCAGCCTCCTGCGGAGCTGCCTTGCCGTAGTGCGCATCGGTGATGATGCAGGTGCGCGCATCGACGTGGGTTCCGTTAAGTCCGCGCTGTTCGAAGGCTGCCGCCACCATGCGGCTTGAAAGCCGCTCGCCGAAGCTCACCACCAGATCGCTGGTCCTCGCGGTCAACTCGCCCACCGCCGAGATTCCGCGCAGCAGATCGTCGAGGGCGTCGAACTCCTGATGAATGGCCACCTGCAGTGCCGCGAACTTCTGCTCGTCCAGCAGCTCGGTTGCGGTGTCGATATGCCGGTTGCGCAACCGTGAGCTGATTGCGAGCGCACCGGTCTTGTCTCCGCGCCCCGCAGCCGCGGCGGAGGCCAGAAGCTGGTCTGTGACCTTGGCCATCGCCGAGACCACGACGATCGTCTCCAGCCCTTTCTTTCGCCTGCCGCCCACGATTGCGGCGGTACGATCCATGGCGCGGGCATCCTCGACCGAGGTGCCGCCAAACTTCATTACGACCAGATGTTCCCGCGCAACGCTCAAGCCAGCACCGCCTGACCCTGCACGGTCCGGGTCGGAACTCCCAGCTTATCCAGCTTGCCCATGCGCGCAAGCACCTCGGCGTTCAGCAGCGCCGCTCCGGCTGCTCCGCGAATGGTGTTGTGCGACAGCACTACGAACTTCCAGTCCAGCAGCGGGCACTCGCGCAGACGACCCACGGTCGCCGCCATGCCATGGCCGCGCATACGATCCAACCGGGGCTGCGGACGATCCACTGCCGCGTCGAACTCCACCGGGAGTTCAGGAGCTGTCGGCAGGCCTTCGCCGCGCAGCGGAGCGAACTCGCTCCATGCCGCCAGAATCTCCTCTCGCGTCGCCTTCCGGCGAAACTTGATGCTCACGCACTCGGTGTGGCCGTCTTCCACCGGCACGCGGTTGCAGTGCGCGCTCAGCTTCGCGTCCAGCATCGCGACGCTGTCACCGCTGAGATGGCCCAGCAGCTTGCCGACCTCCTCCTGCATCTTTTCTTCTTCATTCTTGATGAAGGGAACCACGTTGCCCATAATGTCCAGCGAAGGCACGCCCGGATATCCGGCGCCGCTCACCGCCTGCATCGTCGAGACAAACAGGCTCTCGATGCCGAACCGCTCCTCGAGCGGCTTGAGTGCCAGCACCAGACCGATCGCCGAGCAGTTCGGATTGGTCACGATGTAGCCGCCGCTCTCGCGCCGCCACGACTGCGTCTCAATCAGCGGCAGGTGACTTGCATTCACCTCAGGCACGACCAGGGGAACATCGGCAGCCATGCGGAAGGCGCTCGAGTTCGATATCACGGCGCATCCGGCGGCAGCGAACTTCGGCTCCAGCTCCCGCGCGATATCCGCGTCGAGCGCGGCGAAGATGATCTTCGGAAGCTTGCCCTCACACAGCTCCGGCACATTCGGCTGGACGGTCATGGCGGCGATCTTCGCCGGCAAGGGAGTGTCCAGCTTCCATTTACAGGCATCGCCGAAGGTCTTGCCCGCACTGCGGTCGCTCGCCGCCAGCCACGTGATCTCAAACCAGGGATGATTATGCAGAAGCTGAATGAATCGCTGACCGACCATGCCGGTCGCGCCGAGAATGCCAACCTGTCGCCGTTCCATAGTCTTTCAAGAATAACGCGGCATGTTGCCCGGCGTCACGAAACCGGCTCAGGTTGGTCATTCTGCTTCTGGGCGATGGAAGATCCTGCATCGCCCGTCCTGACTGTGCAGGGAGTGCTTACCAGTCTCCCCGCCGCGTCCGGTAAGTATGCCCGCCACCGATCCAGACCAAAATCGCGACCACCAGATGAATCACAAACCACAGGCTCAGGCCCTGGTCCATGTAGATCAGGTAGAGGACCAGAGCGCGCGGCAGCAGGAGCGCAAACACCAGGGGAATCCATCCCAGCAGGTGAAACGGGACCAGCACCCCCTGAAACCACGCGACCACCAGCGAGACGCGCGGGAGAAACAACGCGAAGACCAAAAACCAGAAGGGAAGCCGATGAGAGATCAGCGCCAGGCTGAATCCATATCCAACCGCCTCCTGCCATAAGACCGTCGCCAGCCCCATTCGTTACGCCCTCCTCTTTCATCGAGTAGAGAAACTCAGCCTTCGCACTTCTCCTACGATGCATCTTTGCCGTAATTGTCTGCTCGCCTATCGTTCGTGGATCCATGACCCGGCCTGGGGGTTGCTAAAAAGTAACCGGCACAGGGAAGGGACCTGGATGGCCCTCCACTGCGCCGATTTTAGAGATTGCGAGACGTCGTGCGGTTACTTCGCTGCTACCGGGGAGATCATTGCCCCCAGCACAGCGTCGGCGAATGCCCTGGTTCCGCTTGTGCCGCCTACATCGCGCGTCAGCGTCCTGCCTTCGCGGTAGACCTGCTCGATCGCCGCCTGGATTTGCTCCGCAGCCGCGCGTTCATTGATGTGATGCAGCATCAACACCGCCGATTGCAGCAGCGCCGTGGGGTTCGCCATGTCCTTGCCGGCGATATCGGGAGCCGATCCGTGCACTGCTTCGAAGATCGCGCACTCATGTCCCAGGTTCGCTCCCGGAACCAGTCCAAGGCCGCCGATGAAAGCGCTGCACAGGTCGCTCAGAATGTCGCCGTAGAGGTTTTCCGTGAGCAGGACGTCGTACTGGTAGGGATTCAGCACCAGCTGCATGCAGGTGTTGTCGACGATGTGCTCCCTGTAGTCAACCTCGGGAAAGCCTTCGCCCACCTTGCGGCAGCAGCGCAGAAACAGGCCGTCCGACAGCTTCATGATGTTCGCCTTGTGGATCGCATGGATCTTCTTGCGTCCATGCTTGCGCGCGTAGTCGAAGGCGAACTGCGCAATCCTCGTCGAACCCTTGTCCGTGATGATCTTCAGCGACTGCACGACTCCGGGAACGATCTCGTGCTCGAGTCCGGAGTACAGGTCCTCCGTGTTCTCGCGCACGATGATCAGGTCGATGTTGGGATACTTGGTCGCGAGCCCCGGCAGATTCTTCACCGGCCGGAAGTTCGCAAACAGGTCGAACTTCTTCCGCAGGGTGACGTTGATTGAGGCGAACCCTCCTCCGATGGGAGTCGTCACCGGGCCCTTCAGCGCGACGCGGTTCTGTTCGATCGACTCGTACAGCGCCTTCGGAATATATTCCCGCGTCTGTTCAAAGGCCTCTGCGCCTGCCGCGAAGCGGTGCCACTCAAATCCAACTCCAGTGGCTGCGCCTGCAACTTCGACGATCTTTACTACCGCGGCAGAAACTTCCGGGCCAATACCATCGCCCGGAATCAGGGTAATCTTGTGCGTTCTCTCGACTGCCATCTCTCTCCAGCTTTCTTCCCGTGTTCTGAAGATCCCTCTTCGGAGATCTCTATTTTTTCTTCTTCTGATCTTTGCCGTTGCCGCTCAACAGCTGCTCCAGCTCCTGCTTGAACTCGCTTACATCCTTGAAGTCCCGGTACACGCTGGCGAAGCGAATGTAGGCGACGGTATCGATGTCCTTCAGCCGCGACATGATCAGCTCGCCCACCTCAGAGGTCGATCGCTCGCGCTCCGGCGAGTCGACGACATAGGCCTCCGTCTCATCGACGATCTGTTCCAGCTTCACTGCCGAGACGGGCCTCTTCTCGCAGGCATGCAGCAGCCCGCTCAAGACCTTCTGCCGGTCGAACTTCTCTCTCCGACCGTCCTTCTTCACCACCATGTAAGGAATCTCATCGATCCGCTCGTAGGTCGTGAACCGCTTATTGCAGCCCTCGCACTCGCGTCTCCGGCGGATCGAGTCCGCCTCCTTGCTCTCTCGCGAATCGACGACTCGATCCTGGATAAAACCGCAATAAGGACACTTCATCTTAATACTTCGATTCTAGCAGCGCAGCATTTCGGGAGTGCGGTGCACCTTACTCCTGGCCTACCTCGACCTCTTTGCCGGCCTCTTCACTCTCGGAGGCGATCTTGCGCAAGCTCACCTGATCGATCTGCGCGTACACCAGCCCCGTCGGAATAATGCACAGG
>Ga0193742_1001160_pt1 | contig 16244 bp, 28 predicted proteins | sample L2c1metaG_FD_165511 | JGI IMG/M metagenome (GOLD analysis project Ga0193742, IMG submission 165511) | Soil microbial communities from a riparian zone of the East river system, Colorado, United States - L2c1 | ecosystem: Environmental > Terrestrial > Soil > Riparian zone | place: USA: East River... | reverse complement strand
CGGATCAAAAGGGAAGGGAACTAAACGATACCACGTCTTGCAAGCTCATCTAAAAACAAACTTGTTTGTTCAGGTGTTAATTTCCAAGCTCTAATAGCAGTTCTCAAAACGGATGCCGATCCAATTTCAATACTCACCATTTCTTGTTGCCATATCAAAAACTCATCAACCATTTCATTCACATCAAACGGTACTCTCATATTTTCCTCCAAAAAAAGTAAACCTCCTAGGTTCTTCAGTCCTAGGAGGTGCAAGACCCGCGTTAATTTTCTATAGGCAGTTTTTCCTTTATATTAAATTTGACAACAACCTTTTGTTTCGATCGCAACCGGAGCAAGTACAAGCCAACTCCAATTGAACCGCCTGGACCGGACCAATGGTAATAGGATCGCCGTTAAGTGACTCCCAATAATCCAGCGCTTGCACAACACGCTCTGCAACTCTATCAGGATAAGTATCACCAACAGATTGACGAATGGATTCAGCCACAATCCAAACACGTCGATCATGAGTTAGCTGCATAGGCTACCGTTTCCCCTTGATGCGAATCTCATCACAATATTCTATGTCTTCGCCTATCCATTCACAAATTAGAGAAATAACTTGAGCGGCCAACGGTTGTTTATGATTGACAGCTATGGATTTGTTGTACTCAATCAACAGCTTGAGCAGCTGATTAAGCTTTGTTTTTGTCATTTTTCTTCCGTAATGAAAAGTTAGTAGGAACATCCGGCACTCTTCTAGTACCGGGCGAATCGTCTGTCCATGCGATACGACCGCTATGTGCCTCATGCGATCCATCATGATCTTTCACAAGACAACATCGCAGTTCCATAAAATAAGAATCACACCGTTCCATGTTTCCTCACCTCCACAATACGAGTATTTTTCAGATACTTCCGTTTCCAGTTCCAGAGCCGGAACATTTCTATGAGTCCTGAAAAAGTGGCCATACTTTCCCCTTGCGTTTCAGACACTCATCTAACAGCCGCTCGTGAATTGTGATGAGGCAAAGATAGTCATCCACATTTCCAGCTGCATCTAACAAAGCGGTTGTGGCCAATGTTTCTTTGAGCAGCCGGTCATCGGTCAGCCGGGCGATGTGTTCGGGAGACATCCTTTCCACAGCGTCTTGAACGGTCATCTTGTTTTCACCTCCGCAATTTTAGACAGACTTGGATAGCACAAAATGACAGAGCAATCTTTGCACAATCCAGAAATTTTATGACAGAGCCGGAACTTATCACAGTGCACACAGTTGTCGCGATAGCGAATGATCTTCAAGACTGGACGGAACCGGGTCTTCATAGTTCCTCGGCCACCCTAGCAACGTACTGTAAATCTTCAACCGAAAACATGCTGTTAAGACTTGAGGCGCTACGATCAGCGTCGATCTTTTTAAGGTCAAAACCAACTTGAGCAACATAACGCTCCGGTTCCGTGGTTGTGTAAACCAACACTCTGTATCTCTTCATTTTGCCGGTACTACCTCCAGTTCCGGCACTTGTGGGGAGTGCCGGTATTGCAGACAGCCGGGTTAGGATTTGGTTACAATCAACAAATTGATGGGCATTCTTTTTGTACCAATCGCGTGCCTGAATCTAACACGAGCGTAATAACCAACGTTATTATTGTCGGCCAAAAAGTACATCCGTGTAACGTATCCTTTTTCACCATTGTACTTTCCACCAACTTGTCTGACTGATTGACCAACTGTGATAATGTTTATGTGCATTTTGCCGGTACTACCTCCAATGCGGGCACTCGTTAAAGTGCCCACGATTGCAGACAGCCGGGTTAACGGTTGATAGCCGCCATTGTTCCTCTTTTGGTTAGCTCATATTGCAGAGCATCAATTCTGTTTCTAACTTCAGCCTGTCTTTTGGGTTTGATAGCATCAAAATTAAGATTGCCTAACTTGATTGCTTCTTTGATGTCTTTGGTTGTCAGTTGTGTAAAGTCGTACATGCCGGGTGTAACCTCCATCTATAGAGTATCAAAACGGAACCACTTTTGCAACACCTGTTTTTCGGATGCTCCGTTTTGTGAATGAAAAATTACCGCTGAATTTGAAGCTAGGAACCGGGTTGAAGCTTTCCACTGTCTCACCGTTGGCGATGCGTAAAATTTCATCACCAGACAGCCGCGCTCCTTTGTGAGCTTTTTTGATACATTCTGTGCCATCGTAGACAGCGTACAATTTTTTGCCGCAGATCGCAGCGTGTGTTCCGGTTGCCTCCAGTTTCCATGCTCCAAGTTCTGTGTCTGATAATGTGACACCTTCTAGCCGGTCACAAATGATTGAGTCGGTATCGCAATAATAAGGTTTGACAGCACAAGCGAGTCCGCGTAACAACACGGCACGAGCAGCACCAGTGATTGATGCGCCGGTCGCAATGTTGTTGTAATTTAGCTCCCGCAATGGACGTTTCCAGATCATGTAATCGGTCCCATCAGGCGAAATAAATGATGGGACCCATTTCAAGCGGCACAGATTTTCACATGAATCTTTGCACTCATGCCATTCTGGCGGATAGTCTCCCAGCTGCGTAATGTACCAGTCACAATAGTTCTCAGGATTTTGAGCGAACTTTCCATAGCCTGAATTCAACACGAACTTGTAAAACAGCTGCAAGATTTTGTCGCCATCTCGCTTGGCAGTCAAACGCGCGTTGTAAAAATGACTGACAAACTCCTCAAACGTTTCGCGCCGGGTGAATCCGAGTGTCTTGTGAATCTTGACGGTTTTGAATGTACCTGTTTCTTGAGACGCGATGAATTCGTGAATGGTGGTGTGATACGTTCCGTATTGCGTGGTAAAGTCTAGACTATGATCCTTGGCACGAATGGGAAACGCACCAAAATTATGACCCTCAACGCTAACGAATGCCGTATTAATATCTATCTTATTGCCCTTTATGATGCCGGTAGAAACAGGGTGCAAATAGCGCTGCATCACATCAGGGTACATGGAATTGACATCGTAAACCCTCACAGGACCGCTTATATGTCCAGTTTTGAAAACCTGATTTCTACCACCAAAATAAAACGAGGTGCGAAACTTTTCGTCGAAAACGTTATTGCCGCGTGCGAACGTATGGAATTTTTTTAGTTGTTTGATGCTGGCAGAGCCGATGGTTAACGCAGATCCAAATTCTTCATGAAACCTGGAGCACAGTGTATAGAGGTCTGTACAATCGTCCTTAAGATACGATACGATTTCTTCGCGGTGCTGCTCTCTCACATCGCTTTTGAACTTCGCATAATCAATCGGCGTCTTTTTGTAGGACTCCAGTGCAAACGGCATGATTGCGAACGAGTCCCGCAACTCATGTTTTCCTATCCACGCTTGTATAAGTCTATTATTTACGATTCTTAAATCACGGTGCAAATGCTTCATGAAGTAAAAATAATCGAATCTTCCACCATTGTGAGCAAACACGGTGAGCGGTTCAGGCTGCTCATTTAGGAACGCAACCATTCTATCCACACAATCTGAACCCCATTTATGAGACCACGTGTGTCCATCGTAGAAACCAGCTACAAAAGGATGGATCATCTTTCCGTACTCAAACGGGTCTGTCTCTAAATCAATCACTGCTATTTTCATGCATCTCCTTTGCCGGGCGATTTTGCATGTTCCACGTGGAACAGTGTTATTTTTTCTTCTTTTTCGCGACCGCTTGTTGCTTCGTATGTTTTCGCATCCGTTTAGCAGCTGCTTTCTTGACGGCCTTGTATTTCTTCGGGTCCCGCTTGACACGCTCACGATACGCTTTTTGCTTCGCTGAATTCGCAGCCGCTTTCTTCAGTTGGATGAACAGAGGTTTCTTTTTGAGGTTCTTCCGATACTTCCGTTGCGCTTCACGGTTCCGCTCCGCATCCTTAGTTTGCTGGCGCTCTCCGGAAAATTCCCAATTCTTTGGGCGCTGAATCTTGACGATTTCTAGGTTCTTTATTACCTCCGCTCCTTTGGTTCGTGATTTACCAGCACCTTGAACATCGTTGTATTTCACGAAGTATTGCATTAGATCATCAATTGACGAATAGATTTCCGAAGAGTTGTTCCCGTAGAAGCGAAAACCAAAGTACTCGCTTTTACGCTTCATTTTATCGATCTGTTTTTGATTCTTGGAAACTTCGGAAACGTATTTTGGAACGCTGTGAAATTCTATCGGCAGCTGCACGCGGGTTATACCAGACTTGTTTACAACGCTGATATTGCCCTTATCAAGTTTCGCGACCTCACCTTGTTTGTGCGGCACCAGCACAAATTTTCCTTGTGTGGTTGATTCGCCTTGTTTTCTGTACTGCTTTAATTTGGTTGGATCTACTTTGAGCGGTGTTACTTTACCACTAACAACGTCATCATATTTCCGAATGATGGTTGAAAGCTTTTTTCCGCCGACACGCCAATTGGGATAGGCACTTCGAGCATCAAGCTTTTGACCGTTGTCGAGCCGGTCTGGTAATAAGCCGGATTTTTTGAGAAGCGCAACCGCGCTCCTAGTACTTCTAAGTTTTTGATCCATCACCTTGCCGGGTGTACTGCTCTACAAGAGAGGAGATCTCTTGTAAGTAAGATATTATCACAGTATACTAGGCTACAGCAAGTACCAGTACAAACGGCAGTAAATTTAACCTTAGAAAATAACTAAGTAGAAAACCTTATGTTTGATAATCCTCCAGTAAACGCATCATTGGCAAGTAACCAAGAATTTGCATCTCCGTTTGGTGGCCGAACAAATAGACGGCTGTTTACATATGGGACTGATTTGGTGTGGGTTCTGTATGGTGAGGGTAGTAGTGTAATCCGTAGTTCTGATGGTGGAATTACATGGGCAATACAAGATCCTGGTGTAGTGCTACCTACATTAAGTGTCCCAATATTTGCCGACGTTTTAGGTGATCTGCTATGCTTTGTTTTAACAAACTCATTCACAGATCAGGTGTTAAAATTTAACGTCGTTAGATTCGATCTATTATCAAGCACCTATATTTCGGTATCTGATGATTTAGATCTCAGTACTAACCCGTTAGATCTGTTTCCGTGCGATGGCGTGATCGGGGGCGCAATCGCTGGAAATGGAGAGTACCATTTGGGTGTCGCATTTGCCGATAGTACAAATCTTGACTTAGGCCCGTTTTCATCATATGTGGAGTCTGGTGGAATATGGTCCGAACCATCGACACTTGATACAAACTACGCAAACCCATACAACGATAATGGTCTTGCTATTCGCGACAGTGCAGGCGATGTCCACTGGATTTATGAAACGCAGCATAGTCGTAGTTACTTTCCGGAAAATAATGATTACCCATATCAACTACGTCATGTAAAAGACGGAGGTGAATCTAGTCTCATTCAATCGGTTGATGCTCCCGATACAACTAGTTTTAACATCTGCCAAGCGATTGTTTTTAATGGACAAATTTATTTAGCTAACATTCGCGAAGGTAATATTCCAACGCTCTGGATTAGCGATTCAGATACAGAACCTACTAGCTGGACTGAAAAAATAATTGATGACGCTGGTGGTTCAACATCTTTACCGGACGGTGTTTTTACACAAGGTGATGGTTCGCTATATTTCTTTTATCGTTTTCACGCTGGTGAATCCGACGAACAAATATGGGTTAGTATATTAACAGCTGGTGTGTGGAGCGATCCGAGCCTTAGCTATGATCCTGCGACAAATCCAGTTGCTGGTTTATCATCACCACAAGCGAGACGGTTAGACGCGGCATTCCTTCTTAGCGCTCCTGTTTTTGGGGCGCTGTATTTTATTGGAAATGCAAATGCAATTTTTCTAGGCAACGCTGAAGCACCAACAATTGTGGAGTTGCGCCAACTGCTACCAACACAGTACCCTGTTATTATTCCAGACACGAAATCCAACTGTTGTTTAACACCACGTGGAAAGTGTACAGAAAAACAAGCCTCAAAATTTCAAGGAAAAACGGTAACATTCAAAATGCCTTTAATTAACTCGAATCAATTATCTGTATCAACGCCGATGTCGCAGTATTTGCCGGAGGAGGGACCGCGTGCAGTTCCGATGATCCTGGATTATTCATCAGTTACTGAATGGGTGCTAGACATGGAACTTTTGCAGTCCATGGCTTTTGTGTCCATGATTCAGAGTATATATGTAGATACGTCAGATTTGACAGCCGGCAATTTGAATATCATTATTGGTGGCTCTGGTCAAGTGTTGAAAATTCCATTCGACACTCAGGGTTACTATTCGGCGTTGGTTCCGAATCCAGTACGAATCACCTTTCAATACGACACGCCGGGCACTGGTGAGTTAGCGCGGGTGCAGCTGATTAACGTGCCAGTTCCTGGTGCATCCTGGAGCGTTTTGTAAAATTTTATTGCAAAATATCGCAAAAAGGACGACAATCATTCATGACCGGATTAGGAATGATGCTAAAAGCGCTCGGAGTTAATGTAACCGAAGAAACAGTGCGCCAAATCGAAACGATGTTGCCACAAGTGCCAGCTGTCGCACAAAATATCATCGTCAGTGTTAGAGAATTCATGACTCAATGTGACGCGCGGCTAACCGTTTTGGAGCAAGCCGAGCGCGACCGCTTAAGAATGATGCAGGGGATTGATGATAAATTGTCGATCCTGCTAGAATCGAGGAGCGAAAACGATGGAAGACGAAACACCGCAATCACAACCACCAGCTGAGGATAACGAACGACTGGAAACGGTTGCAGATGCAATTTTAGGAGACACAAAATGGTTGAGGGAAAACCTACCAACGATAGTGGATTCGGCAAACCAGTCGAATCAAGAACTGAAGACACAGTTATCGAACCTAGAAAAATCGCTGGATTTACGCTTATCCAACCTGGAGACGAAGAAATCATCGACGCCGGAACAGACGGAAGTTATACCGGAGGTGCCGGTAGTGATCCCATCAGCGAACCAAAAAGACGAGGGCGAAAACCAGGATCAACAAACAAGCCGCGCGAAACGGAAACGTCGTCGAATCTAATCGCTAATTTGGAATCGCTTTTATTGAGCATCCATTTTATGTGTGCCAATATCGTTGGCGTTTCCGAATTGGAAATTGATCCATCGGAAGCGAAACGACTTAGTGATGCTATCAAAAATGTGTCGAAGCATTACGCTGTCACGATGGACCCTAGGAAATTGGCAATCGTGGAATTGTGTTGTGCAGCTGGTGGTATCTATGGCCCGCGCGCAATTGCGATCATCAAAAAACCGCGCGCGACATCGCAGCAGGGTCCGAAGCTTGTGCCGAAACAAGCCGCTCAACCGCAACCTATTAGTACGCAGTCTGGTAGTTCGTCAGCTGCAAAGGTGATGAATCCATCACAAGTGTGGGACGAATCACCGATTGAAAGCGGAGGTATCTAACGATGGTTTGTCCAATGTATTTTAACGAGTGCACAGATATTGATTGCACAGATGGTATGTCAAGAGAGAAGTGCATTTTGCAGGAGATCTCAGACGGCATCGCGAAAGTTGAAATTCAAAATGCCGGACTAGACAGTATTGTTGAATTCGTGACAATCGAAAATGACGAACCAAAAATGGATCATTCTGAAATTGGTCCGGTCGAATCAGCTGGTGAAAACAACTTCATAACGAGTGAACCACAACCTGTTGAGGTAGAAGAGACACCGCGTTTACAGGTTCCGAATAATCTCCTTAATTCTTAACCATGCGATTTGCAAACGATCAACAAAGGATGTCAATTGTTGGTGCCACTGGCAGTGGTAAAACACACGCTGCTATGTGGCATCTGTCGCGCCGGTCATACGACACCAAGCCGTGGATTGTGTACGATTTCAAAACCGACGAACTTATCAACTCTGTTCCTGGAGCGACACATTTACGTGTTGATTCTCCAGTGCCAGAGAGACCAGGACTCTATATAGTGCATCCACATCCGGCAGACGGTGATTATGTAGAGGCGCAAATGTGGTCTATCTGGCAGCGTGGAAACGTTGGTGTATATATTGATGAGGGTTACATGGTTGGGAAAAACAACCACGCCTTTCGTGCGCTACTAACGCAGGGGCGATCTAAACACGTTCCAATGATTGTACTATCACAGAGACCCGTATGGATGGATCGCTTTGTTTTTAGTGAGTCGGAATTCTTCCAGATTTTTAGGCTGCAACATAAAAAGGATGTTGCCAGCGTGCAAGAATTTATCCCACACGATTTGAGTAAGCGTCTACCGGAGTATCATTCTTATTACTACGATGTCGGTGCTGATAAAATGGTTGTATTGGGTCCGGTCCCGAAACAACAAGAGATTTTGCGAACGTTCGCTTTTAAGCTTCAAAAATTAACCAAGGTGGTGTAACGTAAATGGCTATCAAACAGAAACTGACGCTCGATGATCGTATTAAGCATCAACAGGCGAAAATAAAGACGTTGGAAATTGCGAAGCAGATTCAGGACCTCAAAAAGCAACAGCAACAATTGAAGGGCAAAAAGTAAGGGGCCGGAATAATCCGGTTCCTTTTTAGATCATATACAGCAATTCCCGTAGTAAATCCCCGTAATTTCCCTCCTAGTACTGCCCTTAGTGTCCCTAAGTATAACTACTTATGTACAAAAGTCCCAAAAAGGTGGTACTGTCTCACCATATGGACGAAACCATTATTTCATGGACTCCTGCCAACTGGATTACCGTCATTATTATGGTCGCGCTCGGCTTCACAATTTTGGGTGCAATCACGCGAATCATTCAGCAACGGCAGACAGCAGCAGCATAACAAAATGGGAATCATAAATTTTGATCTCCTCAAACACCCAATGAATTGGTTGACTGTTATTTTGATGGTTCTTATTGCCGGAATCGCAATGAACTTCATAATGCAGTGGGAAAGTTCGCCAACCGAAAAAGCTTAGTCCGATTTTTATGAGCGGATTTGTGTAAAGAAATTTACTTTCACCAGAAAAGAACCCCATATAATGGGAAGGAAAATAAAATGGCAGAACAGTTATCACCAGCGCAACTGAACAGTATTGCACGACAGCTTATAAAAGCACGTGCGGTCAAGATGACGCAACCGATTTTTTCGCAGACTTACACGGCTTCCGGCACTGGTAATATTTCAAGTTCGCAGCCGGTCGTGACGGTGAATCCGCGTAACGTCGGACTCATCAAAGGTTTTTGGGTGAAAATTGCCGCGACCATTACAAATGGTAGCGCCGTAGTCATCAACCTTGCGGACCTCGGTCCATCCAACCTGCTTTCACAGATTCAGTTCAACGATTTGAATAACAACACGCGAATCCAAACAACTGGCTGGCACATCAACTTTTTGAACTCGATGAAGGCCCGTCGCGCTTTCGGTTCGTCTCTGGTTCGTACCACTGGATTCGACACGCCGGAAAACTATGGTGCCAATTGGACCGGACAAATTTCCGCTCCTGCAACCATAGCAGCGGCTGCAACAGGTGCGGTTACCATGTGGTATTGGGTGCCGCTGGCATATTCAGATGACGATTTGCGCGGTGCTGTTTACGCAAACGTGGTCAATGCCACCATGCAACTAAACCTCACATTTAACACGACTCCGGTCGTAGCAAATGCGACGGATGCAACCTCCGCTCTATATGTTGGTGCTGCTGCCGGATCAACTGCTTTGGCGGTCATTTCCGCAGCAACCGTCACGGTATATCAATCGTACCTCGATCAATTGCCTGTCGGAAACGGCGCTGTAATTTTGCCGGTTCTGGATTTGGCAACGATTTACGACATCAAAAATACCGCAGTGACGGCGGTTGTTGCGAATCAGGATTTTCCAATTCAGTATGCCAATTTCCGTGACTTTCTCAGCACTACAATGATTTACGTCAACACTGCTGCGACCGGCGCGCGCGGTGTTGGTGCAGATATCAATTATCTCGCATTGCAATCTGCCAACTTCACAAACATTTGGAAAAAAGATACCGGATTGATTGCGCTCGAAACACGTAACCATTTGGGTTCCGATCTTCCACCAGGATGTTATTATTTCGGTTCGCGCGAAAAGCCGATTTCAACGGTGCAGTATGGCAACATGCAGCTGGTACTCAACGCGATCACTGCTGGTGCTGGTGCCTATGCTTTGATGGGTTACGAATCGTTCGCTCTGGTTCAGACTCTCAATATGGCTGGTTCGCTGGCAGCGTCCTAAATATCCTCCAAAAACTAACGGGTTCCGAGTCACTACCAATTCGGAACCCATCTTTTACAAAGGAGATTAAAGACGATGGAAAATACAGGTTTCATTTCGCAGATTATGGAATGGTTTTCACATCCATTCAAGACCGATGGAAGCGCCTTAAATTGGGTGCTGTTTGTTGGACTGCTGGTAATCGCCGCGTGGATGTGGAACATTGTTTTGTTGAGCATTACTGACGACGTGTAAAAGTGGCGTGTAAAGGAGGGCGCTATATGATGGCAACAGTCAAAGCAACCGTGCGGAATTGGCATACAACAATCGCAGGGGTTATCAGTCTTGTCATGATTGGATTGCAGTGTTTGCAGGGTCAAGATTGTTTTAATCTTACAAACCCTGCTACGCTCGGTAGCGTTTCCATTGCAATTGGATTGATTCTCGGCAAGGATGCACAAACGAAGTAACGTCAAAAAGGAGACGATCAAATGAAGGGATGGCATTTTGCAGTTGTATTTCTTGTTCTTGGCTACATTGTTGGTTTTTATTTCCCAACATTGGGTGATTCGACAATCGGTCAGTTGCAACCACGGGTTTAATAGTATGGGAGAAAAAGAGACGCTCGAAGAAAATCAGCGCGAATTGAGACAAGCTGCTCTCATTCGCTCGGCTTATCACATGGCGTATCTGACGGCTTTCCGTGACCTCACTGGACTTGTGTTATTTTCTGTCGTATTGGTTTATCTGGTCTCAAAAACATGAGTCAATCCAGTATAGTCGCCGCCGCAATCATAATCGGATTCATCGTTTTTATAACTACACGCGGTGAGCTTCCAAAATACTTCGCCGTTTTGGGAATCTAAACACATGCCATTTGCTTTACTCATCATTGGTATTGTGCTGCTAATCGCTGCTGTTCGTGGCACGCATAGCGATTTGTTTGCACTTGTCAAGGGCGATTTTATCGGACCTAACAATTTCATATTTTGGACTGTATCCATTTTAATCATAGGGTCCGTTGGGTACATTCCAAAACTCAAACCGTTATCGGTCGCGTTTTTGGTTGTCGTAATTCTCGTGTTAATTTTGACTAAGGGTAATCCGACTCAAGCGACAGGCGGCTTTTTTGAAAAGTTCACTTCTGCGATTAGTGGTGTAGGAGCGGCTGCAACTACATCAAAACCGGCTGCAACAGCATCACAAGCTTTTACTTTGCCAACGATTCCAACGTTCATGTTTTAGGATTAAAATGTCAGATAAAATTATTACAGGGATTGTTTCGATACTGACGGCCATCATCGGTGTAGCGATCATTGCTGTTTTGGTGTCTCGCAATACTGAGACTGCAAATGTGCTTACCGCTGGTGGTAAAGCGTTTTCATCCATTCTATCGGCTGCTGTATCACCAGTCATGGGTTCCGGTTCGACTTTAGGTAACATCAAAAAATTCACGTTTTAAAGGGAGATTAAATGTCAGATCAGATTATCACCTCAATTGTTACGGTTCTCACGGCTATCATTGGTGTGGCCATCATTGCTGTTTTGGTAAGCAAAAACGCCAACACAACTGGTGTCATCACGAGCGGAGGTAACGCTTTTTCCAACGCACTCGGTACCGCGCTTTCGCCTGTTGTTGGTGGCGGGTCCTTTACTGGTGGTCAAGCTGGACTCAACTACAACGGCGGTTCGTTTTAGTCAATAATTGAGACAACACAAAAAAGGAGTCTCACAATGGACTGGTTACTTCGCAAACGCATTCCGTCTGAAACAGTTTCAGGTGGTCAATCTCGGATTCGGTTGGGTGCATTCGGAAATGGATCACCGCTTTTTAGTATGGTCGATGTGGACCCTAATTCCGGCACAGGGATTTACGACTATCACGAAGGAGCGGTGTTTTCACCAGGAGCGGAAAATTTCGTTTTTGAACCTAATTTCGAACTACCCATACAAGGGATATGGGGAAAAGGTTTCCTCCGAACTCCTAACACGTTTAATCCTCTGCAAAATGCTCAAGTGTGGAGCAACCCAAATATTGTAACCAACGGATTAGGTGGTCTCGAAGCTGGACAGATGATCTTGCAGCCGCTCCTGTTTGGTAACGAACAAGGTGGCGGTTAAATGGGTGATTGGATCGCAGATCACCCATACATGACTGGTGGTTTTTTCATCGGTGCGATTGCTCTGTATTTCCTGTACTCGTCATCCGGCACCGATCAACAGGCGGTACAAGCCACTGGACTCTCACCAGAGCAACTCGCTATCCAAGCGCAAAATGCACAGCTGCAAGCGGCTGCGAATTCCCAGACGCAACAACTTCAGACAGCACTTGCAGCTAAACAAATCGACGCGGCGGTCGCACAATCACAAATTGATGCGGCTTTAGCTGCTAAAAAACTGGATAATGAAGCGATCCAAACCGCCAACGATAAGACAATCGCCGGGCAATTACAACTTGCTGGACTCCAAACACAAGCGCTCGGTATACAAGCAAACGCACAATCGTCTGCATTACAAGCACAGTTTGAGTATCAACGATATGCTACCTCCACTTTAGCAAGCCGAGATATCAACATAGCTGGAATTCAAGGTGATGTTGCACAAGCGGAAATTAAGGCTGCTCTTGAAGGCTTGAAAGACACAAACAAAACAGCGTTTGATATTTCAAAGTTGAAATATGATGTTGATACACGCATCACTGATAATGACTTGCTGAAAACGTATAGTAATAATACGACGTTAGCAATGATAAATCAGTCAAATAACGACACCACAAAATTCGGCATCCAAGCGAATCTGGATTATGGACGTATGGCTTTTGATAGCACATACAACCTTGCTGTTTTGTCATCGAGTGATAAACGGTATCTTACTGATGCCGATGTTCTGAAAACACTTTCCAGCAACGTAACGCAGGTTGATTTGGCTAAGATCAATTCTCAGACACAACAATTGGCGATCACCACACAAGGTGATGTGTACAAGCACGGAATTACAGTGCAGGGTCAAACCGATCAACACGCAATCACGACGACCGGCGCGACAGTAATGGAGCAACTAAAATTACAGACGCAAGCGCTCAACCTATTTAGTAGCGGCGTATTTAACAAAGGTGGCGAAGGTGGTGCTAATCAGGTGTCCGCTTTTGGTGGTCTTGTAAATCAACCTTCTATCGGTGCTCCTGCTCAGGCTGCTCAAACAGGTAGTGTTGTTTCTTCATGGCTCAACGGTATTGCAAATATAGGTAGTGCTGTTTTTGGTGGTCGTGGTATTGGTGGCGTTACAGCGCCAACAAATTTACCAGCTGGTTAAGGTGATGATGTTTCACGTGGAACAATTTTTATGACTGCTAAACAAATCTCAACTCTCAAACGTATCGCGATTCCGACCGGCATCTTTGCAGCTGTCGCTTTGGTCTGGTGGTATTTTTCGCGCAATGGTGGTTTCACCGTATCATCCGTTACGCAACCTGGAACCTCTGCAAGTGGACTCCCAACCTATCAACAGGGCGCTGGAGGTGCTGAAGCTGTTCAACCTGGAAATTCTGTTGTCAATAACTACGGACCAATTTCCAACGTTACTCCTACCAGTCCATTCCCCCAACAGGGTTATTTTTCAGGACCGGCAGGGACTGGTGCGAATCGGTTGGACTATAACACTGTACCTATCAACACGCAAAAAGCCATTGAATCCATTCTCGGTGGTAATATTCCAGGGCGCGCGATGGAAACTTCACAACATGCAGCCGCTAAAAAATCAGGTTGCGGTGGTGGTTGCGGTTCGTGTTGTGATGATTGCGACGAATCCGTAGCGTTTGCTGGCAACCCGAAAGTAAAAATAGACACAAATAGGTACATCAGATCAAGCGGTGTGTCTGAATCCTATGACGAATATTTACAGCGTATGGTTGATACACAATTCAGAGTCAACTAAATGCCGCTTACGTTTCAAAGTCTCGATGAAGCTATGGCGCAATTCGAGGGGTTTGGTAAAGCTGGCACGCTTGCCACACGAAATAACAACCCTGGTAATATCATCGAAAGTGCGTTTGCTTATTCTCACGGTGCCGTTGGTGCATCGTCTGGTTTTGCGGTTTTTCCTGATGTTGATTCAGGTTATCAGGCAACCGATGCACTGGTGGCATCGTTCGCGGCAAAGGGCGCAACCGTGGCTTCGTTAATCAATGCGTGGTCTCCTAGCACAGCGCCTGGCAATACTTCGATAGGCACACAAAATTACATCAATTTTGTTACTGGAAAATTGGGTGTTACTCCAGATACTAAGGTCTCAGATTTGGCTAACAAACCAGCACCAACAAGTACGGCAGCTTCCATCATAGACAAGCTTGGATCAATCAGTACCAGCATGATGGATATCGTTACAGGAAAAACATTGGCGTCGTCATGGGGCCGTGTAGGTGCGTTCATTGTGGGACTCATCTTTATAGCAGCTGGTTTGTTTTTGTTCAAACCGGCACAACAGATTATGATTAGTGGAACGAAAAAGGCTATCAGTGCAGGAGCGATCTAAATGCACAAAGGGTCTGGACGAATCCAGACCCTTGATTGTGAAGCGCGAAAACTTGTTACTTCTTAGCTGGTGCTGGTGCTGGTGCTTGCTTCGCTACTTCCAAAGCCTTCACAGTTTCGGACTTTTCTTCGACCTTCTTTTCGACCGGCGCATTGGGAAGCGGTTTGCCTTCCTCAAGTGCCGCGCTCATTGCTTCCAAGCGGTCTGTGATCGCCGTCTTAATGATCGGCTTTGCTGCGTATGCGTAACCAACACTCGATTTTTCATCAGGGTTGGAATAGATGTCAAAACCGAACTGCACCGATTTTCCCTCATTCGACGTGAGTTGACCGGCTACACCTTCCTGCAACGAACCGGGCAAAAACAGCTTGCCGCTCTCGTACCTTTTTCCGTCGGCAGTTACCGCGCGAAATTCGCCGATCAAATATGAGTACATATCTCCAGTGCGTGCTTCTTTTGTTACCAGTGTCGCGGCTTCGCCAAAAATACGGCAAAGAAAAATCTGTACATTCTTGCGTATCGCATCCTTTGGATCGCAACCCAACTTCTTTATCGTCATCTGTGCAATTGGTGAATAGCTTACTGTCTCGTTTGCCATGGGGAAAAACTCCTAGTCTCAAATGTTCGGTTCAAAGTACCGACTCCAAAATCATAGCACGTCGAAAAGTGATGTGCAAGTACATACTATCGTTTTTCTTTGATAAAATTTTGCCCGTTGTCAGTTTTAGCTCAACATGGTATCTTGGTAGTGTCTCTTGCCGGGGACGCTCCAAGGTCCGCTACACACGAGCGGACATATGCAAAGGCACCGCAAACCCCATGTGTAGGGTAGTGGCGGTGCCTTTTGCTATTTAGGAGTAACCCCTATGAAATCATCACTTTCCCTTCAATTTGTTCTGGCCGTCTGTCTCATCGTTATTGCAGCTGTGCTGGACCCGCTAATTAAACGTTGGTTGCGGATTGCCGCGTGAAACCTTATCTATATATCGCTTCTGTTGTTTTGGTTGCAGCTGTGGCCATTGCCCAACAGATCGGTCAAGGTATTCTTATTGTTCCTGGTAACCCTCCGCAGATTCAACTTTCCCAACAGGCTTACATTCCGATACAAGTTTTTAATGTGTCTCTTGTCAAGATGCCTAATGGGACTTACAAAGTTTCCGAAATTGTTATTGGTATTCCAGAGCCGCGTAATTTTCGCTTGTATCGGAATGGATTGCGACAAAAGCAGGGACTGGATTATACTGTCGATTCATCGCTCACAGTTACTGCTTTGTTTCCTTGGGCGCTTGATGATATATTGATCGCTGATTATGCTCGCTAATAAAACTGAGACGGGTTGTTGTGTCTCGTGTGGGAAGCAGCGAATACTTGGCGGTCATATTCAGTGTTATTATTGTCGTCGATTTAAGAAGCCTATTCCAGACGTTCCTAAATTTGTTCGGTATAAAAAAATTAAGATTTGTCCGGTTTGTCGGTATGGGTTTGTTTCTAAAGATCGCCGGACAAAGTTCTGTTCTCGGTGTTGTGGATGTGTGGCACATCTTATTGGTGGTTGG
>Ga0193742_1001159_pt1 | contig 16248 bp, 30 predicted proteins | sample L2c1metaG_FD_165511 | JGI IMG/M metagenome (GOLD analysis project Ga0193742, IMG submission 165511) | Soil microbial communities from a riparian zone of the East river system, Colorado, United States - L2c1 | ecosystem: Environmental > Terrestrial > Soil > Riparian zone | place: USA: East River... | reverse complement strand
TTGGCGAAGCAAGAGTACGCACAGATTTTTATGTAGGCAAAGATTCAGTCAAAAAAGCTATACAAGATAGGATTTCATCATTTGAACATTTAGCGAAATAATGGCAAAGGATACATACTATTTTAGTCACGACTACAATGCCCGGAATGACGAAAAGATACTTGAATTAAGGGTTAAGTATGGAGCGGAGGGGTATGGTCTTTTTTGGATGCTGGTTGAAACTATGGCAGAGAACGAAAATGGGGGGGCTAAAGCATCCCTAATAGGGGGGCTATCACTTGGCTATGGGGTGGCTAAAGAAAAGCTACTTGAATTTATAGATTACTGCATTGATATAGAACTTTTTTATAAAGAGGAGGGGTTTATTTTCAGCAGAAGGATGAAGAAACATAAAGATTTTAGATTAAAACTTAGTGAAAAAGGTAAGGAAGGCGCTGAAAAAAGGTGGAAAAATAGCCCCCCCATTGGGGAGGGTAATGCAAAGGAAAAGAAAGGAAAGGAAATAAAAGGAAAGGAAAATAAAGAATTATATAACTGGGAAAGCGATAAGAAATCCTTTTTAAATGCAGGGGATTGGATTTTTAAGTTTTGTACAGATAAAAAAATCCCACTTGATGAATTTGAAAAAAAGGCTAATGAGTTTATTTCCGATACAGAGTTAAGGGAAGATTTTAAACCTCTTACTGAACTACGGAAGCATTTTACGAATTGGTTTAATCTTAAAAATTCAAAAGTAAACGGGCATCACCGTATAAACGGAAGGGAACTTTCTACTGTAGAAAAAGAATTGGAGTTAAAAAGACAAAAATTTAAAGGACTAACTGAACAATGATAACAATATTCAAAGATATTAGGTCAAAAGAACCGTTCTACACTACGATTGATGTGGCTTTAGAGCGTATTCAAAAAGGGAATAGCCGCACTAAGGTAGAGGAAGTAAGGGCTACAATAGACAGAGAAAAAGCACAAGCCTTAAAGGGGGAATTGCCATCGGTTTGCTTTAGTGGTAAATTCAAAAAAGACAGAAAGGATGTTGACTTGATTGAACATAGTGGGTTTATAATTTTAGATTTTGACCATGTAAAAAACATGAGAGAACGTCAAGAGGAAATAATAAACCATGATTTTATTTATGCCTGCTGGGTAAGCCCATCTGGGGATGGATTGAAGGCACTCGTAAAGATTGCTGATGGAAGTAAACACCGGCAGCATTACGAAGCTCTTAAAGAGGTTTTCCCTGACTTAGACGGCAAAGGAGGAAATGAAGCAAGGGTTTGCTTTGAAAGCTACGACCCCCATATTTACACCTATCCTGATTGCGAAGTATTTACAAAAATAAAAACGATAGAAAAGGTTTACGAAAAGGTTGTTCATAGTAGTTCAGATACCGAAATATTTACGAAATTATTAAAATGGTTAGCTAATAAAAACGAAGCATTCGTAACAGGTGAAAGGAATAATTTTATTTTTAAATTGGCTGCTGCTTGCTGTAAGTTCGGTATAGATGAAATGTCATGTAGTTCAATGATATGTGCTGAATTTTTGGTTAACTCACAGTTTTCACAAAAGGAAGCAGAAAGGACTATTCGTTCTGCATATCGGGCAAATAGTAGTAGGTACGGCACTGCGTCTTTTGAAAAAGAAATATTGGTTGATAGGGTTACAAGAAAAGAAGTTGAAACTCCAACACCTGAATTAGATGAACAGGGAAGACCAAAAGACGTTATTTACGGAGTTGATGTAAAAGATAGGGCTTTAAAAATATACGATGAAGGCTACGCAAAAGTATTTGGCATAGGGATAAACGATATTGACGAAAGATGGAAACCAAAAAGAGGTGAAGTAACGCTGCTTACCGGCATTGGTAATTACGGTAAATCTTCTTTTAAAAAGTGGTATCAAGCAGTAAGAGTTTTAATGTATGGTGAAAAGTTCGCTACATTTTCACCAGAGGATAATCCACCGGAAGAATACTATCACGATTTTGTAGAAATTATTTTAGGTTGTGATTGCACACCATCCAATCCATACAGACCATCAAGGAAAACTTACGAATATGTTTATGATTGGATAAGTCAATATATATTTTACGTTTACCCTAAAAATGTTTCCCCTACGCCACAGTATATAATGGAAGTATTTCTTGAATTGATTATTAAAGAGAAGGTTGACGGGTGTGATATTGACCCATTCAATCAGCTTGATAACAACTATCAAGGGTATGCCGGAAGGGATAAATATTTAGAACATATCCTTACAGTATTTCAAAGGTTTGCTATAATTAATGATATTTATTTTATGATTATAGCACACCCTACCAAAATGCCAAAAGGACAAGATGGCAATTATATGTGTCCTGATGTTTATGATGTAGCAGATGGCGGCATGTGGTCAAATAAAATGGATGGGATATTGGTTTACCACCGTCCCTTAGCACAATCAGAGCCGCAAAATCCATTATGTGAATTTCATAGCAAAAAAATAAGAAGGCAGAAAATAGTTGGTAAAAAGGGTACTTCAATGTTTCAAATGATTTTTTCCAAGAGGCGTTTCTTTTTTGATGGAGTTGACCCAATTGCGGACTTGCTTAAAAAAGCAAATATTTCTTTTGAGTTTGATAATGAAAATTATACCAAGCCTGTAGATACTAATAACAATTGGCTCCCTTATAAAGACGATACTATTGACGATAATTTACCATTCTAAAAATACTAAACCCAATACCACCAATCACCCCATCCACTAAAAAAAATGGAACACAAAATAAATTTTGGTAATGAAGGCATAGTAGTAGGTAAGACTGATATATTCAGAGATGCAGAACACATAATGGTTATCTGTATTGAAAGGGGAGCACCACTTAAACCTTACTATTGCTGGAATAAAAAAAGAGAAGTGGGAGAATGGTTAAATGAAAAACAAGTACAATTAGATTATGGAATAGTAGGTACAGTGGAATATTGGAGAAAGATTAAAGCAATGAATCAAATTAAAAATGGCAAAATTAACAAAACATAAAAAAGTAATAGTAGAAAGTGTAATTGAAAAAGCTGCCATTAGTTTATACCCTGATAAAATTGAAATTGTTTCGGACGGGAATACCCTTGAGTTTGTAGAAAGTAAAAAGATAGATTCAAAGATTATGGTTTACTACAGGTATATTTTTTCAGAAACAAAATTAGGAATGATATTACCAATGCCTGATACCCAATTGGAAGCTATGCTAAGAAATGAAATTTGTAAACAACTCAAATAAACACTAATGAAAAATGTTAAAGACCTTCAAAAAGAAATTGATGAAATAACCGCCAATAAAAAGCGCAAGGAAAAAGAAGTTGGCTATTTGAAGCCGGGGGTAATAAAGAAAATGAGAGCCAGAAAGGATTATCTCGCCACCTGCATAGCCTACCTGAATACCAACCCAACGCAAGAGTTTATTCAGAAAGAAAAGGAAAGGTTGATGAAGCGCAATAACTTAATAATGGAGGATTTACCAAAAGAGCAAAAATTCACAAACAAGGACGGCAAGTTAAATTTAAAAGCCCACAAAAAAGCAAAGAGAGATTACGAAAAGCTAATGGGTTTACCTCATATAAGACTTCAATTAAGAACACTTCAATTTATAAGTTAAGATGAAATTAGACACCTTTTCAAACAAGCAAAAACAAAGCGGGTTTATATACGAGAATACAAATAACGCACAAGTTATTGGCGTTGGCAATCCTAATGACGAGTATTATACGCCTCCGTACGCAATAAAGCCTATATTAAAATACCTAAAGCCCAGTAGTCTTATATGGTGTCCATTTGATACAGACGAAAGCCATTTCATTTCAGAATTAAGAAAAGATGGGCATACAGTATATGGCTCTCATATTTCGGATGGTTATGATTTTTTTACAACAGAACCTAAGGATAGAACTGACTATATAATATCCAACCCTCCGTATAGCAAAAAATTTGAAGTTATTAATAGATTATTTGAATTAAAAATACCTTTTGCTATGCTTGTTGGCATTGTGGGCTTATTTGAAAGTCAGAAAAGATTTTTTATGTTTAAAAAGCATAAATTTGAAATGATGTATTTTAATTTGCGCATAAGTTATTTTAAGGATTATAAAGACCCATCACCTAAATTAAATCCACCGTTTTCAAGCGTTTATATATGCAGTAAATTGTTGCCGAATCAGATAATCTTTGAGGTTATAGATAAGTCCACAAAAGAAGAAAAAGAACTCCCATACAAACAATTAAGTTTTGAATTATGACCACCACCCACCTACCCCCACAAGCCTGATACGTCTATGGTTAAAGGTGGTACAATAGGTGCTGCATCTGAATTACTTGCTGCTGCTGACTTAATGATGAAGGGATGGGAGGTTTTTAGGGCATTATCGCCTAATTCACATTGCGATTTACTTGCAGAAAAAGATGGCACCACAATGAGGCTTGAGGTTAGGACTGGTCGGTATATCTTAGGGAGCGATTTACGGCTATCCTACAGCACCAGAAATTCAGATGGTAAATTTATGATTGTAGTGACCGTTATTGATAAAAAAGTTCATTACATAGGGTTCACCCCTTAAAACCCCTGTAAGACTTGCAGAAACCGTCCAAATTTCAATGATAATTAAATTTAGATACCATTTGCCCAAACAGGGTGTTTTTACGATTTAAAGCAAACTTTTACAATTATGGATTTAAAGACACAGTACATCGCCATTTTCTACGACAGAACCCTTCCAAAGACCTACTACTATGCCATGTACAAGAGAGTATCTGAAAAGACTTGGGCTAACCTTTTAGACGGGGTAATGCCTAAAGAAGTGGAACTAAGGCAGAACGATGAAGCCCCCATAATAAAATATCGGGTAGTGGAGCATAGAACCTTCCAAATATTCACCATGTTAGAAAACCAGATGTATGCTGTATTTGATTGCGAAAGAATTAAAACTCATTCAGAACCTCTTTTAGCCTCCCGTAACAGTAAGAAATCAATCATTTAATCATAATCTTGTGGTCGTAATGCTCATTATTACAACCGTAACGCTTTTGCTCAATTGTGCAATGTTGTCCGAACTGCGGCAACTCTGTTGCTGCTTTGTCTATTTCCTGGTTCATGGTTGAGTTTTATTTAAGCGTTCCAATTCTCCTATTTTATTAATTAACGCCGTCCTTTCCTCTTGCACAAAATCGTAGTCAAGTTTATGGACATTCTCGTTTAGATGAGTAAGGTGTTTTTCATAAAATGATATTTGTTCTTCTACTGTTTTCTTACTCATGGTTGGGTATTTGGCAGCGGCAAGGGTATTGAATATTCCCAACTGCTTATCAAACCAAAAGAAAATCTGCATTGCTAATGGGGTGCAGCCGGTTTGCTCTTTGATGCCTAAATACCAATCACTAAATGATTGACGTAAATTCTCAACGTTTCCCTGCGGTATCTTTTCAATCACTTCGCCTTTGTGATTTTCCGTAGCGCCGCAATAGCAGCATTGTTTATACTCTACCCATTCGTGATTGCAGTTCCCATCCGTCTGCTCTACTACTCCCGCACCAGTTAAATCATCTTCCCAAAATTCAATGGGATGACCTGTTTCCGAATGCCAGTGATTACCGTAATGACTTGCAACTGTTTTGTTACCTGCTGTATCAATTGCATTATACGAGCCGTCAACAGTTGGCTTATCTGTTTTTGCACTTTTTAGTTTTGGTGCAGGGGAGGGAAGGGTGGAGGGTAATGGATAATGCTTTTGCGCCCATTCTTTAACTATGTCTTCAGCCAGCATAAAACCTCTACGCAAATCGTGTTGCAAGTCATAATACTGGCTTAGTGCCTTATCTTTCTTATCAAGCAGTGATAATAGCCCATCTTCCTGCGGGGGGTCTAAAATTGCCTGCAATAATTTAATGTTCTTACTCATTGGTTTTTATTTAATTTTTGAAAAGTTGGTGTCCATTTCCTAATATGATAAACCATGTTTTTATATTTCATATCGCAAGTGGTTATGGTGTTTAGTTGGCTTGAGAGCCGAATGAAATAAATATTCCAACAAGGGAGAATAATGAACAGAATACCCTGCTTACGTCTCCCCATTGTTTAGGATTTAATGACCATTGGCTAAATGCAAAAGCCAGAAATAATAATCCCATTACCGATAAGGATAATAGGCAAGCGGTTTTAATTTGTTTTTTTGACATGGTTATGGTGTTTTATTGTTTGGGTGATGGGGTGGTTAAAGGTCAATTGTTTGCCAGATAATAGTATTTTTAAGCGGCTTTTTCTCATCGTCTAAAAATTGCTTAATTAAATAGCTGTATTCGTCTTTAGTGTTATACCACATATACATTCCTGACCTGTGATTACCTTTCTTTTCAATCGTTATTTTCCTTACCGCATAACCGTAAATCCAATTTATAGAATGGTGTTGCTGTTCCGCTCTTGCAAATGGGTTAAGATAATAAGCCGTATTCTGCCACCCATTAACGGCTGTATCACAAGCCATCATTATTATTTTAACGGTATCTTCTTTGTATTCGTTAGGCTCACCATATTGAATAGTTCCTAACGAAAAAGATGTATCACCTCCGGCGGTTATGTACTGGCTTTTTACGATTGTAATACTTGAGATAAGTGCCAATGTTATAATTAATGATTTTACATTTTCCATAATTATATTTTTTTACTTGTTTAAACCCCTCACCCGTTTAAGAGGAGGAGGGAAGGGAGAGGGAGGCTTACGGTTTTTCATTTTGTAGCCTGTCAATTTCTGCGGCTATTAATGCACCTGCAATGATTAACCTTTCTTTATATGGTTTATGAGCCATTTTTTCGCATAAATGTGAATCCCATCCAGCAGGGAAACTACCAAGTGAAATAAATTCTTCTTCATCATCATCCCCGTTATATTCAAGCAAAGCACTTGCTGCAATTTTTAACTCACAGCACATGTTTTCTTCGGCATCCCTTTCAATGGTTCTACCATGTTTTTCAATTTGCTCTTGCCTTTCAATGGCAATTAATTCGATTCCTGATTTCATAATTGTGAGTTTTAATTTTTTTATTTTTTAGGAAGGGAGAGTGAAAGGGCTATTGCGGTTTAGTTATGGCAATTCCCAATTCAAATAGGTCAAATCCATTGTATGGTAAGGCATAACCCAGTTCACGAAACTTATCTACCATATTTACGTAATCCAATGGCTCAATTGTGTAGCCACAAAGGATATTATTTTGAAAATAGTTTGCCATATTTCTCCCAAAATCAATCATCCCCTTTTCTCCAAATGGTTGCATTAATAATCCGGCAGCCTTTGCCACTTCAATAGCATGTTCATCTGAAATTTCTGCAAGACTTTTTAATTCAATTTTTGAGTTAAACCGATGGAAGTCGGAGATTTCATCACTGAAAAAATAGCGACCTACTTTAATTTGCTCGCCATCACGCTCATGGCTTATAAATGTTGTTGGGCACCCCCAATACATTGAGAATACTTTTTCAATTTCTGAATTACTTAATTTTTGGCTCATGATTATGCTGATTTAATGAATGTGTACCCTTTATGTTGTTTATACTGACCTATTAGGACTGACCGAATACCACTCGGATGGATATTTAAAGCATTTGCTGCCTTTCTGGCGTTAGGAAATTCAATCCTTTCCCCCAACTTATCGATAGCTATTATAGGTGCTGAATATCTTTTTGACACTTCGCTTTGATTAAATAAATTGGTGTATGAGAACAAGAAGCCTTTACAGCTTAGCCCCTTTTTTATTCCTGTCGATATTTGAGGTTGTTTGATATTTAAATCTATGGCTGCTTGTGTTAATGATATATGAGAACGTATATTACCATTGGAAATATTTTTAGAAAATACAGGTAAGCGGCAAGCTGCTGCTGTTTTTTCGATTGATTTTGCATCTTTGATTCTACCAGTACCAGCTATTGACATTTTAAGTCGTGATTCTTCAGTGTGCTTTTTCCCTAAATGTAGATTTCTTAAATAATTCTTTTGATTGTCACTCATTTTATATCCTGTGCTCCCTCTTCCGCCTTCACATATATTAGTTAAATTGCAATCAATTGAATAAATAGAAATCCAATATCTTTCTCTTTCTGCCCAAGATTCCTGTGTTGATGTTTCTATTATTTCAATTACCGGAATTTTGCCTTTTTTAGTTAAGGACTTCACCCACTCCCCAACATGATACCTACTGTTAAAAATATGCCCACTAAGCCTTTTCTTTATACCCTGTTCTGTTTTCCCAACATACCGTATCTCTAATGTGTCCGGGTCTTTCAGTACATAGATATAAACCGGCTTACCCTTTATTTCTTCGTTAGTTAATTTGTTCTGTTCCATGATTATTTTTTATTGTTTGTGATTGCCCAACGTACTTTATATTTTTTAATAAAATCAAACGGGAATTGAGAAGTCCATCCGCATTCAGTACAACGAAATTGCCCCCCGTTCCATTTAGTTCTTGGATTGCTACAACCTCCTGCAATCTTTCTTCCGGCATTATTCCCGCAATAAGGCGTGTACCCTTCCTGTGTCATCAGGTTTTCTCTTACGATTGTTTCTTCTGTCATTTTACTTTATTGTTTGTGTACCAGTTAATTGTTTTTAATAAACACCAGATTGCCGGTGAGTTTCTTTGATTCGGATATTTGCCATTCGGCTAAATCATTTCTATAATACTTCGCCTCATCCTCTCCCCAATTATATTGGTTCATTTCCGGCTTTTTCCCAAAAGGATTAACCCAGTATAGCCCATTTTGTGCAAGCAGGGAGCGGAATTTTAACACATATACCAATTTTACTTTACCGCTACCATCATTCATTCCACCAAACAGTACACTCACATCCAAGTCTATTACTTTATCTGTACAGGTGCCGAGGATGGTGACAGGTTGAAGTGTTGTAAATTGTTCAATTGGAATTACAGAATGCTTTTCGCCGCCTGTTAATGGATTTTCGGAATCTTTGTGTAAATACCTTACCTCCTTTCTGTAGGTATTAAATATCTCAAAATCGTAGGCATCTTCCGACACCTCAAAACACCACACCCCTGTACTGCTTCCGTCTGGCTTTAAGAGTTCTTTCATTTGTTTTTGTTTTTAATAGTTACAGGCAATCTTAAAGGGCTTATTATTTCTGGTATATCATCGTGTGGGTGCATAATTTCGTATTCCCAAAAAACAACATTTGCGTTATTCCCTTCCTCAATCGGATAGCACTCGTCAAAAGCCATTTTTGTAAAAGTGTATTGAAGTGTGTCACCAAAATATAAAGTGCAATGGTGATAATTCCATTTTACAGAAAATACTTTACCTCTGTTTTTAAATTGTATTATGCTATAAAAGTTTTGCGAACGATTGGCTAAATGAGAACTTTCGTTTTTGATATGCTTCACGTTATCAAAATACCTTTTGAAGAACTTTAGTGTTTTCTTTAATGACTTTTCATTGTTTATTATTTTTTGCTGTTGCATGGTGTGGTGTTTGATTGTTACTGTTTGTTAAGGGAGGCTTGCAGATAACTTTGATATGCCTCTTTGATTGTTTTACCTGTCCCAAATGGAATATTTTTCTGTATGCACCATATTCTTTCGCAACAATTCAATCCCTCCATTTCAGCAGGGCTTGCGTAGAATAGGCAAATATCAAACTCACCACCATTTAGAAATTTTTCAGACTTGCCTTTCCAATTACCAGAGCCGCCTTTTATGTGTAAATATTTATAAAAATCAAACCCATTAACTTCACTTTTTTCTAATTGATAACGTGGTATCGCTTCCTCATCAAGTGCAGGTAATGGTTCAGGAATGGATGCTGACTGTTGGGATATAAATTCTTTCAGCCATTCCTTTTGATACGTTTCTAATAGTAGACATATGTATTCAACTATTGAATGACCTGCTGGATTAGCCTCTATAGCTTGCCCATCTTTTGATAAATGTAGTTTCTCAAACATTATCCGGGCAACCATCATTTTAATTTCTGCAAATTGTTCTTTTGGAACTTTCCAGTTCACCCTTATTTCAGGATTAAATTTTTCTTCATCGAATGGACAGCCTTGTTCTTTGTTATTGCTACTCATAGTTGAGTATTTATCATTTAGTATTTCGTTAGCCCATTCTACGCCTTCCCTGCCATCAAAAGAATTGTGTACTATAATCATATTCCCGCTTTCGTGTTTTACTTCCGGTAAACAATGGCATACATAACTTTCACGATGTTCTTTAATGTCGTTTACAGGTAGCACATGAAACACTTCCCAATCGTGTCCACAGTTATTGCAATGCTTATCTTTCATTTGCTGGTAATCAATTCCTATTTGACAGTAAGGGCAATAGTTCATGGTGCTTGAGTTTTGTTGGTTAATTTGGCTCCTTCCATGCATCCGAAAATAAATTCATAACCATTCCTGTATTTAGCTGTTGAGTTTTAGTTCTATTAGAAGTTCCCCTCTATTTCTTCTTTTAGGGTTGGGTAATTGATTTGCAATAATTGTTTATGAAATGAAATACTTATACCCGTTGGTTTTGAAAACTTGGTTTGGTCGTTTATGTCATAACCAAATAACACTGGCTCTCTTTTTAAATGTACCCCATCATGATCGTAACTGTAGGTATATAAATCAATATTTATCAGGTTATCTTTTAACACTAATAATTCTGGCGATATTTTATTACCAACCAAAAAGCCCTCAATACTTACATCTCTGAATTGAGGTTGCAGTAAGTTATACAATTCGTTTTTGTACGCTAAGAGCTGAAAAAGGGAGGCAATACCTATCTCTTGCTTTTTTAATTCAAAAACCCTACAACAAATACTACTGTCGCTATTGTGAAAGAAAACAAGTCTATTTTCCGTTTACTTGGGAGTATAAATTGACTTAACGTGTTTTTTAAAAGATACGGGAAATCCCTTTCTTCTATTTGAACAGGGTTATTGAATATCATATTCTCAAGTGTTTTTTCTAAAAAGTCTGATTTCATTTTATTATTATTTTACGTGAGATAATCCTTTACCGTAAGTTCCGTCAAGGTAGCTTTTGCACCTGTCGTATATCCCTTCTCTTTGGCGGGGTGTTAACCTTGCGCTTATTTTACACATTTCCATTAACTCCTCCAATTCTGCCCTAACCTTTTCAATGGGAGGCCTATCTTCAATAATGTCATTAAATGAAGCAAGCATAGTTCTCCATTCTGCAATTACCATTTCGTCTGTGATGTGTTCTGATTTTTCTTCCATGATAGTTTATTTTTTAAAAATTGTTCTCTTTTTTCTCGCATCATTTTAGCAACCCTTGATTCTTCTTTTGGGGGTTCTACTGATTTTTCATCCAACGGGTACTCGGCTTCTTGGGCAGCTTCGGTTGATGCTTCTCTTTCATTTTCAATTCGGTCTTTATTTTCAGGCTCGTTATTATTTTTTACTTTTAGTTCAACTAATTCGATATAACTTTTCTCATAAAGATTTAATGCCATTTGGGGGCTTCGAGCTAAATCCCCTTTAACAACACCTTCTAATAAATCTTTATCAAATCTTACCCCTATTTGCTTTGTTTTCTTTGATTCTTTTGCCATAACACAAATGTAGCTACAATAAATAATAGGTAGCTACTATATAACTGTTAAAGGTTTGTTAAAGTAGCTACATGCCCCAACATTCTCCTTTAGATATTTAGCCAGCAGAGTAGTTAATTAGTTTTTACAATGGTTACTTTACCCTTAATGACCTTAGTAAAGATTGATACACCTTTAGTTAAAGCTATCTGCCGGAGGTATTTTCTAAAGTTCTCAACGTGTTCAGGCTCAAAGACTACTGGCTTATTTGGCTTTAGTTTTTCTAAAAGTTCCTTTGCTTGTCTGTACTGTGGTGATGCGCCTTGTTTCATACTTAGTATTTTATGTAATTAATAATCAATTAGTTATATATATTGCTGCTGCAATAGAATATCCATCATTAATAAGGCTATCCCTGTATTCAGTGAATGAATATCCTACAAAGCCCCTACGCTGCACACAGTACTTACCTCCACTACAAGAACTACCAGCAAAGCAAAAAAGCAAACAGGTAATACCAATAATAACAGTTTGAATAGTTGAACGTTTCATTTTGATTTATTTAAAGATGATTAATGAATGCAAGCTACAGTGTGTTTTAATTAAAACCAAATAAAAGTTGTAAATAAAACCAGTCTAAATGACATAGCTATTGATTATCACTACATTATAAAGAATAAAAGAGTAAAACTACTCAATGCCACAAATAGTAAAATCCACATTCCCCTACCATACAAGCCAGTAACACCAGTCAAAACCCCCGATAAAGCTCATTTCCCCCCACATGCCATTATAAGCTAATTGCAGCCTCACCACGCCACAATAACCAATAACCAGTGTAACCAACAGCACACAGGGAGAACGCAAAGCCTACCCACACAGCAGCAACGCACAGGATATTAAAAGATTCTTATTACCCCATGCAATTAAGTTGGAAGGCTAAATATAATCGTCTTTCGGAATGATCGTTAGTACTGGCATTGATATGCTACGGTGTACTTTACGGGCGGGCAACTAATTAATAATAAACACATCGTTTTAAAAAGGTATTGGTTTTTAATAGGTTATGTTGGAATTAGCAGGCAAACCGAAGACCCAGTGAGTGCAGGCAGGCGTGTATAGTAGTGGTCGTGTCTGTGATTTACTTAAAAGATTAAGCATTCTTATTTTGGAAAATGAAAAACGTCTTTCGATTTGCAATCTGTTTCCCCGGCGCAGACCACCCCCTCGAAATATAGGGATAGGGTCATCGTAGAGAGAGGCGGTGCTGTTTTTTTGTTTTTGAAAACATAGGTTTGTTTTTGTAGTTTCGTTGTTCATTAAAATCTTGACGGGGTAAAGACGAACCGTTGTTAAATTATGAATACTTCACAATCGGCGTTCGCCGCAGTTCTCAAAACGTTAGAAAATAACAAAGTAATGGTTGATACCCGTGAGGATGGTATCTACATTCGATTAGCAGGTAAAGAATCGCAAGGAGAGGCTTTTACACTTGAATTTGTTAAGGCTTACTCCTTTTATGAACGAACAAGAAAAAATGAACGTAGTAACACTTGCCGCTTTGCAGAACACGAATTAGAAATTCTTTCCAAATCCGCTACCGACCCAAAGAACCGCCCAATCATTGAACCTTTTAAAGATGAAATTTTATCCTTGTGTGACAAGTTTGGGAAGTCGGGGCAAAGTGGTGGTTCTGCACCAATGACCGCAACTGCAATTTCACATGCTGTTAAAACGCTTATGTTACAAGAACCCATTTGCCCAATTACTGGCATTGATGAAGAATGGATTAACGTAAGGGATGTAAGTGATGACGATGAAATGATGTACCAAAACAAAAGGTGCAGCGCCTTATTTAAAAGTAAAAATGGAAAATGTTGGTATATTGATGCAATTGTAAAAAAGGTTGTGCAAACAGGGCATTGTTTTAGTGGTTCATTTTGGTTAAGTAAAGAAGATTATTTAGCAGGGGGTAAGAGTAAAAAGATTGGTTGCGCTCATTACATAAAATCATTCCCATTCGTACCAAAAACCTTTTACATTGATGTGATTGAAGAAGAAGTTGCAAAAGATGATTGGGAAATGTACCTGAAAAATCCCAAGCAACTTGAACGTGTTTTTAGGTATTACGATAAGCGTTCTCTTTGACCACTTGCAGTTGTGGTTATAGGTTTGTATCTTCGGGTTATGAAAAAAGTAATATTTGTTCCTGATGTGAATGGTTTTTGGACAATGCGTAATGATGACGGTATGTGTACAAGAGGTTATTTCCGTTGGGAAGAAAACTGATTTATGGGGATAGCTACACACAAGTACGGTAGATTAAAGCCAGATGATACATATGCTGAAACGCATTACATTTCTGTAGTGTGTAAAAGGCATGATTATATAGAGGTGGTTCAGACTTCTTCCAATGGTTCAAAAAGCGCATGGTTTCAATGTAGGCACTGCGGGGCAGTCAAAGATTATTCGCATAGTCACAAAGATATTCCTGTCATTCCTTAGTCTTTCCATTCATTGTTACTTTAATAGTTGTTCGCCGCAGGGTTGTTACCTGCGGTTTTTTTATTGGAAACTTTTTGTATATTCGCTTTGCCGTGACTAATTACAGCCGGTATAAAACATATAAACATGAAAAGTAGAATCACTATCGAAGTTGATTTTGAAAACTCTAATCAGCCTATTATTCAAATTCTCCAAACAAATTCAGATGATGTAAGAGACAAGTTGTTGTCTGCTTTTTGCCAGCAATTTGGTGGCAGTTCTTGGTGTCAAATTAAATGGGTATCACAAATGCCGGATAATTCCAATGAAAACACTTTTTTTAATCGCATTCACATTACACCAATCAGCGAAAAGCAATTTAAAGAGCAAGCTGAAATAATGCTTGAGCAGGATAGGGTTAATAAATCCAATACTACACATTCAAATTAACGTTCCTTTCGTTTTATGTGTCCATAACTTAAAGCCATCGCTGAAACGGTGGCTTTTTTATTGGCATAATTGAATGAAAAAAAGCCCACACAAGGCAGGCTATATATTGAGAGAGAAAATTACAGAGTTAAGCGTCCGGGTTTAAATCATCGTCTGTTTGTACAGATGCCTTAAGGTCTGCAAGGGCGGCATCTACTTCCGGGGTAGTGTTACCAGCGTTTGCCAATGCTTCTTCCAATGCTGCAATCTTTGCAAGTATTTCAGTTCTTGCCTTTTCGTTTTGATCCTTGATTGCTGTAAGTTCTGCTGCCAACTGTGATTGAGAAAGTGCCATTTGATTGAGTTTTAAAATGATTTGATTTAGTTTATCTGAATTACTCCCATCGCTTATAATACATTGTACCGCTATCGCAGCCAATATACCACCAAGAAAGTAAAGCAACTTGTCCATATAACAAATTTAATACAAACGGCATACCGATTGTTACATAATCTTTGGTTGGGCAAAATTTACCCATAATTTAATTTACCTTACACTACTAAACTTAAAGTCATGCTGACAACCATTCTTATAAACCTGCTCGTTATCCTTGTTATAATAGCTGTGTTTTACTTGGTGTTGTACCTGTTTACCAAATACGTAATGCCAATTGACCAAAAGATTGTAGGCATATTAATATTTGTTGTACTGGCTACTTTGATTATATACGCTATATCTGGTAACGGATTGCCCTTCCTTCGATAATGGGGAAGTCGGGGAAATATACAGACAATCAAATTAAGTGGCTTAAAAAATACACTGATGCAGAATTAAGGTCAGTTCGTGAAGCAGTGGGTAAAGTAGAAGGAACAAACAAAGAAGCCGTTGATAAAGTAGAAACCAATAATACTCACTACCGAGAATCACAGAACGAATGGAGGGGTCAAATAAAAGACCAAACCACTACATTTGTTACCCGTAGGGAATTGTGGGCAGCAGTAATAACCATAATCACTATTACCATAAGTGCAGTTGCTCTTTTCTTAAAAAAATAAAGACTTTCCATTTTACAAGTACATACTCAAAGCCTCTCTATTATTAGTTGGGCTTATTTTTATGTGCAATAGGTTCTATCTATAACTTCTTTTTAAAAATCTATTTGGCATTTTAATGTTATTTAGTTTACATTTGTATTCAAATAAATATTATGAAATCAAAAATAACTTCTACTAAGAAAAAGGAACCTGAATATAATAATGTAAGGTTTAACTCTGACGCTTTTAATTTAGTAAAGACTTTCTGTGAAAAAAGGGGATATAAGATTGGCGTTTTCTGCCAGATAGCTGCTGCCGAAAAGATTCAGAAAGAAGTAGCAAGTAAATTATAATCAACTAAAAAATAAACAACAATGAAAGGAAAATTCGTTTTAATCAGAACTTACTCCGCAGGGGTACACTTTGGAACCCTTATTGAAAGAAATGGTCAAGAGGTTCATTTATCAAGCGCAAGACGTTTATGGAGTTGGCAGGGAGCATTATCATTATCTGAAATTGCTATGAAAGGCATTGACCTTAAAAATAGCAAAGTAAGTGTGCCTGTAGATGAAATTATTCTTACACAGGTAATTGAAATTATCCCCGTTAGTGAACAATCAAATCTTCCCGGCAATGAAATATCCAGAAAGGCTTTATCTGCTAAAGTATAACGGCGACGGCAACGGCTACGGCAACGGCGACGGCGACGGCGACGGCTACGGCGACGG
>Ga0193742_1001157_pt1 | contig 16255 bp, 13 predicted proteins | sample L2c1metaG_FD_165511 | JGI IMG/M metagenome (GOLD analysis project Ga0193742, IMG submission 165511) | Soil microbial communities from a riparian zone of the East river system, Colorado, United States - L2c1 | ecosystem: Environmental > Terrestrial > Soil > Riparian zone | place: USA: East River... | reverse complement strand
CTGCTCCGGCGGCAACCCGAACTTCTCGGGATACGACCGGACCGGCAACTGGCCGCTCACGCACCTCACCTCGGGCGCGAGCCTCAACTTCTCCTACAACGCCTGGGCCGCGCACCCCGGCTGGTTCTACCTGTACGTCACCAAGGACGGCTGGGACCCGAACCAGCCGCTGCGCTGGGACGATCTGGCGGACCAGCCGTTCCTCACGGTCGACCACCCACCGGTGACCGGCCAGGTGGGCTCCGTGGACGGGAAGTACCTCTGGACGGGGAACCTCCCGTCCGCCAAGAGCGGGCGGCACGTCATCTACTCGGTGTGGCAGCGCTCGGACAGCGCGGAGACGTTCTACGGCTGTTCGGACGTCACGTTCGACGGCGGCAACGGTGAGGTCACCGGTGTCGGCGTGGTGGACAACCCGCCGGACCCGGGCGACCCGCCGAACGGCGCCTGCGCGGCCACCTGGGCGGTCACGGGCAGTTGGAACGGCGGCTACCAGGCCGAGGTGACGGTACGGAACCCCGGCGCCACGACGCTGTCCGGCTGGCGCGTCGGCTGGACCATCCCGTCCGGACAGACGATCAACAGCGTCTGGAACGGCAACCTCACGCTGGACAGCCTCGGCACACAGGCGACGGTCGGCAACGTGAGCTGGAACGGGTCGATCCCACCGAACACGACACGGTCGTTCGGTCTGACGGCGAACGCGACGGACAGCACGGCCGCGCCGCCGCTGACCTGTTCGAGCCCGTAGGCGGAGCCGGTGACACCACTGGCGCGGCGGCTTCAGTGGTGTCCGTGCTCGGAGTTGGCGAACACGCAACCGTCCACGTCCGACGGCACCACGTGGACCTGGGGATCGAGGTAGTCGCACCGGAAGTAGTACAGACCGAGCACGGCCACCCCGAGATAGCCGGAGGAGACCGCGAACCCGTTGCCGAAGGCGAACGACGGCCCGTCCGCGATCTCCCCCGCCGTCATCGCGGCGTGCCAGGATTCCTGAAATTTTCGCTGCTCGTCCCCACTGAACAGGATCAGCCCGACCTTCGGAAATTCCGGGGAGACGTGGCAGGTGGCCCATTCGGCGACGAACGGCTCGAAGCGCGCGGCGATGTCCGGCCCGACGAACTCGCGCAGCTCGCCGAGGTCATGGCTGGCGACGTCCGCGCAATCCCCTGCGGTGTCGACGATCCAGTCCACCAGATCGTCCATTGTGGTCAGTCTGGCGCCGAGCGACTCGGCGCCCCTGGTGGCCGCCGGCGGGGCCACCGAGCAGCCGGCGAGCAGGCCGGCAGAGATCATCAATACGGTCGCGAGACGCCTCATGCCTTTCTGCTCTACTCCGAAATTATCAGCGGCACAACACTTCTCGCGCCAATGGCGGAATCGCCCTTCCCAAATCCGACGATCCGGCGTTACGCTTCTGGGAGCGCTCCCAGCCCTCAACGAGGAGGACCCCGTGCGCAACCCTGCTCCCCTGTTCGCGGCACTGGCCGTGGTGTGCGCCGTGCTCGTGGCGCCTGCCGCGACGGCAGCGCCCGCGCCCGCCTTCAACTACGGCGAGGCGCTGCAGAAGTCGGTCTGGTTCTACGACGCTCAGCGGTCCGGCGCGCTCGGCGCGAACAACCGGGTCGGCTGGCGCGGCGACTCCGCGACCACCGACGGCCGCGACGTCGGGCTCGACCTGTCCGGCGGCTTTTACGACGCGGGCGACCACGTCAAGTTCGGCCTTCCGTTCAGCGCCAGCATGACCATGCTCGCGTGGGGTGCGCTCGAGGAGCCGGCCGCCTATCAGCGGTCCGGGCAGCTGGCGCCGCTGAAGGCCAACCTGCGGTGGGGCATGGACTGGCTGGTCAAGGCGCACCCGCAGCCAGAGGTGCTCTACGGGCAGGTTGGCAACGGCAACGCCGACCACCAGTGGTGGGGGCCGGCCGAGGTGATGCCGATGGCGCGGCCGGCCTACAAGATCGACGCGAGCTGCCCCGGCTCGGACCTCGCCGGCGAGTCGGCCGCGGCGATGGCGGCGGCGAGCATGGTGTTCTCCGACGACCCGACCTACGCGAACCGCCTGCTGACACACGCGAAGCAGCTCTACGCGTTCGCCGACCAGCGGCGCGGGCGCTACAGCGACTGCATCACCGACGCGGCGAACTTCTACCGCTCGTGGAGCGGCTACGCCGACGAGCTGGTGTGGGGCGCGATCTGGCTCTACCGCGCCACCGGCGACGCGACCTACCTCGCGAAGGCCGAGGCAGAGTACGACAACCTGGCCACCGAACAGCAGACCAGCGACAAGTCCTACCGGTGGACGATCGCGTGGGACGACAAGTCCTACGGCGCCTACGTGCTGCTGGCCGAGCTGACCGGCAAAGACAAGTACTTCACCGACGCCAACCGCTGGCTCGACTTCTGGACCACCGGCTACAACGGCCAGCGCGTCCGCTACTCCCCCGGCGGACAGGCGTTCCTCGACACCTGGGGCTCGCTGCGGTACGCGGCGAACACGGCGTTCGTCGCGCTGGTGCACAGCGAGAACGTCACCGACCCGACCCGCAAAGCCCGGTACCACGACTTCGGGGTGCGGCAGATCGACTACACGCTCGGCGCGAACCCGAGGGGCGCGAGCTACCTCGTCGGGTTCGGGCAGAACCCGCCACGCAACCCGCACCACCGCACCGCGCACGGCAGCTGGACCGACAACATCCAGCAGCCGGAGCAGAGCCGGCACGTGCTGTACGGCGCGCTGGTCGGCGGCCCCGGCCAGCCCAACGACACCTATGTGGACAGTCGGCAGGACTACGTGTCCAACGAGGTCGCCCTCGACTACAACGCCGCGTACACGGGCGCGCTCGCCAAGCTGTACGACGAGTTCGGCGGCGCGCCGCTCGCGAACTTCCCCGTCGCGGAGACCCCGGACGGGCCGGAGCTGTACGTCCAGGGCGCGGCGACACAGCAGAGCGCCACGTTCACCGAGGTCAAGCTGTACGTCGTCAACACGTCCGCGTGGCCGGCGCGGGCGCTGACCGGCGGCAAGGTCCGCTACTACTTCACCCTCGACGGCGCCACGACCCCCGACCAGCTGACCGTCACCACCAACTACAACCAGTGCGGCGCCGCGTCCGCGCCGCGACAGCACAGCGGCGCCGTGTACTACGTCGAGGTGCCGTGCCCGGACCCGATCGCCCCGGCCGGGCAGAGCCAGCACCGCAGGGAGATCCAGGTCCGGGTCACCAGCCGGGGCACCTGGGACCCCGCGAACGACTGGTCCTACGCCGGGCTGCCCGCGAACGGCGCGCAGCCGGCGACCACTCCCAACATCGTGCTCACCGACTCGGCCGGCGCCGTTCTGTGGGGCGTCCCTCCCGCCGGACGCTGAGCCGACCGGGGCGGGTCGCCGGTTCCCCGACATGTCCCGGCGACCCGCCCACCCACCTACGCCCGGCACCTGTCGAGTTCCTGTCGAGTTCCGTTCGCGAGGAGGACCAGTTGAGACCACGACCACCGACGCGCCCGCTACGGGCCCGTCGACTCCCGGCGCTGGCGGCCACGGTGCTGTTGGGCGCCGCGGTCACCACCGGCGTCACCCCGACGGCCGCGGCCGCCGACGTGTCCTGCACCGTGAGCTACGCGGTGTCCAGCGAGTGGAACAACGGCTTCGGCGCGAACGTCTCGATACGCAACGAGGGCGCCACGCCGATCCCCGACTGGAACCTGACGTGGACCTACACCGACGGCCAGCAGATCACCCAGCTGTGGAACGGCATCCACACCCAGTCCGGCGGGGCGGTGAGCGTGCGCGGCGCCGACTGGCAGCGGTCGATCGCCGCCGGCGGCACCGCGCAGTTCGGCTTCAACGCGAGCAAGACCGGCGCGAACCGGGCGCCGGTCGACTTCGCGGTGAACGGCACGAGCTGTGTCGGGCCCAACGCCGCGCCCGCGGTCCAGCTCACCAAGCCCGCCAACAACTCCTCCTTCGCGGTCCCGGCGACCATCGGCCTCGAGGCGGCCGCGACCGACGCCGACGGCACGGTGTCCACAGTGGAGTTCTACGCCGGCACCACGCGGCTCGGCGCCGACACCGCCGCGCCGTTCCAGTACGACTGGACCGGCGCGGCCCCCGGTGCGTACTCGGTCACCGCGCGGGCGGTCGACAACCGTGGCGCGGCAACGGTCTCCGCGCCGATCGCGGTGCGGGTGCTCGCCGCGCCCGCGGTGCTCGCCACCCCGTCGACGGTGACCGTCCGGCAGGGCGCGTCGACGACGGTCGCGGTCCGCCTGGCCACCCAGCCGACCGGCACCGTGAACCTCGCGGTGGCCCGCACGGCGGGCAGCACCGACCTGACCGCCGCCCCGGCCACGCTGTCGTTCGACCAGACCAGCTGGAACACGCCGAAGCAGGTCACGGTGTCCTCCGCCGCGAACGGCGGCGCGCTCGCGTCGGCCACCTTCTCCGTCACCGCACCGGGCCACACCGCGGCGACGCTGAACGTGACCGAGCTGGCGGCGAACGCGTCGGACTACCGCGCCGCGTTCCTGGCGCAGTACAACAAGCTCAAGGACCCCGACAGCGGCTACTTCCGCAGCTTCAGCGGGTTGCTCGTGCCCTACCACTCGGTGGAGACGCTGATGGTCGAGGCGCCCGACCACGGTCACCAGACCACGTCGGAGGCGTTCAGCTACTACCTGTGGCTGGAGGCGGCCTACGGTCAGCTCGAAGGCGACTGGGCGCCGTTCAACGCCGCGTGGGCGTCGATGGAGAAGTTCATCATCCCCGCGCACGCCGACCAGCCGACCAACGACAGGTACAACCCAGCCGACCCGGCGACCTACGCGCCGGAGCACCCGCGCATGGACGCCTATCCCGCGGTGCTGGACGGGAACGTGCCGGTCGGCGCCGACCCGATCGCCGGCGAGCTGAAGGCCGCGTACGGCACCGATGACATCTACGGCATGCACTGGCTGCTGGACGTCGACAACACCTACGGCTTCGGCCGCTGCGGGGACGGCACCACCGCGCCCGCGTACCTCAACACCTACCAGCGCGGCTCCAGCGAGTCGGTGTGGGAGACCATCCCGCAGCCCTCGTGCGACACGTTCGCGCACGGCGGGCCCAACGGCTACCTCGACCTGTTCACCAAGGACGCGAGCTACGCCAAGCAGTGGAAGTACACCAACGCGCCCGACGCCGACGCGCGCGCGGTCCAGGTGGCCTACCTCGCCAACCAGTGGGCCACCGCGCAGGGCAAGGGCGCGGACGTCGCCGCCACCGTGAAGAAGGCGTCGAAGATGGGCGACTACCTGCGGTACGCCATGTTCGACAAGTACTTCAAGAAGATCGGCAACTGCGTCGGACCCGCCGCGTGCCCCGCCGGCAACGGCAAGGACAGCGAGCACTACCTGATGTCCTGGTACTACGCGTGGGGCGGCGCGACCGACACGTCGGCCGGCTGGGCGTGGCGCATCGGGGACGGCGCGGCCCACCAGGGCTACCAGAACCCCCTGGCCGCGTACGCGCTGGCCAACGACCCGGCGATGAAGCCGATCTCGGCGACCGGGTCCGCGGACTGGGCCAAGAGCATGGACCGGCAGCTGGAGTTCCTGCAGTGGCTGCAGTCCGCGGAGGGCGGCATCGCCGGTGGCGCGACCAACAGCTGGGACGGGCAGTACGCGACGCCGCCGTCCGGCTCGGCCACGTTCTACGGCATGTACTACGACCCGCAGCCCGTCTGGCACGACCCGCCGAGCAACCGGTGGTTCGGCTTCCAGGCGTGGGGTCTGGAGCGGGTCGCCGCGCTGTACCAGCAGACCGGCGACGCGCGGGCGAAGAAGGTCCTCGACAAGTGGGTGCCGTGGGCCATCGCGAACACGACGGTCGGCACCGGCGGCAGCTTCCAGATCCCGTCCGACATGGCGTGGACCGGCAAGCCGGACACCTGGAACCCGTCGGCGCCCGGCGCGAACACCGGCCTGCACGTCCAGGTGCAGAACCACAGCACCGACGTCGGCGTGGCCGCCTCGTACGCGAAGATCCTGTTGAACTACGCGGCGAGGTCCGGCAACGCGCAGGCGCGGACGGTCGGCGAGGGCCTGCTCGACGCCATGCTCGCGCACACCGACGCCATCGGGATCGCGGTGCCGGAGACCAGGACCGACTACAACCGGTTCGACGACGAGTACAACGCCGGCTCCGGCGAGGGCGTGTACGTGCCACCGGGGTGGACGGGCGACATGCCGAACGGCGACCCGATCGCCGCGGGCGCGGACTTCCTGTCCATCCGGTCGTTCTACCTCGACGATCCACAGTGGCCGAAGGTGCAGTCCTATCTGGACGGTGGGCCGGCGCCGACGTTCACCTACCACCGGTTCTGGGCACAGGCCGAGATCGCCACGGCGTTCTCGACGCACGTCCAGCTGTTCGGCTGAGTTTCGTCGACCGCGTGGCCGGACCCGCCAACCGCCGTTGGCGGGTCCGGCCACCCATCCGTCTGTGAGGTGCTGACATGAGAATCGTCTTCCTGGTGGCCGCGCTGCTGGCGGCACTGTGTGTGCCCGCCACGGCGAGCGCGGCCGCCGCGGGCTTCTACGTGAACGGCGGCCGGCTGTACGAGAGCAACGGCAACGAGTTCGTCATGCGCGGTGTGAACCACGCGCACACCTGGTATCCCGGCGAGACCGGCTCGTTCGCCGACGTCAAGGCGCTCGGCGCGAACACCGTGCGGGTGGTGCTGTCCTCGGGGCACCAGTGGACGAAGAACGACACCGCCGACGTCGCGAACGTGGTGTCGCTGTGCAAGCAGAACCGGCTGATCTGTGTGCTGGAGGTGCACGACACCACCGGTTACGGCGAGCAGTCGGCGGCCGTGTCGCTCGCCGCGGCCGTGGACTACTGGCTGTCGGTGAAGTCCGCGCTCGTCGGGCAGGAGCAGTACGTCATCGTCAACATCGGCAACGAGCCGTACGGCAACACCGGCTACCAGACCTGGACGCAGGACACGTCGACCGCCGTCGGGCGGCTGCGGTCCGGCGGGTTCACCCACACGATCATGGTGGACGCGCCGAACTGGGGCCAGGACTGGTCGTTCACGATGCGCGACAACGCGGCGACGGTGTTCGCGGCCGACCCTGCCCACAACACGGTGTTCTCCATCCACATGTACGGCGTGTTCGACACGGCGGCCGAGATCAACGACTACCTCGGCCGGTTCCGCGCGGCCGGCCTGCCGATCGTGGTCGGCGAGTTCGGGCACAACCACTCGGACGGCAACCCGGACGAGGACACGATCCTCGCCACCGCGCAGTCCCAGCGGATCGGCTACCTGGGCTGGTCGTGGAGCGGCAACGGTGGCGGCGTCGAGTACCTGGACATGGCGACGAGTTTCGACCCGGCCGCGCTCACGTCGTGGGGCCAGCGCATCTTCAACGGCGCCAACGGGATCCGGCAGACCGCACGGGAGGCGACGGGGTACGGCGGCGGCCCGGTAGACACGACCCCGCCGACGGCCCCCGGCACGCCGACCGCGTCCGGCGTCACGTCGACCGGCGCGACACTGACCTGGTCGGCGGCCACCGACGACACGGCCGTCACCGGCTACGACGTGGTGCGGGTGAGCGGCACGACCGAGACCGCGACCACCACGACCACGACGACCACCGCGGCGGTCACGGGACTCACGGCCGCCATGGCGTACACGTTCGCCGGGTACGCCCGCGACGCCGCGGGCAACCGCTCGCTCCGCTCCGGCACGGTCACCGTGACCACGGCGCCCGGCGGCGGGACCGCCTGCACGGTCGGCTACCGCGTGACGGGCCAGTGGGCGGGCGGCTTCCAGGCCGAGGCGACGATGGTCAACAACCAGCCCACCGCCCTGGACGGCTGGCGTCTGGCATGGACTTTCCCCGCCGGCCAGACGATCACCAACATGTGGCACGCGGTCGCCTCACAGTCGGGCGCGAATGTGGTCGCGACAAACGCGCAGTACAACGCGCGAGTGCCCGCGGGCACGTCGGTGACAATTGGTTTCACCGGCACTTGGACCGGCACGAACCCGAATCCGAACGCATTCACGGTGAACAACGCGAGCTGCGCGGCCGCGTGAGCCGATGAGGCGGTGGCCGGGCCGGGCGGTCACCACGCCCGACTCCGGCCGAGGGCCGCCCCGGCACGGCCGCGCCGGGGCGGTTTGCTCGCACAGCGTGACCTCGTCGCCCGGTCGGTCACGCGGGGGCGCTGGTCACCGAATTGTGGCCGACGTCTCGGCGAGCGTGAATATTCACGTGACTCGGGGCCCGTCGCAGGGCTGTGAGCTGGGGTTCCCGGCCACCGGCCGCGGCACGACAACGTCTTACCTCACCTGCGTGTACGCGCGCTAATAGCGACCCCGACCGGGCTGGACATCCCCCGGATGGAGTAACCCTGTTGACTCGGACGGTCGGGTGCGCAGTAGCGTCCTGTTGGCGAGCGCTGTGGGAGGCGCCCGCTCAACGGATACGGGGAGACTTCCGATGTCGGATGTGCGCGTGATGGCGACACCTATCTTCGACGAGCTGGTCAAGGAACTCGGGCGCGAGACGACACCACCGGTGTCGGACGAGACGCCTGCCGAGCCGGCTCAGGAACAAGACAGCCGCAAGGCCAGCTGACCCCCGCGCGGGGCGCACGGCGTCAGGACGGCCACTCGCCGCCGGGTGGCCGTTTTGTGCTGCCCGGCGCCGGTCGGCAGCTATAGCGGAATGCCATTGTTCCCCTAGCCTTCGGCATAGTTCCTGGAATTATCTATAGATTCGCTATAGGCACGGATCGAAATCCATATAGTCGATAACAGAATGGATACCCGGGCAACGTTTCGCCCGCTCCGAGCGCCTTTCCTGATGTCCCCACCAGGAACGCAAGGAGAAGTCATGAACCGCACCACCGTTTCCCGCCAGGCCGGCTCGGTCGTCGGACGCGTCTGGTTCGACCGGGACGGTGACCGCCAGCAGGACGCCGGCGAGCCCGGCACGCGTGGCCCGGTCGACCTGTACCGGGACGGGACGCTCGTCCGCACCTACCGCGCCGACGCGCAGGGCCGGTACTCGATGACCGGGCTCGCGTCGGGCGACTACCGGGTCGCGAACACGGCGGGGCATCGACGTACCGGCTATGGACCGCGCGGTCGACGACACCGGCCGCTTCGCGTTCGAGGACCTGCCGAACCGGGAGACGTACTGGCTGTTCGCGCCGAACCGTCTGACCACCGGCTTCGACGAGTACACGACGAGGTCCCGCGACTCGGTGATCGACCCGGCGACCGGCTCGTCGGCGCCGTTCGCGATCCGCGACAGCCAGGAGGTCGCGCTCGGCGTCGGCTACCGGGCGCCGCGGCTCGACTTCGTGCTCGCCTCGACCGGGACCGGCGAGGCGGACCGGACGGCCGCGGTCGAGCCGGTGGCCGACACCCGCCAGGCGACGGCGCGGACCGGCGGGCCGGCGGCGGTCGAGAACCTGGCGGACACCGGCACGTCGCCGGTGGTGCCGCTGGTGCCGCTGGTGCCGCTGGTGCTGGCGACGGTCCTCGTGGCCGCGGGCGCGGCGCTGGTCGTGGTGGTGCGTCGCCGCGTGACCCGCCGCTGGCCGAACCGCCGAACGGGCGGGAAACTCCTGGCACGTCAAGGGTTTCCCGCCCGTTTCGGCGTGCCGGGGCCGGTCGTCCGGCATGAATAAACATCGCGCGATTACACACAAACCCGTTCCTGTCAAGGGAATGGTCGCGAAATGTCGATCTTGGAACGGCATCTGGAACGTCGTCGCATGTCAGCGACCTGTCGCGGCCGGGATTGTCGCGTCGGGACAAGTGGTCACCGATGTTCCATACGTAGCCACAAAATCCGGCCCGGCGACTGCGGTAAGATCCCTCGCGCCGCAAGGCCCGCGCGACCGCACAGGTCGACGCCGTGCGTCGTTTCTTGCTGCCTGCCTCTCCAGCACAGGAAGGACCCGATGTCTGACTCGCCATCGTCGCCATCGTCTGAGGCGCCAACCCCGCCCTGGGGGCTCCGGCTGGAGAACGATCACGCGGGCGGCATCGAGCGCCTCCAGGCCCGTCTGCTGCATATCGGACTGTTCCTGCTGGCCGTGGTCGTTCTCGGCGGCGGCGCGGGAATCCTGGCGATCGCCACGGAGGAGTCCCGCGCGCTGGTCGTCTCGCTGAGCGTGGTCGCGGGCTGTGTGGTCGCCATCCTGCTCGGCCTGGTGGCGGCGATGTCCGCCACCCGCGCGGTCCGCCCGGCCGCGGCCGTCCGCCCGCCGGCGTACACACCCGCGCCGGCACCCCCGCTGCCGCTCGCCGCGCCGAGCGAGCTCGTCGCGCGCAGACCGGAACCCGCGCCGCTGTGGGCGCACGCCCACGACGTGGTCAGCGACGACCCCGGCCAGCGCCGCGAGGTGTTCGTCAAGCTGGCCAGGCGCCTGCAGTCCCTTATCAACCGTGCCATCAAGCGCATCGACGAACTCGAGCAGGAGAACGAGGACCCCGTCCTGCTGGACGGCCTGTACGAGATCGACCACCTCTTCACCCTCGCCCGCCGGCAGGGCGAGAACCTGGCCGTGCTGGGCGGCGAGGCGCCGCAGCGCCGCTCGAACCGGCCGGTCAGCGTGTACGCGGTGCTGCTCGCCGCGGTGTCCGAGGCCGAGCACTACCGGCAGATCGCGATCGTGCCGGTGGAGGACGTCGAGATCCACGGCCACGCGGTCGCCGAGATCATCCACCTCCTCGCCGAGCTGCTCGAGAACGCGACCCGGTTCACCTCGCCGGACGGGCCGAAGGTCGAGGTGCGCGCGCAGAAGGTCACCGCGGGCCTCGCGATCGAGGTGCAGGACCGCGGCCTCGGCATGAGCTACGAGGACCTGGAGCGGATCAACCACCTGCTCGACGGCTCCACGCGCATCGACATCAGCGAGCTGCTGGAGGACGGCCGCATCGGGCTCGCGGTCGTGCGGGAGCTGGCGCGCCGCCACGACATCCGGGTGCGGCTCCAGTCGAACATCTTCGGTGGGGTCGCGGCGGCCGTCGTCATCCCGCCGCAGCTGCTCAGTGAGACCGGGCCGGCCACCGGCGCGCACCGGCGCACGCAGCCGCCGCCGGTGCTCCGGGAACGCCGGCCCGAGCCGGCGGCCATCCCCGCGGCGCCGGAGCAGCCGGTCCAGCCGACCAGCCAGCAGCCGGTTCAGAAGCCGACTCAGCAGCCCGCGCAGCAACCGGTCCCCGTGCCGGCCATGCCCGCGCAGAGTGCGGCCGCGTCCTCACCGGGCCTCGGTCCGATCCGGCCGACGCCGGCACGGCGCCAACAGCAGGCCGAAATGGATCGCACGCCGGCCGCGCAGCAGCACGACGCGGGCGAGACCGAGCTGCCCGTGCTGCCCGCGCGGGTGCCCGGCCGGTCCTACCAGGACCTGCGGACCGGCGGCAGCGGCGGCATCACCGAGGACACCGACCAGCCGCCGCCGCTGCCCCAGCGCCGCGGCACGCACCTGCGGGAGGAGCTGCTGGAGCCACCGGCCCCCACCAAGCCCGTCCCCGGCCACAACCCGAGCCTGATGAAGACGGTCCTGGAGGGCCGCGACCACTGGCTCGCGGAGCAGAACCGGGACGCGGCACGCAAGCAGAACCAGGGACCGAACAAAGGAGACTCCACAACATGGCCGACGACCTGAACTGGCTGCTCCGCCGGCTGGTCGAGGCAGTTCCGGAGACCCGCAGCGCGCTGCTGCTGTCGGTCGACGGAATCCCCAAGTACTGGTACGGCCTGGACATCGACGACGCGGACCGCCTCGCGGCCCTGTCCAGCAGCATGTGCTCGCTGGCGAACCAGGTCGGGAAGAAGTTCAGCGACGACGGGTCCGACGGCGTCCGCCAGGTGATCACCGAGCTGAACGAGATCATCCTGTTCGTCACGGCCGCGAGCGCCGGCAGCGTGCTCGCGGTGCTGGCCGCCCGCGACGTCGACGCCGGCATCCTGAGCTACGAGATGCAGCGGCTCTGCACGCAGGTGCCCGCCGTCCTGGTCACCCCGGCCCGCTACCACGTGGCACCGCAGGGCAATGGAACTCGGTGACGATGACCGGACCGGACGAGGCCCCCGACGAGGACCCCGACCTGTTCGGCGTACGCCCGTACGCCGTGACCAACGGCAGGACCGCGCCCAGCACGCCGCTGGACCTGATGTCGCTGGTCCGCGCCACCGGCCGGGGTCCGAGCCAGCTCGGGATCGAGCACGCGCAGGCGTTGAAGCTGTGCCAGGCGCCGACCTCGGTCGCGGAGATCTCCGCGCTGCTGCGCCGGCCGGTGACGGTCACCAAGGTCCTGCTGTCCGACCTGATCGAGCTCGGCGTGGTGATCGCGAAGTTCGCGCCGAGCGAGTCCTACTCCAACGACCCGGCGATTCTGGAGGCGGTGATTGATGGCCTCCGACGGTTCGTCTGAGCTGTTCCCCATCCAAGTGAAGGTTCTCATCGCGGGCGGCTTCGGCGTCGGCAAGACGACGTTCGTCGGCGCGGTGAGCGAGATCGAGCCGCTGACCACGGAGGAGACGCTGACCGCGGCCAGTACCGGCACCGACAGCGTGGCCGGCGTGGAGGCCAAGTCGACCACCACGGTCGCCATGGACTTCGGCCGGCTTTCCTTCACCGACAAGAACCTCGTGCTCTACCTGTTCGGCACCCCGGGCCAGGACCGTTTCTGGTTCATGTGGGACGAGCTGTCCCGGGGCGCGCTCGGCGCGGTGGTCCTCGCGGACACCCGCAGGCTGCAGGACTGTTTCGGCGCGGTCGAGTTCTTCGAGCGGCGCGGCATCAAGTTCTTGGTCGCGCTCAACGAGTTCGACGACGGCTACCGCTACGACGACGACGCGGTCCGGCAGGCGCTCGCGCTGAAGCCGCAGGTGCCGCTCGTGCGGTGCGACGCACGCACCACCCGTTCGGCGAGCCGGGTGCTGATCACCCTCCTCGAGTCCGTCCTCGCGACGTTCCGCACCACCGGGACCGCCGCGCCCGTCAACCGGATCCGGAGCCACCCATGAACCACGACATCATCGACCCGCGACTGCTGACCGCGCCGCACGATCCGGAGATCCCGCAGCGGCTGGCGCGGCTGCAGGCGCTCGGGCTGGGCACCCGCCCGGACCCGGAGTTCGACAAGTTCGCGGCCCGCCTGGCCGCCGCGGCGGGCGCGCCGTACGCGATGGTCAACTTCGTCGGCGATGAGGAGCAGTACTTCGCCGGCCTGTACGGCCCGACCAGCGCCAAGGCCGACGCGCTCGAGGCCGCGCAGTCGTCGTCGCGGGCCACCCCGGGCCGCACGATGTCCCGCGACCACGGCTACTGCCCGCATGTCGTGGTGCGCCGCAAGGCACTCGTGCTCGACGACGTGTGCGCGTACCCGAGGTTCGCGGTCAACCCGGTGGTGAACTCGATCGGCGTGCGGGCGTACATGGGCGCGCCGCTGATCGACCGCACGGGCACCGCGCTCGGCACGATCTGCGTGGTCAACACCGAGGAGAGCAACTGGGGCCGGCCGGGCCTGGAACTGATCAAGTCGATGGCGGCCGAGGTGATGGACCTGATCCACCGCCGCGAACAGCGCTAGCCGCCTGTGGCCAGCGAGGCGTGGGGCGGTCGGCAAGTGCCGACCGCCCCGCGCGAACGACGCTAGTCTCCGGCGGCTCGCAGGTAGCCGCTGCTCGAGCGGAGCTCGTCGGCGAACCGCGTCGACCACTGCTCCTGGTAGGTGCCCAGCGCGACCTCGGCCAGCCGCAGCCGCTGGACGTCCGACGTGCCGGCCGGTGCGTAGATGTGGTTCGCGTCGCGGAAGAAGCGTTCGATGTGGCGGCCCGGGTCCAGGCCGTACGCTGCGTGGACCTCCATGGCGGTCCGCGCAGCGTCCAAAGAGGACTCTACGTTGATCAGCTTGGCGCTGATCAGGTCCGCGTCGCACGGCATGCCCTCGTCGAGCAGGTGCACCGCGTGGTAGGCGGTCAGTCGGGCGGTCATCAGCTGCGACTGCATCTGCCCCAGCTTCTGCTTGACCGTCGGGAGCTCGCTCAACGGCTGGCCGTAGCGCCGGTGTGTCATGGCGAACTGGACGGTCCGCTCGACGATCGCCTGGTGGATGCCCAGTGAGACAGCGGTGAGGTTGGGCCGGCCGTAGAGGATGCTCGACGAGTACGCGACGGCGAGACCGTCACCTTCGGACCCGAGCAGGTTCTCGGCCGGAACCCGGCAGTTCTCGAAGATCAGCTCGCCGAAGCTGAAGCCGTGCAGTCCCATGGCGGGCTGGAACCGGCCGAGCGACAGGCCCGGCGCGGTCGACTCGACGAGGAACGCGGACAGTCCCCGCGAGCCGGGTCCGGTGCGGACCACCACGCCGTGCAGGTCTCCGACGTGGCTGTTTCCGACGAAAACCTTCCGTCCATTCAGGACGTATTCGTTTCCGACCCGTCGTGCGGTCGCGGTCATGCCGAGCACGTGCCCACCGGAATCGGGTTCCGTCACGGCAATGGTCGGCATGCAGCGACCGTCGCTGACCAGCGGTAACCAGCACCATTTCTGGCGTTCGTCACCGAAGTGCACGATCTTGGCGACGCCGAGCTGGGAGGCCTGCACCATGGCGCCCATGGCACCGCTGACCCGCGACAACTCCTCGATGATGATGGTCTTCGCGAGGTGCCCGAGTCCCATGCCGCCGTAGCGCGGATCCACGGTGACACCGAGCCATCCCTGTTGCGCTATCAGCCGTGACAGCTCGTAGTGGATGGTCCTTGTCGACTCCATCTCGGCAACCCTCGGCGCGACCTTCGTCTCGGCGAAGTCGCGGACCTCCATGCGGAGCCGTTCGTGGTGCGGGGTGGCGAAGTAGCTGGCCATTCGGGTTGCGAGGTTCACTTGACGTCACCTGACATTTCGTCACAGACCAACGCGAACTCCCGGTTTGTTGTTTGCAACGCACAACCTTGCCACTGCCGCACCGTGAGCGGTACCACCTACATGGTGACGAAAACCACGCGCGACTCGATCTCTATTCACCAACAGTGATCGTCGCTGCTACACGCACCGGGCCTAGAACAGCGTTCCACGACGTCACCGGCCGAGCAGGACTAGCCTCGATCGGGAACACACACAGTGATCGAGGAGCGTGTCGATGGCCGAGAAGAAATCCGGACGCCTCACCCATCTCCGGGTGCTGCGGACGGAGTGGCTCACGCCCCACATGATCCGGGTGGTCCTCGGCGGCGAGGGGCTGGCGGCGTTCACGCCCAACGCGTTCACCGACGCCTACGTCAAGCTGCAGTTCCCGGTCCCCGGCGTGACCTACCCGGAGCCGTTCGACCTGGCGCGGATCCGCACCGAGCTGCCCCGCGACCAGTGGCCGAGGATGCGCACGTACACCGTCCGCTCCCACGACGAGCAGGCCGGCGAGGTGACGATCGACTTCGTCTACCACGGCGACGAGGGCCTCGCGGGCCCGTGGGCCGCGGCCGCGCGGCCCGGCGACGACCTCCGCTTCGCCGGACCCGGCGGGGCGTACGCGCCGAGCGCCGACGCCGACTGGCACCTCCTGGTCGGCGACGAGGCCGCGCTGCCGGCCATCGGCGCGGCGCTGGAGGCCATGCCGGCCGGCGCGGTGGTGCACGCGTTCGTCGAGGTGGCCGACGCGAGCGAGGAGCAGACGATCGCGTCCAAGGCGGACGTGCGCATCACGTGGCTGCACCGCTCGGTGGGCGCCGACGTGGTCAGCGCCGTCCGCGCGATGGACTTCCCGGCCGGCGACGTGCACGCGTTCGTCCACGGCGAGGCGGACGCGGTCCGCGCGCTGCGCCGGCACCTGCTCGACGAGCGCGGCGTCGCGAAGGACCGGCTGTCGATCTCCGGCTACTGGCGGCGCGGCAAGGATGAGGACGGCTGGCAGGCGGAGAAGGCGGAGGAACGCGCCAGGTCCTAGTGTCCCGCGCCGGAAATGCGGTGCGTATCTCGGTGGATCCAGGTTTCCGCTGGCAAGGCGCCGGCTCGTCCTCGTACCGGGTTGTACTCGGGCGAGCCGGCAACGCGGCCAGCGGGAAGTTGGGCCGGCGAGATATGTGCCTGATTTCCGGCGCGGGACACTAGTGTCCCCCGCCGGAAGTTGGTTGCTTAAGTCGGTGGATCCAGGTTTCTGCTGGCAAGGCGCCGATCCGTCCTCGTACCGGGTTGTACTTGGGCGGATCGGCAACGCCGCCAGCAGGAAGCTGG
>Ga0193742_1001156_pt1 | contig 16256 bp, 17 predicted proteins | sample L2c1metaG_FD_165511 | JGI IMG/M metagenome (GOLD analysis project Ga0193742, IMG submission 165511) | Soil microbial communities from a riparian zone of the East river system, Colorado, United States - L2c1 | ecosystem: Environmental > Terrestrial > Soil > Riparian zone | place: USA: East River... | reverse complement strand
CGAGCCCGGCCCGAATCCCACCACGTGTCATACGGGCATCGGGCCGCCACCCTCCGAGGTCCAGCGGTTCACGATGTCCGCGCAGTCTTCAGCGATCGCCTCGGTGACCTCACCAGCGGGCCAGTCACCATCGGTGATCGCCGTGGCGCGTGCGACGGCAACAGACCCGCCAACGACCACCGAGGTCGCGTAGACCATGTGCAGCAGCGAGATCAGCGCGGCGCTGCCCCGGTCCGGGGCGGTACGGCCGAGCAACACACCGGCGAGCCAGCCGCGCAAGTGCTCTCGCCGAGCCCGGTCGGCCACCCGCCAGATGCCCATCCGAGATCGAGCGGTCAGCACACCTCGCTCGACGAACACATGGAGTCGACCGGCGCCATCCCGGTCCACACCGAGCCGGCCGGCCATCGCGAGCTCCATCAGAACCGCCGCCGCGAGCAAGGCCTGGGTGCCGCCGCGCCGTGGCGGGTCGCCGGTTGCCCGCTTCACCAACAGGATCAGGAGGTCCTCGGCAAGCAGCACACGAACAGAATATCGGCCAGAGGCGAAACAAACCGACCACGCTGGGTCGGCACCAACCGCACCGTGGGGGGCGTGGAGGGCTCGGCCCCCCAACATGATCCGAAACGACACCGGCGAGCGCTCTCCGCGAGCACTCGCCGGCCAGGAGTGGACCTGCCGTTAATCCATAAGAACCAGAAAGTGCTGGTAGACGGGCCGGAGATCCTCATCCGGTCGGTGCGCACCCGGACATCGGACGCACCGCGCACTACGTGAGCGGTACCGGTGCTGCCGCACACGACGGAGACTGCCCCGGCCAAGGGCAGTCCGAGACATACGAATCGGGGCGAGCTGTTGCCCGCCCCGATCAGTCTCGAACGAGACGGTTCTACCCGTGACGGGCTCTTCCGGCCTTGACCGCCGCGTGGAACATGTCCCATGCGCACTCACTCACGGTCAGCATGCCGCCGTCACGATGTTTGGTGTCCCGGATCGCGGTGCCGTCGGCGAGAGGCGCGATCTCGACACAGGAGCCGTTGCTGGCGCTATAGCTACTGGTGCGCCAGCGGAGTTGGCTGGGGTCCACCCGAACCATCGCAGCCACCTTCTCTCCTCGCCTACTCATTGGTATCCCTTAGCTACCTTAGCGATCAACTTGCGGGAGACCTCGGGATCTTCTGCGATGATACGCAACCGTTGGAACCCGGCGGCGTAGTCCTGAATGACCTTGATGTCCTCGGGGTAGGTCGCTCCGCCGAAGTCGTCGAGGTACAGCATCGTCCCCCGGTCGGGCAGCTTCAACAGGACGAAGCGAGCGCCCGCCACGAACGACTCGTCGTGGGCCGGCGTCGGCTTGGGCCGGAACGGAAGAACCCGCACAGTGACGTTCGGTAGCTCACTGACGTCCAGCAAGTGCGCCAGTTGCGCCGCCATGATCGCGTCGTCGCCGATCACCCGGTGCAGCGTCGCTTCGTGCAGGATGATCTCGACCTGGGCGGGTGGCGGGTCGGTGCGGGTGAGGATGCGCTGGCGACCCATCCGCAGGTCAACGCGCTTGCCGACCTCCTGCGCCCCGGCCAAGGGCGCGCCTGCCTGGAGGATGGCCCGTGCGTAGTCAGCGGTCTGGAACAGTCCGGGTATCGGCTCGTTCTCGTACACCGCGATCTCGCTGGCTTCGGCCTCCAGCACGAGGTAGCGAGTGAACCAGTTGGGCGCAGCGTCCCGGTAGCTAGCGCTGCGCCGACGCCGGCCACGCGGTTTGGGCACTGACGCGAGCCGCAGCGCCTCTGCGGAGTCGGCGTCACTGGCTCCGTAGAGGTCGAGCAACGCAGCGACCGTCTCGGGCTGGATCGCCTGCTTGCCGTTCTCGATGCGGCTCATGCTGGCGGACGACACCTCGATGTGACGACGTGCGACATCGGCGGTGAGGTCGGCGCGCTCACGCAGCTCGCGCAGCAGGATGCCCAGCTGAATCTGGGCCACGACCGGGTCGTCCACGGACATGCCGTACATCCTCCAGGTCGGGGGCCGGTGAGAGCAGCCTGCCCCGTGGTGACAAAGCGTGATTACCAAATTCATCCATTTGGACCCGCGTTATGACGGAAGTTCCGTCGTAAGCTACGTCGCAGATCCGCAACGAAGATCCGTCGGATTCCGGCGCTAAGCCTAGCGCACGGCCGCGGGGCGGTGACACCGCCCGGGAGAGGGTGATTGGGATGACGGAGCGCCCAGAACAGGGCCGAGTCGTCGGCTGCACGGACGTCGTCGGGCGGGAACGGGTTGTGCGCGTGCTGCCCTTGGCGGCCGGCCGGATCGGTGTCCAGCCGCCGCCGGGTGAGTGGTTCGAGTTGACGCTCGTCCAGGTGCAAGCGCTGTACGCGGCGGCGCGTGATGCCGGTCGCGACTCCCGGTACTCCGCGTTCGCGATGGACAGAACGCCAGGGCGTAGGGCGTGCACGTCAACGTCAGACGGGCGGCAGTGATGGGCAGCTCGAACGCAGCGGCAGTGGTCGTCATCGTCCTCATTCCGGCCGCGCTCCTGATCATGCTGGGCGTGTCGTGTGCCGTGGCGCGGGGCGCGGAGCTACGGCGACTCCAGCGGTGCCGTGACGAAGAGCGAGCCGTGATGACGAGACGGACGACCACGGTTCCTCCCAGACAGCCCGGCGGGCGGGGGCGGACCCCGACACGGTCCCGCCTGCCGGGTGTCCATTCCTCGCCGGCGGCGCGTTCCGACCACATCGCGCCGTCCGCATCACACGGCAGGCACGGACAAGCGCCGTCCGGACCGGGAGCGCTCCCCACCGCCGTGTGATCCCCAAGGTGCGAGCCCGAGCGCCGGAGGGGCGCGTGGGAGTCAACCCACGATCCCGGCTCGCGCCTGCGGGCCGCACGGCCGGTCCCCTCGGCCGGCCGTGCGGCCCCGACGAAACCCCGAGAGGAGCAGCTTCGGTCATGGCCACGCCCATGGAGATACCGCCGGATACGTCGCGGCGCCTCGTGCTGCGACGCGCGGAGTCGGAACGCCTAACCGTGCACCGGCCAAGTGGTGTGATGTCCAGCCACGGCCGCCGTTTGCCCGACCACCTCGCGCCCGCCGTGCTGGAGCTGCTGATCGAGGGGCACCTGTACGCCCACCCCCTTCCCTCCGACCCGGCGCAGTTTCGGGTGTGCATCACCAACTCGGGTGTCCGGCTGCTGCGGGCGTTGCAGGCCGAACGCCAACGCAAGCTCGCAGCGACCCGCGCCGCCGTGGCCAAGTTGCTCGCCCACCGACCGGGCGACGCCCCGACGACGACCAATCAGGAGGAGTACGCCGATGTGGCTGCAATGGGTGCTGGTCGCGCTGTTGGGGGCGGTGACTGTCGGACGGATCATCCTGAATTTCTACGACCGACCGAGCAGACCGACTGTCCGCAGCGACATCAGGTCACGTGTCCGTGAGTAGCGCGTCGTGGCCATCATCGAGCTTGTGTGGGTGCCGGGCTACTTCACGGGCGTGCCGCACGCCGTCGTCGACCCGCCCGGTCCAGTCTGGTACTTCCGGGGCGTCCCGATTCTGTGGTCGCTTTGTGTTAGGCCGCTCGACGCCACTGGCGAGACGAGGCGTCGCCAGCGCTGCGCGGCCTGCGAGCGGTTGGCATACCAGATGACGGCCGGAGGGGGTTACTGATGACCAGACCCGGCGAACGCTGAGCCGACGTGCAACCGCCATTAATCCCCAATGGGAGAGTAATTGCATGACTACAGCCCGACAGATGAACGACCACGAGGCACCTCCGCCGGAAGCGCTGCGCGCCGCGATGGTCGACCGGCTCCGCGAGATGGGCGCGGTGCGCAGCGAACAGGTCGCCGAGGCGATCGGCACGGTGCCCCGTCACCTGTTCGCGCCCAATGAGTCGTTGACCGACGCCTACACCGCGACCAGCACCCTGGAGACCAAGCGCGACGAGCACGGCGTGGCCTTGAGCACGGTGTCGGCCGCCCACATCCAGGCGATGATGCTGGAGCAGGCGCAGGTCGAGCCGGGGATGCGGGTGCTGGAGATCGGCTCGGGCGGCTACAACGCGGCGCTACTGGCCGAGCTGGTCGGGCCGTCCGGCGAAGTCACCACGGTCGACATCGATCCGGACGTCATCGACCGTGCCCGCGACTGCCTACGCGCGGCGGGCTACGAACGGGTGAACGCGGTGCTCGCCGACGCCGAGGAGGGCGTGCCCGAGCACGCACCCTACGACCGCGTGATCGTCACCGCCGGAGCGTGGGACATCCCGCCGGCCTGGTGGGACCAGCTCACCGGCGACGGCCTGATGGTGGTGCCGCTTCGGATGCGAGGGCTGACCCGCAACATCGTGTTCGCCCGCGACGGTGACCGGCTTGTCAGCCGGGAGTACGAGCTGAGCACGTTCGTGGCGATGCGCGGAGTCGGAGCCCCCGACGAGCGGCTACTCCAGCTCGACGGCGACGACGTCAAGCTCCGGCTCGACGGCAACCACCTGGCAGACATCGAGAAGCTGCGCGCGGCACTGGCCCAGCCGAGGGTCGAGGCATGGTCCGGGGTGACCGCCGCGGGTGACGGCCGGTTCGACGGCCTGAACCTGTGGTGGGCGCTGCACTTGCCCGAGTTCGCCGTGATCGACGCGAAGAAGACCGCCGTGGAACGCGGCGTCGTCGCCCACGCCTGGCCGCTTGGCGTGCCGGCCGTCGTGGGCGCGGACAGCATCGCCTACCTCGGTCTGCGCGGTGTCACCCCGGACCGGTCGACGTGCGAGTACGGCGTGTACGGGCACGGCCCGAACGCCAATACGCTCATCGACCGCGCCATCCAGCTCATCCGGTCCTGGGACGGCAGCAGCCTGGATGCACGGTTCACGGCCTACCCGGCAGGCACCCCGGACGACCAGCTCCCAGTGGGGCTGGTCCTGGACAAGCGGCACACCCGTGTCGTCCTGTCCTGGCCCGACCCCGAGGGGCGGGCGGAAAGCGGGCAGCACTGAGTGAGGCCCGCCGGAAGCGCACTACCAATAGTGAGGAGGTATCGGTGACAGTCCAGATGGACCAGTGGGCGGCGACCCCGACCACGGGCGGCGAGTTCGACCTCGACATCAGCATCGTCGAGTCCGGCCCGGTGATCGACGAGCTGATTCGCCTGACCGACGACAACTGCGGCAAGACCTGTGAGAGCGCCTGCAACTCCTGCCCGTAGCAGCGCAGTTGTCCGCCCGGTGTCTGTCCCGGCGGCACCCGCCGGGACAGACACCGCATTCCTGGGGAGCACCTGTGTACTCGTTCGTCGACGCCGCGCTGCTGCGCGCAACGACACACAACCCCGAGGGGGACCTGCCAACCTGGCCGGACCTCAGCGGGAGTACCGACGCCGACGCCGTCCAGTGGTGTGCGTGGCTGCGGCAAGTGTGGGCCGCCGAGGACTTCGCGGCGGCGGTCGAGGTGGCCAGCCCGGACCTTGCGCACCGCGTCCGACAGGTGTGCGCCGGTCGCCGGCTCCCTGTGCGGCAGCTCCAGCGCGTGGTGCTTTCGGTCATGCGGTATCTGTTGCGGGCGACCTTCCGGGCGACCCCGTTCGGGCTGTTCGCCGGGGTGGCGCCCGTCCACATCGACACGGCGCCGGCCGAGCGGTTCGGCCAGCAGCATCGCGTCGTGGCGCGGGTGGACGGCACATGGGTTGCCGAGGTGATCACCCGCCTGGAGTCCGTCCCGGAGCTGCGGCGACGCCTGCTGGTTGCTGGCAACGCGCTGGCGTTCGTCCGCGACGACCGCATCGTGCTGGCCTGCCAACGCCAGCCCGGCAGCGTCGACCGCGCCGAGCCCGAACCAGCCGAGGTGTCAGTGCGGCACACCACGGCGGTCCGCACGGCCCTGCACGCCGCACGGGCACCGATCCGCCTCGACGATCTGGCCGCCAAGCTGGCTACCGACTTCCCCGACACACCAGGCCCGGTGATCGACGCGATGCTCGGCGAGTTGGTCGCGCACCGCTTCCTGCTGTCCTGTCTGCACCCGCCGATGACGGTCACCGACCCGCTCGGCCATCTGGTCGACGCGCTCGCAGCCGCCAGCGCGGACACCGTGCCGGAAGCGGCCGGTTTGCTCGGCGAACTGCGTGCGGTCCACGACGACCTGACCCGCCACAACGAGGCCCCCACCACCGCGCGGGCACGCGCCCTGCGCGCCACGGCCACCGCCCGCATGACCGCCTTGGCCGACACTGCGCGACCGCTCGCGGTGGACCTGTGCCTGGACGGCGGCATAACCCTGCCTGCCGAGGTCGCGCGGGAGGCCGAAGCCGTGGCAGCGGCGCTGGTCCGGTTGACCCCGCACCCGACCGGCACGGCGGCCTGGCAGGACTACCACGGCCGGTTCATCGAGCGCTACGGCCCCGGTGCGCTCGTCCCCGTCGCCGAACTGGTCGACCCCGGTACCGGGCTCGGATACCCGGCCGGCTATCGGGATTCCCGCTTGCCGACCCCGGCCCCGCCCGGTCTGTCCGACCGGGACGCGGCGCTGCTGGCCTTGGCGCAGGACGCCGCGCTGCGGCAGGCCACCGAGATCGTGCTCGACGAGCGACGCATCGCCGAGCTGACCGTCGCTGACGCCGCGACGGTCCAGCCGCACACCGAGCTGCGCATCCGGGTGCACGCGCCGAGCCTGGCCGCGCTGGAAAGCGGCGCGTTCGAGCTGGCCGTTGCCGGGGTCGCCCGCGCGGCCGGCACCACCACCGGCCGGTTCCTCGACCAGCTCGACTCCGACGACCGGGACCGGATGGCCGTCACATACCGGCATCTGCCCACGATCAGCGCAGACGCGGACCCGGTGCAGGTGTCCGGTCCCGCGCTGTACCCACGCGCGGACAACGTCACGCGGACGCCCAACGTGCTGACTCTGCGGTTGCCACTGGGCGAGTACCCCAGCGACAACCGCGGCGGGATCGGCCTGGACGACCTCGCCGTGACCGCAGACCCGCACCGGCTCTACCTGCTGTCGCTGTCGCGGCGCCGCCCGGTGGAACCGGTCGCGTTCAGCGCCGTGGAGTTGATCAATCACGCTCACCCATTGCTGCGATTCCTGTGCGAGCTGCCGGCCGCACGCGGCGCGGCGTGCGCCCCGTTCTCCTGGGGCGCCGCGCACCGCCTCCCGTTCCTGCCGAGGGTCCGCTACCGGCGCAGCATCCTCGCCCCGGCCCGCTGGCTCCTGGCCGCCGCTGACCTCCCCGGCCGGGCCGCCTCGAGGCGCGAGTGGAACGACGCCCTTGCCGCGTGGCGGGACCGCTACCGCGTTCCGACGGCGGTGTTCCTGGGCGACAGCGACCGCCGCATCCGCCTCGACCTCGACAATCCGTCCCACCGGTACCTGCTGCGTGCCGAGCTGGACCGCGACGAGCACGCCACGCTGCGCGAAGCTCCGGCCCCCGACACGTTCGGATGGATCGGCGGGCGCGCCCACGAGATCGTCCTACCGCTGGTGGCCACTGGTGATCCGGTTCCCCGGCGCACCTGGCCGTCTCGCACGGTCGGGCGCGAACACGGGCACCTGCCCGGTGCCGGGGACTGGTTGTACGTCAAGTTGTACGGGCACCCGGACCGGCAAACCGCCGTCCTGACCACTCACCTGCCCCGCCTTCTATCCACATTGGACGGCACACCGCCGTGGTGGGTCCTGCGCTACCACGATCCCGAACCACACCTCCGGCTACGGATCAAGCTCGCTGGCTCGCACGTCATGGGCAACGTTCTGCAAAGGGTCGGCGCGTGGGCAGCCGAGCTGCGGCGGCGCGGCCTGCTCGGCCGGATGCAGACCGACACCTACTACCCGGAGACCGGGCGGTTCGGTGACGGTGCCGCGATGGCCGCCGCCGAAGCCGTGTTCGCCGCCGACTCCGCCGCCGCCCTCGCCCAGCTCACGACAGCAGGACACCGCGACGGCCCGGACCCGCACGCCCTCACGGCCGCGAGCATGGTCGACCTCGCCATTGGTGTTACCGGCGGCAACCGGGCCGGGATGCGGTGGCTGATCGATCACGCCCGCGTCCCCGGCACGCCGGCTCCGCCCCGCCTTGTGCACGAGCAGGCGGTCCGGTTCGGCAACCCGCGCGACGAGTGGGCAGCGCTGCGCGCCCTACCCGGCGGAGAGGCCGTCACCGATGCCTGGCTGCGGCGCCGCGCCGCCCTGGCCGCCTACCGGGCTGTGCTCACCACGGCCGGGGAGATCACCCCGAACGCCGTGCTGCCCGACCTGCTGCACCTGCACCACGTCCGCATGACCGGTGTGGACCTCGACACAGAGCGGGCCTGCCTGCACCTGGCTCGCGCCGCAGCTCTCAGTTGGGCCGCCCGCGCCGAGGACACCCCGTGACCCGCCCCGTCCCCGACGCTTTCGCCGCCGCCGACATCCTCGCCGCACGGCTGAGCACCCCAACCGCCGGTCACACCACCGGACGCCGCCAGCCGCAATCGCTGGGCGGTGGCGCGGCCGGGATCGCGCTGCTGCACATCGAACGCGCCCGCGCCGGCCACGGCGACCCAGCCACCGCGCACGCCTGGATGTCCGTCGCCGCTCGCGACGCACTCAGCGCTGGCCCCAACGCCACCCTCTACTTCGGCACCCCCGCGCTCGCGTTCGTCACCCATGCGGCGGCCGACCGCCCCGAGAAGTACGCGCGGGCGCTGGCCGACCTCGACGCGCACGTCGTCACCCTGACCCGCCGCCGGCTGGCCGCCGCGCACGCCCGGCTCGACCGGGGCGAGCCGCCCCCGCTGGCCGAGTTCGACCTCATCCGCGGACTCGCCGGCCTCGGCTCCTACCACCTCCACCGCCACCCCGACCACGCCGTCACCAGCGACGTGCTGGCCTACCTCGTGCGGCTCACCAAGCCGATCGCGGGCAGGGACGACGAGCTGCCCGGCTGGTGGACCGAGGTATCCCCCAACGGTGCGGAGTCCCCGGACTTCCCCGGCGGGCACGGCAACCACGGCATGTCCCACGGCATCGCCGCACCGCTCGCGCTGCTGTCGCTGGCTCTGCGGCACGAAGTCGCCGTGCCCGGACACACCGACGCCATCGCTCGCATCTGCGGCTGGCTGGACGCCTGGCAACAGGACCACCCCGCCGGGGTGTGGTGGCCGGGCTACCTCACCCGCGAACAGGTCCGCCACGGTCGACTCGACCCGTCCCGCCGGCACCGGCCGTCCTGGTGCTACGGCACCCCCGGCGTAGCCCGCGCACTACAACTGGCCGGACTCGCCACAGGCGACACCGCACGGCAGCGCACCGCCGAGGCCGCCATGCTCGGTTGCCTGCGCGACCCCGGCCAGCTCGACCGCCTTACCGACACCGGCCTATGCCACGGCACCGCCGGAGTCCTCCAGACCGCGTGCCGGATGGCCGCCGACGCCGCCACCCCCGACCTTGCCGCCGAACTGCCCGACCTGACCGCCCGGCTGCTCACCCAGCTCCCCGACGAGATCGACGACCCGGAGTTCCTCGACGGCGCGACCGGCGTCGCGCTCGCGCTGCACACCGCTGGCACAGGCACCGGCCCACTGTCCGGGTGGGACGCATGCCTGTTGCTGGCCTGACGCACGGAAAGGGACCGCCGTGGATTCGTCGTGGCCGCAGGTGACCATCACGTTCGACGCCTGGGACACCGCCGAGCGCACCGCCGCCGCGCACCTCGGCCCCGCGCTGGCTGACGCCGAGGCCGCCGGGCTGATGTCAGCGTGGTTCTTCATCCGCAAAGCGCCATGCTGGCGGCTGCGGTTCCTCCCCACCCAGGGCAACGCCGACCGGGCAACCGCGCTGATCCATGACCAGCTCGTCAACCTCCAGAGCGCGAGCCAGATCGCGGGCTGGGCGGCCACCGTGTACGAGCCCGAGGTGCACGCCTTCGGCGGTCCCGCCGCCATCGCCAGCGCGCACCGGTTGTTCCACGCCGACAGTCGGCACATCCTGACCTGGCTGCACGGTCAGGCCGCCGGGGCGGGCAGCGGAGATCGGCGGCGCGAGTTGTCCCTCTTGCTGTGCCGCGTGCTGCTGCGTGCCGCACAGCAGGACTGGTACGAGCAGGGCGACGTCTGGGCGCGCGTGGCCCGGCACCGCGCCCCGCCGGAGATCCCGCCCGAGCGGCGAACCGCATTGCAAGCCGACCTGCGACGGTTGCTGACCGCCGACACCACCCACCTGTTCGGCGCGGCAGGACCGCTCGCCGAGCACGCCGCGTGGGCCGACGCCTACCAGCAGGCGGGCGCTTGGCTCGGCGAGGCGGCCCGCACCAGCACCCTGCGCCGGGGCGTGCGCGCCGTCCTCTCTCACCACGTGATCTTCGCGTGGAACCGGCTCGGCCTGCCACACGCCACGCAAGGTGTGCTCGCCAACGTGGCCGCCTCCGTCGTCTTCGACCAATAGACCACCGCCTCAGAGAGGACAACGTGGACACCACCGACCAGCAGCTCGTGCCCGCGATGGTCACCGAGTGGTTTCCCCTCGTGCCCCGTCCCCGGCCGCCTGGCCGGCCGCTCGCCGAGCGCGTCGCCGAGGTCCGCGAACTGGCGCGCTCGGCCGAGCACGGCGAGACGGGACTGGCGTCGGCCGCCGAGGCGCACAACAAGGCCGCGCTCATCGCCAGCGATTGCGGGCTCGCCGACCTCGCGCGGCGGTTGTGCTGGCGGCAGTTCGATGTCTTCGAAGCTGCCGCGCCCTTGTCGGCGACGGCCGCGAAATACGCACTACAACCCGTCGTGAACCTGGGTCGTCTGCTCACCCGCAGCGGCCACGGTGACCGCGCCTACCAGGTCTACGGCAACGCCTATCACGCCGTGACCACCGCGACCGCCGCCTCGATCGAGGGCAGGAACATCGACTTCGGCCCGATCGTCGACCAGGCCAATCATCGCCGGGAACTGACGAAGTTCTTGTGGACCGTGCTGCTGGCCGATGGCACCCGCGCGCTCACCCGCGCAGGACGATGGGACGAGGCGCTGCGGTGCCTCGAACAGCACAAGGGCGTCGGGCACCGGATGCTCGACGGCAGGCAAGTCGCCATCCTCGCCCGCTACGCCGCCGGCAACAGCGACCATGCCCTTGCCCTACTGGACGACAGCGCCACCCCCGAGCCCTGGGAACAGGCCGTCGCCGCGTACCTCCGAGCGCTCTGCCTGCGCGGCACCGGCCGACCAGCCGGCGTGGCCGTTGACGCGATGATCAACCACTATCGCCAACTCGACCACACACCGGGGCACGCCATATTCCGCTCCCGCCTCGGGCTGTGTGTGCTCGCCCAGCGACCTCCACGAGGCTCGGACACGGCAGATCGCCGATGTGATCGTCCAAGAGGCGGTGCATGCCGCTGACGCCTACGTCGCGTCGGACGTTCTGCGCGACTCTCGATGCCGCGCGAGCATCACCGACGCGAACCGGCGCACGCTCTCCGAGACGATCGACTCATCCGGGCTGCGCCGCGAAACCATGGCCGCCGACCTCCGCAACGATCTTCTGGAATCAGCCAGGTGCAGCGAGGCGCACCTGAAACGACATCTCGCCGAGCGATCCCGCCACGACAACGACGACCCGTAGGCATCGCAGACGACCACGGGGCGGCCCTCGGCCGCCCCTTCTTCATGCCTCGGGGCGGTGTCGGATGGTGCGGAGGATGGCGCGGGCGAGGGCTTGGTCTTCGGCGTTGAGGGCGAGGTAGTCGTCCAGGACTTGTTGGGCGTGGGTGGGTAAGGGGTCGGTGACCAGTGCGAGTTCGGCGTCCGCAGCGAAGGCGGCGGTGACTTCCCTGAGTGGGGCTCGCAGGACTTCGGCGAAGCGTTCGAGGATGGGTTGACGGGGGAATCGTCCTCGGCTGGCGGGTTTGAGGTGGTTGCCGAGCGCGCCGGGGGCCAGGTTGTTGTGGCGTTCCAGTTCCTTGATCGACGTGTCGGGCGCGTAGCGCTGAATGAGCGCGTCGACATGGGAGCCGGACCTGGCGGACAACGGGTACCTCTTCCCTTGATGCATCGCGTTCCCCACGTCCCGCACGAAACCGAGGCGATTCTTGTCCGCCTCATTTTCGAGCTGTATACGGGTGACCGGCTCGGCTCCAACGGCATCGCCGGAGTCATCAATGACCGAGGATTCCGCACCAGCACCGGTAAACCCTGGTCGCCCCAACAGGTGCTCCGGGTTCTGGCTAACCGGGTCTACATCGGTGAGCTGACGTTCCGCGACATCACCGCCGAGAACTGCCACACCACCATCGTCGATGCCAAGGCGTTCGCCGAAGCCGAGCGGCTGCTCGACCAGCGCCGTGACAGCCATGCGCACCGCGCCGCCAACGGCTCCGACTACCTCGCCACCGGCAAGCTGCGCTGCCCCAAGTGCCGAAAGGCCATGATCGGCACCCGTGCGACCGGCCGCCATCGCACCTACCGCTACTACACCTGCTGGACCATGTCCCGCTACGGCACCAGCGCGTGCAACGCACCCCGCATCAACGCCGACGACCTCGAAGCGGCCGTGCTCGACGCCACCGCCGCCTTCTACCGCACCCAACACGACCTCATCGCCGATGCCATCGCCGATGCCCGCACGCTCCACCACGCCCAGCACAACACCCGCGAGGACGAACTCGACACCATCACCGCCGAACTGACCAAGGTCGGCGACAAGATCGACCGCTACCTCGACGCCTTCGAGGACGGCAAGCTCGACGGCGACGACGAGGACGTCAGCGAACGACTCGCCAATCTCCGCACCAAGCGACAGCAGCTCCGCGACCGGCGCACCGAACTCCGTCAGGCCATCGCCGAGCAGCCCACCATGCCCGACACGGCGACCCTGGCCAACATCAGCCGGCACGCCGGAGAAATCATCCGCACCGGCCGAACCAACCAGCGCAAGACGCTCATCGAGGGCCTGATCGAGCACATCACCATCACCGGCCCCGACCGATTCGTCCCCACCTTCCGCATCCCCCAACCCACACACGACGCAGGGGCCGAGACCGACTCAGCGGTCCCGACCCCTGCGGTTCGCGCAATGACACAGGTGGTGGAGGTGCCGGGAATCGAACCCGGGTCCTCTGTCGCTTCAACAGGGCTTCTCCGTGCGCAGTTCACATTGTCTCTACTCGGCCCCGCCGGTCACGTGAACAAGCCGGCGTGACGGGCCCAGCCGCTGTGAGTGTCCCGCTTCGTCCCCGCGGCCGGGTCGTAGCGGTAAGCCTCCTAGCTGATGCCGGCAGACCGGGTCGGAGGCGACCCCGGGCCGACAGACATCACTCTGGCTGCTTAGGCAGCGAGAGCGACGTCGCGCTGGGAATTAACCTTGGCGCTTATTGGTTTGCGGCGACGCTTGAGGTGGCCATCCGCCTGCACCTGCACGCTTCCCCTGAATCAACGTCCAGAGTCGAAACCGTTCACCCCCTTGTAGTGGGCACTGCACCGTACAGCGTACCGCCCCGGCGTCGATCGCTCATCCCCATAACGGAGGTAGGGAAAACCCCACCCTCAACTCTGCGGGGAACCCCATGGTCCCGCCGTCCCCAACGCGGGATCCTGATCCTGCGACACCGACGAAGGAGACCCAGAGATGGCTACGACCACCGAGCGTGACGGCTCGCGACCGAACCCGCCGCTGTTTGGCTCGCTCGCGTACCTGGTGATGAACCTGCCGATCGGCATCGCGTCGTTCGTGTTCGTCGTGACGTCACTGTCGGTCGGGGTGGGCACGGCGATCGTGTGGGTCGGGGTCGCGGTGCTGGCGCTGTCGGCGCTGGTGATGCGGGGCATGGCGAGCCTGGAGCGGATGCGGGTGCACGCGATGTTGGGCACGTACGTGGCCACGCCGTACCGGCCGCTGGGCACCTCGTCGCGGTGGGCCACGCGGCTGAAGGACCCCGCGACCTGGAAGGACATGGTCTACCTGGTGCTGATGCTGCCGATCGGCATCGCCGAGTTCACGATCTCGATCGTGTCGTGGTCGGTGTCGGTCTACCTCACGCTGCTGCCCTTCTACTGGACCTTCATGCCGGCCGAGTGGCGCCCGGTCGTGTGGAACGAGCCGTTCCTGAACGTCGACTCGTGGATCGAGACGCTGCCGTTCGCCGGCCTTGGGGTCCTGGTGCTGGCGCTGTCGGTCATCGTCACGAAGGCGCTCGGCGCGGGGCACGCCCGTTTCGCCCGCGCCATGCTGGGCCCGAGCCCGCGCCGGATCTCGAAGCTCGAAGGCCTGTCGACGGCGGGCGCCATCGACTGGAGCACGGAGTGGCCGTCGAGCACGACGCAGATGAGCTACCGGCCGGTGTCGCGATGACCAGCCCGACGAGCCGGCAGCCGGAGTCGCTGCCGCTGTATTTGGTCCCGGTGGACGCCTCGGTGGATGCTGACACCGTGGCAGCGCTTACCCAGAACCAGCCGGACCCGGCGCCGCGGAACCCGCCGGCCGAGGTCGCGGACCCCAAGCCCACCATGATCAGCCGCGGCTTCCGGGCCGCCGGGTTCATGATGGCCGGCTTCCCCGTCAACACGCTGGCGTTCATTCTGATCGTGGCGCTGTTCTCGGCCGGGGTCAGCACGCTGATCGTGTGGGTGGGCCTCGCCATCCTGCTGCTCTGGACGAAGGTGGTGTTCGGGTTCGCCGCGGCGAACCGGAAGCTGATCCGCGGCACGCTGGGGATCGACATCCCGGCGCCGACGATCGCGTACGACGGTTCCGGCTCGTTCTGGCAGCGCTACCTGCGCCGCCTGACGCACCCGCAGATGTGGCGCAACCTCGCCTACCTGCTGATCTCGTTCCCGCTGGCCTGCTTCGAGCTGCCGCTGGCGATCGTCGGCATCGTGATCCTGCCGGTAGGCCTGTTCGTGCTGCCGGTGGTTGCCGCGCTGCACATTCTGCTGGCGAAGACGCTGCTCGGCCCGAACACGACCGAGCAGCTGACGCAGAAGGCGGAGCACCTGCAGGCGTCCAGGGCGCGCGGCGTCGACGCGGCGGAGGCCGAGCGGCGGCGGATCGAGCGCGACCTGCACGACGGCGCGCAGCAGCGGCTTGTCGCGGTGGCGATGGGGCTGGGCAGGGCGAAGACGAAGATGGACGCCGACCCGGACGCGGCGAAGATGCTGATCGACGAGGCGCACGCGGACGCGAAGCTGGCGGTCTCGGAGCTGCGCGACCTGGCTCGGGGCATCTACCCGGCGGTGCTCGGCGACCGCGGTCTCGACGCCGCGCTGTCGTCGCTCGCCGCGAAGTGCCCGATCCCGGTGGACGTGCGCGTCCGGATCGACCCGCGGCCGCCGGCCGCGGTGGAGTCGACGGCGTACTTCATCGTGGGCGAGTGCCTCACGAACATCGCGAAGCACGCGACCGCCACGGAGGCCGTGGTCAACGCGTGGCGTGAGGACCGGCCGAGCGGTGACCTGGTGATCGTGGAGATCACGGACAACGGCACGGGCGGCGCGATGATGCGTGCGGGCGGTGGGCTGGCAGGGCTCGCGGACCGGGCTGCCACGATTGACGGTGTGATGACCGTGGTGAGCCCCATCGGTGGGCCGACAGTAGTCAGGGCAGACCTGCCATGCGTGTGGTGATCGCGGAGGACTCCGTGTTGCTGCGCGCCGGGATAACGCGTCTGCTGGCCGACGAGGGCATCGACGTGGTCGGGGCCGCCGAGGACGGCGACGGGTTGCTGGTCGCGGTCAGCGAGCACCGCCCCGACCTGGCGATCGTGGACGTCCGCATGCCGCCGTCGTTCACCGACGAGGGCCTGCGGGCGGCGTTGAAGGCGCGTGAGCAGCAGCCGGGGCTGCCGGTGCTGGTGCTCTCCCAGTACGTGGAGGAGCGCTACGCCGTGGAGCTGCTGTCCGGCGGCGCGGGCGGGGTCGGGTACCTGCTGAAGGAGCGGGTGGCGGACGTCGCCGAGTTCGTGGACGCGGTGCAGCGGGTCGCGGGTGGCGGCACGTGCATCGACCAGGAGGTGATCGCTCAGTTGATGGCACGGGGACGACGCAACCCCATCGACGTGCTCACCCCTCGCGAGCGAGAGGTGCTCGGGTTGATGGCGCAGGGGCTCACGAACGTCGCGATCGCCAAGTCGTTGACCGTCTCGGACGGGGCGGTCGAGAAGCATGTGGGGAACATCTTCTCGAAGCTCGGGCTGGAGCCCAGCACTGAGGAGCATCGGCGGGTTCGGGCGGTTTTGACTTTCTTGGAGCGGGCTTAGCGGTTAGTCGGCTCGCTGCCCAGCGCGGTGTGGACGTCCCTGA
>Ga0193742_1001154_pt1 | contig 16269 bp, 17 predicted proteins | sample L2c1metaG_FD_165511 | JGI IMG/M metagenome (GOLD analysis project Ga0193742, IMG submission 165511) | Soil microbial communities from a riparian zone of the East river system, Colorado, United States - L2c1 | ecosystem: Environmental > Terrestrial > Soil > Riparian zone | place: USA: East River... | reverse complement strand
AGGGGACTAGAGTGGATCCAAAAGCGCATGAGGCGCATCAAAAGAGTCGGACGACAGAATCTGCATCTGAAAAAATATATTATATCTGATAAAAAGTTCACAAATAAAATCATTCGAGACAGGAGACTTTTTTTTTGTCCCATTGGAATTTGGGAAATGCGGCATGCTGTCAGTTGTCACTGGTTGTACCAATTCAAATGTGGCACACGACCAAAAAGGAGGGTCCGTATACAATAACAAACCATTCATCCCACAAACCACCACCATCATGGTTCCAATAGCACTCCCTTCATCCTCCTCGTCTTCTCTGGGTACTCCGTCAAGCACATCCGTCTCCCAAAAGTTGTCGACGACCTCCCTCCAAAGTCTCGCAGACCGTATAGCCGTTTCGAGCAACCGCAATAACGTAGAGGTAGTAGACCCTCGTCATGCAAAGGTTAAATTAGATGCAAGGTGAGACTATTTTGGCTACTAGTATATCCACACACTAGCCTTCACCACGGGCAGCAGCCGCGGATTGAGTCACCCCACGCAGACCAAGAATCATGGTGTGATTCTTGTTGTCAAAATCTTACACTTAATCTTCTGACACTCATCCATCATCTAGACACTACAAGAAACCGCATTTTATTTTACAACTTGTTGACATTATTCGAATTCTACATGTCCCCTCTTGGGTTGTGGCACAAATCCCTCTAGAAGACATCATCATACATAAAGTGTCAGGTGCATTGACGAATGCAGTTTTCTTCGTATCTTGTCCAACCGTTTCGTCTGTATCCACTTTGTTGCTTCGGATCTATGGCTCTTCCTCCGAATCTCTCATTTCACGCCCGAAAGAACTTCACATTTTGCATATACTTTCATCTCAATACAAGATAGGTCCTCGGTTGTATGGCACCTTTGAGAACGGACGGATCGAAGAATACTTTGATTCAATGCCTTTGACCGCCGCCGACATCCGTAATCCCCAAATTAGCCGATGGATTGGAGCACGAATGGCGGAACTCCACTCTGTGGATTTAGATAAGGTTGACGGCACGAGTGGAGGGAAGGTTTTTGAAATTGCCACGCATATCAAGTCTTGGGTGGCCTCAGCAAAGGAGGTACTCAGACTCCCTAGTGTCTCGGACTCTACTCGTCAAGAACTGGATTTATCCAGGTTCAAGGACGAGTGGAATCGCTATCTTGCATGGGCCACAAGGGAAGGGCGAGGACTCGGCAGTAAACGAGTATTCGCTCACAACGACGCCCAGTATGGCAATCTTTTGAGGCTCAAAGATAGCCGTGAGGGTATTGAAGAACACCGTCAGGTATGCTCCTTCTTTCCTTCTATAGATAGAAACACTTCTTCTGACATGAACTCATTTAAGATTATCGTAGTCGACTTTGAATATGCTGGTCCTAACCCGGCCGCATACGATATCGCAAACCACTTCCAGGAATGGACAGCAGATTACTACAGTCATACACCTCATCTGCTCAATCCTTCTCGCTACCCTACTCTTGAAGAACGCTGCAATTTCTATACATCATATCTACGACACGCCTGCATGCTGGCAGAAGTTCCCATCATAGACGAAAATAAGTTGGCCAACCTTGTCAAAGATCTCGAGTGGGATGTCCGCATTTGGAGCGCAGCCTCCCATGCAGGTTGGGCTATCTGGGGTATTGTACAGGCCAAGGAAGACTTGGAAAGCAATAATGCTGACGCCGAGTTTGACTATATTCAATACGCTAAAGGGCGTATGGCGTCATTCCGTGAACTTATACAAACATTGGGTATTTAGCTTCGAATTTACGTTGTTGACAAGTTAGATTGGGGAAATTGCTCCGCTCCCATGCTGTCGAGCCCGACCACAATCTAGCTACCGATCTTGCAATAGCTACGTTACTTTTTCAAATATGTTGTTTTTAGGTTTTCGACGCTTTCATTACCGTACTTAATACAAGATGGAGAGATCTTAGAATCACTCCGAGTGGTGTAAAACTTTGTTTGTATTTCTCTTGCAAGTCATGAAATGATCATAATTGAAGTGAGATGGAATAAAAAATGCGATATACTGAACAACTTGAAGAATAAGCTAGGCTAGTTAGGTGAGATGGATCAAGATGAATGACAAGGATCGGGGGGGAAAAAGGGCCAACAAGCAGGGTCGTGAGGTGAAATTTTTTTTGTATAAAGAGCCAGGACAGAGAGATAAAGAGCCGAAAGCAAGCGAGTTTGAAAGAAATGGGAGTGTTGTTGTTAAAAGTATGGGTGTGGTAAAGATTCCAACCTAACGTGGGTAAAAAAAAAACATACTATAGCACATTCAGACGAGGAATAACAAGGAGTGTCCGACCGGGGCGGGCAAAAGCAAGGAAGATAAGAAAGAAAATGGATAATTTGATCGGAAAAAGATGTGGCAATCAAGCCCATGCCTTCTCGTGCAGACGAGAAGTGCCAACCGCCAACTCGGTGCTCGACCAAGGGGAGTTTGATGTCATGATCTCGCCAGCGGGGCTTGCACCGTTTGTGTAAGCAGTCGAAAGACCACTGCGAGAGAAAGAACCCCAATTCCCAGCACTGCCCGCACGGACGTGTCCGTTGACCCTAGGTTGTCCGCTCTGGTTGTTTTCTCCGGACGTGAGGGCGGTATACGAATGACTAGTAGCCGGAGGAGAAGGACTAAAATTCACATCAACCTCTGATCCATTGAATGAGTGACGGGGGTTAGCATTGGAGGACGAAGTGGTGACCTTTTTCTGAAAAATGAAAAGTAAAAAAAATCAGTTAAATGATAGAATGGACGAAGGTAGTAACAGACAGTAGTAGGGTAGCCAACAATCTCCATTCTAGCCAGGTTATGTCTTCCTAGATCGGGTCCGGCGGTGACTGGAGCAGGCGATTTGGCGGCAATATGCTCAGGGGCAGGAAGTATCATGCCATTACTAGCAAAAGAGGGATAGGCCGACTTGTTCTGCTTCATTGAAGCACCGTCTAAAGCGGTTGTATCAACTCTCAAGGAACCTGTCGGTGGCCTTGTGAACTGGAACGTATTAGCAGCGGGACTCATGTCCACCGGAGTAGAAGAAATGCCCGATGGCTCTTGCGACCGCTGGGATATGCGCGCAAGGAGCGACACGGACGAAGAAGCATCTGGGTCACTGTTCGAACGCTCTCGTACATCTGCTTGAGGAGGAGGGGTATTTTCCGATGTACCAGCTGTACCAGGGGTGGAGACAGACGAGAGTTCCGTGTGTATGAAACAACAACGTTTGCCATATGGACATGAACCAGAAACCCAAAACGTCTGAGTGATAATGGTTAGGGGGATAGCGTTGTAAACGAATTGAAATTACACCTTACCTTGCAAATTTCAGTCTTGTACTGCGAAAAAAAAAAAAAGTTTAATATTCAAATAGGATTCAAGAAGCAAAATCACCGACCTTTGGATGTCTTGACACAGTCCGAAGCTCGTCTTCCCCATGAGCGAATTGACACTTGGTGCCATAGCGGCAGGTCCCTTTCTCCTCCCAACTTCGACATAGCTCGGTCTTGTACAAACCCAACTTCCTGTTATTCGCACTAGGCCCAGTCTGGCCGCTTGAACTCGTAGGGCTGCCTATACCTGTTTCTCCAGGCAAGTTCTGAGCAACAGCGACATTATACGGGGCTGAATACTGCGATTGTATGCGGGCGGCTATCGCTTGTTGAACAGCCAAATCCTGTGCCCCATAATACTGGTTAGGGTACAGAGGCATCGTCGGCATGCCATGCTGGAACATGCCAGGTGCAAAGTTCTGCATGTTGGTATTTAGGAGCGCAAGTGTAGCGGCATCACGTATAGCAGACGGGTCTGACGCGGAATGATGATGGGTTGCGCGGAAGATGTTGTGTTGTTGTTGAACACGAGTGACGGCAGGATTGTCATGAGGAGGCGGTCCAGGTAGCATCATCTCATATAATTGCTGTGTGTTGCCAAGAGAAAGATGTGATGTATGATGGCTTCCCGGGTAAACCAGGGCGGTGGGACTCGGACCCGGAGGGAAACCGCGGACGTTTTGTCGGTAGTTGATCGCCTGGCTAGCATTGTTAGGTCGACCTTGGACAAATTGCGGGGGAGGAGGCGTTGAAGCATTGATTCCTGGCCCGTGGTTGACTTGATTAAAATTTCGTCGTAGCTGTTGTTGGTGGCCATAATCTATCTGAGTAGCTTCACGTTCCGAATCCGATCGTTGCTGCGCTTGAAGGGTCGGAGGCGGATAATTAAACATTGGTTGTTGGGGTGCAGGACGATGGACCTGATTAGCTAGGGAAGGATATGACAATTGCTCCATATTTGCTTCACGATATTGATTTTGCGCCCATTGGTGCTGCTGTAGTTGTCGATCGTGGTCAGAATCGCCAACTTGTTGTAAGCGACGCAGGTCCGCAGTAGAAAGTCCACCACTGAAAGAGTGAGGCCTTTCTTTAGCTTCAACAGGTGCAACTTTCAAAGGGGGATGGGCTAGCAAAGGGTTTCCTGCAACAGAATCACGGGCGCTTGAGGTCGTGGTGTCGGCAGACGACCCTCTGGAGTGAGATATTGGGTGCTCAGGTACATTTGGAGATGAACCAATGCTGGTGCTAGAAGACGAATCCAATGGGCTTACTTCATTGATGTGAGCTACAGTTGATGCCGGCAGTTTGGATTTAGGAGGTGTTCGGATTGGAAGACGAACATCCTCGGTGTCCGGAGTACCATCATTGAGATTGATGCGGTTCATTTCGTCCACGATTTCCCAAGCAGCAACATCTGCCTCTGTATCTACAAGCTGGCCACTGCTGTTCAGTCTCCAGCGGCGGCTGTTAGCCAATGCCCGGTCAGAATTTTCGGTACGGGAAGGCATCTTTGGGGTTATTTTTTTTTGGGTGGCGTTGGGATAAATTGGGGGGGGGGAGGCGGGGCGTTATGGTATTTCGTTGAACGTTGGTATCTGGCGTCGACAAAAGTCAATTCTATATATATATAAAAAAAGACATGATCAGCAAAGGGTCTCCACACTACGTGGCCAAGGTGAACAACGGGTGGTACATACTTCGAAGGTAGATCCGAAATTGGAATTGTGTGGATAGAACCAACCCTGGGAATCTTTAATAGTGCTAGGTTGAAATTTAAGAGAAGATAATAGTTCGTTGGGATAGGGAGTTGTAGTTGTGAATGTATTCGTGACTGTTTTGAGTGGTCAGAAAGGCTTGATCTGTACGGAAAAGAATGGCTAACCAGTAAATTAGACACTTGCTGTGATTCCGATGATTGAGAGATAAAAAAGAGGATTTGGATGAGGAGGAGCAAGTATATAAGATAGAACCCTCTAGCAATGGAGGGAACGACGAGATAGGTATAAAAAACGAAGCAGCGTGATATTCGTGAGTCTGTCGTTGAAGGTAGACGACAAGAAGACTGAGAAAAGTGTATTTGTGATGTTAGCAGGAGGAGAAGGTGAGGCAAAAGGGAGGCGAGTCAAACCCTTTTGATCCCAACAACGTGCCCGTAACACCAACAATTAATCACGTCCCAGCTCTCCACCCCGCGCGCAGTTTTATACAAAACTCAATTCTCATTTTTTTATTTATTCTGTCGCCTTGCCAGTTGTCTCTCTTTCTCTTCATGGTAGAGGCCTCATAGATGATGATAAGTAATAATGGTCAGTTCGAGTATACAGAACAGCCTTTCAAACTCCGAGCCGAAGCCATGTCCAACCCCAATATAACTCCAACACCACACCAGCACTTAGTAAGTACAAGATTATCTCATCGATGAACTCTCCGATATGTATCGATGAATGTATATCGATAGGAACACCCAACGTTCTTAAGGAGACTCTAAACTTCAACCCGCATGACCGACCTTCTTCACTGTGCCTCAGGCTCCATCTTCGAATTCAGAACCAAGTCGACAATCTGATTATTATCGATCCAGCACGCCGTCAACACCTTGACAAGCAAACCGAATATAACGCGGAAGCATTTTTTAATGTTTCGACATGTTTCAAAGTCCGCGAACGATAATGTTACAACCCCAGGTAATCTGATTTTTATCCGAACTTATTTATTTTTTCAAAAAAAAATAATAATTTGAGATTTGTAAAATACCCAATTATTGATCGCAGCCAAGCCCAGGGTCTTTCAATCTTTTGATGTAGGCCTTTCTTTTCCATAAAAAAGACAATAAGATCTGCTCGCTTTAAATACCGCTCCGACTCGGAGATGTCTTTATTACGTTCAACCGCGCCAGGATTCCGAAAATTCTTGCCCAAAAATATTTTTGAGGAAAAAGGACAGAACCGAAGATCAGAATATCCAAAAAGATTTCAACAAAGAGTGATGGTCACAAGCTGCGCACTCATGCTCAGACTCTTTTTCTTAATACGACCTCCATGGACATAGGTACTTACTTCACTTTGAGGCCAACTCACCGATTCCTGAATTCCACGAAACAGTCCTTAAAACCTTCTGGGGCGCTTCCTGACGTCTAAAAAGCGCCGCTGACAAGAAATTAAAGTCATATTAAACACATGTACTACACACACGCCTTGCGGTATCAGATAGACCCGATTGACAGAATCGATGAGCGGAAATATCACAACGTTGCTCTACACTCATGTGGAAAGTGCTTTTCTTTGATGGGCAGATTCCCCGATTTTGCATTGTTTACATGGAATAACATTTTCGTCTTTACTGAAAAGTATAAATTACTATGCGTCTGTTGAGAGTGTCAGAAAAAGCTACATAAGATGATAAAAAAATAAGTACGCACAGTATGATGTACCGACCAGCATGGTCGAAAGACTCTGTAATTGGTCTTCGTCAAATAACAGCTGATCCTTGTGCCAAGTGTCCTAGAAAGGGGGGATTTAAAAAAAAAATCAAAAGGACGACAAACGCTTCTGGTAGGTACCTGATGTGTCTAAAAAGCAGATGAAATTGCAGTTAGGGTTTGAAGAAACGGGACGGCTGACCTTTTTAAACTCAGATGCACACTTACGAATGGTGGTAGAGATTGGGGGTGGGTCTGTGGCATGAGGTGCCAGAACTAAAACAAGAAATCAATGAGTTAAATCTCAGAAGAAGAGGAGAATCAGTAGAAGCACCCTCAGTCAGTGAAGGCATCCATGGTTCAACCGAATACGGTAGACTCTCAATCAGGGCACATATCCCCAAGATCGCAGAATGGAGAACTCGCAAGGCTTCCGCGTAACTAGCATCACGTCTTGCAGGAAGGGACGTCTTTCGAGCAAGGGTGACGAACCGATTCTAGTTCATAAAGTCAGTTTAGCCAGATTGATGATCGATATCATGAACACCCACCTTGAGTGGCAGAATGCTCTGACGTTGAGAACACCTGACCACACCCGAAAACACTTGCGACGCCATTTCTCTAACTTCTACATTCTCATCCGCTAGACAGTCAAGTAAAATATCCATCACTTTGGCAACACCTTCCTGCGAGATTGATAGAAGGTTTCTGTAGAAAAATACAACTAAAGCTGGTAAGGTATGGAGACGGACACGCCAGGACTAAGGATGGGTCAGAACAGGACTGCCAAAACCAAGAATAGTTTTACCGTTGACGACTTGATACCAGCAACGAAATTATCCAAGATTGCTTCAACATATTCAGTAGGCGGCATGACCGCCGATAGAATATAGAGTACAGCTGAGCTATATGATTGCAATTCGGAGCTGTCATTTAACTCTGACATGCGAAGGATCTCGGGCCTGTGAAAGTAATAATAATAAAGATGCGGGCCGCGTCTGTCATAGTTATTTGTGACATACATCAAAGCAATAGCATAAGGTATGACAAGACATGCTTGAGGACTATGAGCGCAGACCCAAATCCAAAGGAGAACTAGAGAAAATCATGAGTACAAGTTGACAAACAAGGGAATTGTGTTATCTTACCGCTCAGCCCAACTTTGTCATACTGCACGACCAATTGATTTCAGCTTCTCGAAGAAATAATGAACATATCAATACCTCTGACTGGTTAACCCGCGGCGGAGGAAGACGTTCCTCTCTCCATTTGGGAAGTTTCTCCAAAATTTGGGAAACGTATTTCATGTAAACAGCTTCTCTGAGTTGAAAGTTAACAAAAGAGATCGACGAAGAATATTTCTCGATGTACCGAATATGCAATGGATCTTGCCCTTCTTTACAAGCAAGCAAAAACGCTTGGGTTGAAGGATACCAAGGCTGCCATCGATTATTCGTAATCACGTACAGGCCCTGACAGATGTGTTGCCGCATCTAAATGACGATTTGGTAAGTCCATTTGTTTATCAACCAACCAGCATAAGGCCTACCTCTGCATAATCCGTATTAGCATTTTCGAATAGTAGCTTTACGTATGGCTCAGACTTGGGGTTAAAATATATCCCCAAAGCATCAACCAAGATACCGAACAAACAAAGGGGTTTGGTCACTTGTACGGAGTCAGGGACTTCATTTAAGAGCCGCATGGACTAAACGTACTTTCAAATGCAGAATCTCCATTAAATTCTAGGGGAAGTGCAAGTATCCAATCTACAAGAGGTTTGATCCGCCGTGGGTCACGTTTACTTAGTTGTTGCTACACTCCATTGAGCATGGATTTATTATAAAATGACTTTTACAACAAACTCACCTGAAAGATAGTCTCCCAGAAAATCAAGGTGTCAGGTTTGAACTGACCGCTGATTCGATCGAGCCGGCTCGTTGTCCAAGCCCAAAGTTTGTCGGAGGCCTTTGGAGGCCAATGCTTTGAACCTGGCTGTCCTCAATCCCAGTCACAGAATTTATGAAAACAGGAACTACTCACCACGGAGGATACCACTTAGGATTTCTGCACCCGCCCGTTGCCTATATTTGTCTGAATCGAACAATAGCGGCTCAATTACTAAGAGAATTTCATCCAAGCCTTCGTCACCAAACATCTTGGCTGTGGATTGTGTTTTTGAATAGACGATATGAGGAAGATTTAGATGACCACGTACACAAATATTTGAAGAATAGCGGGTTATCCGCACGGACATCCAGCGTGTTACCAACTTTGCTAGATTCTTGGCTCCAGAGGCTCGAAAGTTGGTCAATGTACCTCTCTTTGCGAACACCCTCTCTAATCGCCTCCAGACAGGGCAATGATTCAGGTTCCCACGATAAACGACTTTCATCATTGAGCACAGGCTTATAACCTTTGATACTCTGGCTCCAGGTCAAGAAACCCGTTGGAATATCATCAAGATAGCACCTTACGATTATATCAGCAACAAAAAAGAAGGAAAAAAAGACAGAGAAAGCGTACCCATCATGCGCTAGAGGACGTTGAAGACTTTGGAGGAACTTATTGGGATCACCAATCTCAACGTCTCGAGCCAACGGATTCTTCCACTCGTCCAACCACAATTCCTCCCTGGATTGAGCAAACGTTCGTATCTTGATGAATGTTAACAGTTTAATAATAGCTCTTTGGATTCAGGTGTTAAATTAGCACTTTCAGAAGAACATCACAGCTAACCTTTGCACAATCGCTCGGATCGAGGGTTGGGGGCTTATCGTATGATCCAAAAAGAATTTGGCAACGTCATGCGGTGGGACAATATCCCTTCGAAGTAAATGATGAAGAAAGAGACCTGCCATTTGCACATATCGCCACTTCAGATCGATACATTAGTTGGTTCGGGGCTAGACTCTGCTCCATGAGACTTACGTGTGTTGTAGGCCTCAATGCAACTTCGAGGATTGAAGAGACCTTTGAGCATGTGGCAACATGATTTGGTCAGCCGATCAGGGGTGGAGCAGTGGTGGTGCATACCGTATCGTTGTAGACAACGTCACGCCTAACAACACGCGTTATAGACTTCTCTGTAGCCTTTTTCAGGAATTTTCGATCCACAAAAGAGCTTGAGAATTCGCTCTCCAGATCGAATAATGCTTGATCTACTCTTGGCGTATCTAAAACGTAACCATCGGTAAGTGTAGCCTCTTCATTAAGGTGTACCACGCAATCCTGAGCAAGATTGGTGATCAGTTTCTGGACTGAAGGCTGTAGAACAATTAGTTACTGGCGATCATTCATACATTCAGATGTATACCTTCTCTTCGTGTTGGCATTCCAAAAGAGACATAAGATACTCTTTGTGGAACAATTGATCTTAATGACGGGCTTCAGAGATTGTACCAAGCGAGCAAGTTAGGTTACTGACCACCCAAAGCATACGCGGCTACAAGAAAAGTCAGCTAAGCATCGTTAATGGGATGAGGGGCATACCGATCCCTTTATTCCAAAGGACATACAGTGCCCCCTTCATCCTGTCCGGATCATTGCCCTTACTGAGAGCTTTGTAGAGAGACGGAAGAATGTAGCGAGTGGATCGAACAAAATGCTGCAATACGCAGGTTCAAACCACAGTCATGGAATAGATATATGTATTACGCACGCCAGAAACATTATGGAGAACAGCTTGAGCTTGCCTGAAAAGTCAAAAATCAGAATAAAAGGTCGGTAAATGGTAAGGAGTACATGGCTTGCTTACCTCCTGACCCTAGTATACTGGGACAATGACAATTCAACCAACTCATCCAGTAATCTATCGTCAAGCTGTGATCGTCGGCGGTATAAGGCATGCATGTAAACGCGTCCGCTATGGTACACGTAGGCGCGTTTCAGGAATACCAGTCGCGAATTATCTCTTTGTTTTAACCACGATCGATTCAAGCTGTTTAATCCAACATTAATCGTCAACGGCCAATACCAAAACATAATGGAACAACAAACTCTCGAGCTTGAGTGAAATTCTTCTGCATTCCATCAAAATCAGTTCTATTCATACCGTACACAAGGAGGTATGTGTCAATGGCCCGTGCGACCCCGATGACAGCATCTATATGGTCCTCGCCATTGGTGTTGTTTCTAAATGTTGCAGCTGCGCGCAGAACAACTTCGCCAAAACGGTGACGGCTTTTGGTAGCTTTCTGGTATCTGGTATCATTGGGATCAGTCAGAGTGAAGCCTGCCTTTACGTCCAAATGCGACACCAGTAGCTCCGGAAGTTCATATTCTTCATTCAAACAAGGGTTGGGCACGTCCTTCTGTTGCTCTTGCAAAAAGGTCGGCAGGCCGATCCATACCGATCTGCTTGCATGAAGATACCTAGAGAGGAATTTGCAAAAAAGTTCAATTTGTATTAGCAGTAACAATACCTGCAGAAATCATTTCGAGAGACATTGTCCCACTTCGCATTGTTTGCGATGAGCGTTTCGACCATTTGTAGCGCAGGTTGTGCTATTTGGTCAACGATGTCCAGGACAAAGGCAATCTCGCCATCAGTTGGTACTGAGAATCCCGTTCAGAGTAAGGATATGGATCACAGGCTGAGCGGAGTGAAGAACTGACCATGCCACTCGACGACGACATCTTGGGGCTCATAAAAGTGCCCCCATTGAGTGTTGTGGTTTTTATCAAAAACTGATAATGATTGAGGGTATAAAGTTGTCATCGTGCTGCTATTGACGTACTCGGATCGTCCCATTCTTCTGTGTTCATAAAACGTGAATTGAGAGGATAGGTGCTGCCAATCGTATTTAGGATACGTGTGATTAGACGGCCAGTGCCGGTGTAACCACGTTCACTCTTGGTCTTCTCAACTAGAAGTCTTAACAATCCAAGAATGTTCTGTTTATAAGTTAAGAGCTGTGATAAGTCAGTTTAAGGTCTCATGGGCAATCTTAGTCCACCAACTCACTGTAGAACCACCGTAACCCAGACAGCCTCGAAGGATTGTCATATCTTTCAAAAATTTTAAGAAAATCAATTTCCAATGAAGAAAGCACATACTCCAATGAAGGGTAGTATCAGAGGGTACAGCAGCGTGATTAGAGGTAGTTCGGACGCTGGAGGCGCCGTGCTTCAATTCTTCCTCGATCTGTGCTATGCAGGGCGACAGGAACTTGGCCATAGTCTTTTCTGGATGAACACGTGCCAGGCATGCAACAAGTTGGCCAAAGGCGCGAACGGCGTTGGACTTTGCATTCATCATGGCATAGTCGAAAACGAGGTTCAAGACGAGATCAAACAATGGGTCTGAAAGATGTAAGCAAATCACATCCAACATGCCCTTGATTGATTTGAGCACGCTTTCTTCTTGCTTTCCACCTGTGGTGTTCTTCCTGCCTCCCTCTTCGGGCAAATTCTCGAAAAGAGCAAGGACGCGGTGGAATAATGATACCACCCAATCTGTATAAAAAGTCGGCCAAAATGCTGTCAAAGAGTGGATATATGCTGTACCTGCAAAACCCGCAGTGCTATCCCGAACGAGAGACCTTTCCTCCGCCCTGCTCAACTGGGATTGACTGCCGATCTCTGTCCCTTCGGGCAGGTGATCAGTTTTGTCGACGTCCATCATTTCTCCAGGCTCATCGCCAGAGAACGACATTCCTGACTGGGAGAGGTCGCCTATCTTTATATGTTGGACGACGGCAACGATAAACATGGTCGCGCAGACAGTCTTGATTGGGTCATTCTGCACAAAATGAGACATATATCTTTGGCAGTTAGTATTACTGAGCTTACTAGATCAATACCGGGAATACACAGCTCTAACAATGGGACGATATGTTTTTGACCCCCCAGCCAGACTTTCTCGCAGGCCAAAGGGCGGGCAATGCCCGATAACATACTCAAAACAGCCGTCGTCCGATGGGTTTCATTAACGACCTCCAAACCTCCATAAGCGCGTTCAAGAAGTTCTGGCATGATCAAACTTGGTTCAAGCATAGCTAATACTCGAAGAGCACCCTGTGCGTAACTCATAGACGCAGAATCCTTTGCGAACATCGCTAATAGAGCTGGCGTGCGGAGAATAGTAACGAAGGAACGACGGATCATTGGCGTCAATCGATGTGTCTGTGGCAATTTCGAGAAGTCAGTATTGTCTGAAGATGTCGTGTGTACAATGACATACTACTGGAGTTCGGCAAGATTCTTGTTCTTCTTCGTTCCAGCGTTTGGCAAACTCTGCAGCCAAACGCTGTAAAAAAGTGGTTAACTAAAGAAAGCAATTTGAGTGAAATTGCACTGTTTCATAGAAACCGAGTCATACAGATAACGTCCATTGACCTGTGTTGGACGGATGGAAGAATGATTCAATGCTGGTAATTAATCGATCCAGAGACTCCACGGCCTTCGATCCGGCAATATAACCGCTTGGTAACGGCAAAACGCCATCGCCCTTCGGAACTTTGGCAGACATTGCATTGCGAACTTCGCCGTCAACCTTCATCGAGTAAACCAGAATTCTAGCAAGGGCATCTATAAAACACCCCGCCCATTAGTCCCAGCCTAAAAAAGTTAGATTATAGATACACACGTATTCTGCTAATGTTTTTCTTGATCCTCAGACCACCTTTATCCAACAAATCTGCATGGCCAGACGTATTCGACGCTCCCTAAACACAAACTTCAGAAACGATTTGTGCGAAGAAAGAGTCAGGGCGATTACCCTCATTGCTCCAACGGGAACATCTAGACAAATTTGATACAAGGAAAAAGTGGAAAAAAAAAAGGATTTACTCATCGAACTAAGACCTTTTCCGACAAGAGTGACCCATTGTGATTTTGTCCAAATACCAACATCTTTCGATGGTGCGCCTCCTTCTTGACCAGCATCTCCGGCAGTGCCTGATACATGTTCTTCTGACAATTCGCCACACATTTCAAGAAATCTATCATCAAGTACGCCAGAATTAAAGGCCTCCCATATCTTGAACAGAGCGGGAAGATAAAGATGTGTATGGGTCGGAGGCAGGAAAGAAGTTAACACGGGAACTATGCTCAAGACCGTCTATTGAAGGAGGTAAACCGAAGGTTAAGGCATAACAGCACATAACACACCTCCTTGGTTAGTAGTGGAAGAAAAGTTTCGAGCATGAGAGGAATCTCTTGTGGCGGGTAGTATCGTTTGCATTGGTCCGCGAGATAAAGCAGAATGTTGACGAGGTTACGTCTGAAAGAGTTAATGAAAAAAAAGTAGTTTTCTATGATAGGAGACGTACGTAGAATCATCAAGAGTAGTTTTGGGCCACAATTCCTTTTGAAAAACGCGCCACAGTGGTTGCCAGGGTAAAGTAAGGTCAGTGGCATCAAGCTTTGGTTTAATCCCAGGTTTATTAGCAAGTAAACGAGAAAGCATGTCGGCCCAGTTGCGGAGAACGCGCGGCTCGAGACCAGGGACGAGACACAACTCGTAGTATAAACGCACAAGCTTAGCACGGGTAGACTTTTGCATAGGGTAACGCATCAACAACCAACTTTTGAGAAGAAAAAATGAGTGACGCAACAAGAACAGTTAGGATACATACCATTGAAGCATACCATCCCATGTACTGAGCACAAGCCAGTTCTTGGTCCTAGCGCAGATGGAAATCTTCTGGACGATTTCCTCAAGGCGAGTTTGCATCTCCTCAACTGTCTCGCACTCGTACGGCAAAGAGTCGAGATAAGTTTGCAAAGAAGCGAGCTGTTTCTCCATAGCAGACTGCTCAGTGACTTCGCCGGGGGAATCAATTTCAGAGATGTCGTCGTCGTCCATCGTTATGATGGTAGTTGACAAAGGATCTGGAGGTGACTTTTCATTTGAAATTTCCGTTAGGATTTGAAAGAAAGAAGAAGACATTTTGTGAGACAATACTAACGTGAGATACCAATTATATACGTGTGGTGTCGGGTGACGCGTCGTTTAGTCCAAGTATAGGCAGCTGCGTCTGAAGACACTACTTGGCACGTCTTACGCGTTATCTGCTAGTTATCCGCCCGGCGGCAAAGCCCGAGACCTGCGTCAACTTCGACTTCTACCTCACCAGAGCTGCATTATTCGTGTGGAATGCCCTAAACTGTCCATAGTATATATAAACATAAATAAGATTTCTAAAAATTTCTGTACAGTATGAGCTTAGGAAATTGGTGTTCATGTGGCCGAAAGTTATCTGCAATTACATAATAGCCACATGCACAGCCACGGCAGCAACTATAATAAGGTCGACTTTAGATAATTAGACTGGTGACTGATCCTCGTGCTTATGAGGTCAATACGAGGATCGGTAGATCTGAGTTCAAATTGCTACTATGACACTGCAGCTGGCCATCAACGTGCTTCGAAGGATCGTCAAGGACGTTGAGTGCGATAGGCAAAGTCTTCCTACTAGGTTCGGAGCAAGCCCTTGCTCCGGCCCGGTCCACGGGCTCCTCCAAGGGGCTTGGGACAAACTACCAAGAACAAAAGTTAACCTCATCTCACAACTACAACTTCCACTTTATTGTGATTTCTCTTAGAAATGTCTCATTTTTGTATGTTAAAGGTGCTATTTCACAAAAGTTAGGGTATCCATGATGAATTTCTAAAGCATTGTCATGTGAAGTTTCGAAAGACACCACCTTAAAAATCATTTGAGGCATCTTCTTATGCTTTTTTGACACTAGAAATATATTTGAAGATGAATTATAGAGTGCTTGTCTGATTTGAGTATGAGGAGAGAGGTTTATCAGTTGGGTGTTCTGACTAAGAAAAGAAAGAAAAGAATTCAAGAAAGGAAGGGTTGAAGGTAGGCTAAATGAGCTGGTCAAATGCCGTTAAATACTGCCCATTTCACTGTTATTTTTTTTCTTGTGCACAGGGGTGCATATTTGAGCCCCGAGACACTTTGATGCCGGTTCTGTTAAAATATAGACCTTTCAAGCTCATTTTTGACTGAATGTTGTGAATCAACCTCTTTGGTATGGGCCTTATTGTCTCAAATATTTTCAAATTTCTGCCCAATTGTGGAAGCTGCAACATGGGCAATGAGTATGAGTGATGCAGAGAATAGATACGGTCAGTGTAACAAATGTAACAACAAAGTGACCTGATAACAAAATGACAAAGTATTCACATGTTATTTTACAGTGACTAGTAAACTAGTCATTAGTAGTCATACTTACTATTCCTTATCTGTACTATAAATATTACTATGACTCACTGTTAGGGCAACTGTGGCTGTGACTTAGTCAAGATCTAGCAGGGGATCCTAAATAATATATATACATATAATACGACAGGAAAGCGCACCTAGCAGGGGATCCTAAAAGAAAAGGATAAAGCCCTGTTGGAATATTTCGCACCAATCGCGTCATATTGCATCATCATGAGTAAGCGGATATTAACCAATAGCGGAATGGACTCGTAGAATAGCATAGCCACGTTTCCTTGTGTATATATACTAAGCTCATG
>Ga0193742_1001153_pt1 | contig 16285 bp, 17 predicted proteins | sample L2c1metaG_FD_165511 | JGI IMG/M metagenome (GOLD analysis project Ga0193742, IMG submission 165511) | Soil microbial communities from a riparian zone of the East river system, Colorado, United States - L2c1 | ecosystem: Environmental > Terrestrial > Soil > Riparian zone | place: USA: East River... | reverse complement strand
GACGAAAGAGCGCTACTTTTTCCGCCGAAGAGGAGGAAGCCGTTACGCTGGGCTTGTTCGCGTCAAGCGTCGGATGCCGATCATTGGGTCGGGACGAGCCTTGCTGGCGTTCGAGCTTTCAAAGCACGGCTTCAAGCTCAGCCCGCTCGGCTTCGAGCGCTCCAAGCCGGGTTCGAATATGTTGAATTTGCTCGGCTGTCATGCGGTCGCCATCAATGTTCCCGACTCGTCTCCCTTACAGGCTCAGCACCGATTCGTATGCGAAGGTGATTGCGATCATGGCTCAAGAAATTGCCGGGTCGAATCCGATTTCACCAACAGGGCGCGATCTTCCATCGCAGGCGGCCGATCGTCTATCGGCGTTGTTCATGATGGTGGAAGCGCGGCGGAGGCGGGCGTGAGCGAATATCAATACTATGAATTCCAGGCGGTCGATCGCCCTCTCGACGAAACGGATCGCCAGGCGCTCCGCGCGATATCGACACGGGCACGGATAACCGCGACGAGCTTCACCAATTCCTACGAATGGGGCGACCTGAAGGGCGATCCCGTCGATTTCGTGAAGCGCTGGTTCGACCTTCATCTCTATCTGGCAAACTGGGGAACACGGCGGCTGATGATCCGGTTGCCCAAAAGGTTAGTCGATCAGCCATTTCTTAAGCCTCTCTTGCTCGGGATCGACTGGGCTACGCTGCAGACGGCGGGCGACGCCCTGATCCTCGATATTGCGCGTGACGAAGTCGAACTGAATGAGGATTGGGATGATGGCTCTGGCTGGCTCGCCGCGCTCGCTCCGCTTCGAGCCGATCTCCTCGCGGGCGACCTTCGGCTCTTTTATCTGCTGTGGCTGGGAGCGATCGAAGGCGATGAGCTTGGAGATGACGAGATCGAACCCATGCCGGAATTCGGGCCGCTGACCGGGGCACTCGGAGCATTTGCAGAGTTTTTCGGCATCGATCCCGATCTCGTGGAGGCTGCTGCCGATCGGCCTGTGACTGCGATGGCGACATCGCCTGACGCCGCCGGAAAGGTCATCGCGGCTATGGCCGATCGCGAGAAGACGGATCTGCTCACTCGTCTGCACGACAGTGATCTGCACATCGCGGCGGAGCTACGCGCTTTGGTTCGAAAGCGGCTCGGCGTGCACTATGACGGCTTGTCCAATGGAACGCGCACCGCAGGCGAATTGCGCTCCCGCGCACGCGCCATCCGCCTCGCTCGTGATCGCGCGGAGGCCGAGAAGTCGGCGGCCGACCGCCGCCGGCAAGCGGAGGAAGCCGAGAAAGCCCGCCTCGTCCGGATCGATGCCGTTGCGCGACGGGGCGAGAGCGTTTGGCGGGACGTGGAGGCCGAAATCGAGCGTCGCAACGCTCCCGGCTATGACAAGGCGGCCGCCCTTCTTCTCGATCTCCGTGCTATTGCCGAGGCGCGCGGTACGATGGCCGAATTCGGCCGGCGGCTTCACGAAATCCGCGAGCGGCATGCTCGGAAGGAGCGGTTTATCGAACGGCTGACAGCAATGACCTAGCGGAGCGCGCTGGGATAGCCGATTCGTTCAACGGCTATATTGAGTCCTTCGCGACGATTTGGTATGATCTGGGACGGCGATAGCACTGCCCTAGCGACACTCGAACCGTCGCTATGATCGCGGCAGCGGGCCATAAATCGGGCCACGAAAATTACCACTCAAGATATTGAATTTAATATCAAAATCTTGCTCTGAAAGTGTGAGTTCTCTTCTGGCACCAATACTGCGTCCGCCGGCATCCGGGGACGTCCGCCCAAGGACTTGGTTTCTAGCGGTTTTCTGCGGTAAAAGTCCAGTGTCATCTGGGCAGGTTTACTGGCGTCCGCGCGCAAAGCGCTCCAGGATCTCGCCGAGGTCGGGCAACGTTGCCTCCGCGAACGCGTTAGCGGACGGCGACCGTCAACTTAACTGCAGCCAATGCCATCGAGCCAAAGCTACTGCCGTGCTCAATCAGCCCCCTGCGAAGAGCTATTGCCCTCGAGAAAGGGCATGATCGTAGGCACCAGCCGTGGCGAAGAGATCATGTCGTAGTGAGTGACGTCTGGAAGAATGGCGAGACGGTTCCGGGACATGTTCTCTCGTCCCCAGCCGGCATCCTTCAGTCCACCGCCGAGGAGCTGATAAAATCGAACTTCGTGCTCGGGCCGGAACATGTCGCCATCGCCATAAACGAGCATGACTGACATCGTGAGCTTCGAAACATCGGGCGACCAGTCGTAGGGGGCTCGCATATAGGCCCCCATTCGATCGAGGAGCTTTGGAAAATCCTCCGGCTTGGGTGCGACGGCGACGTAGGACTGGTACATCGGCGTCTCTTTCATCATCGGGGCTGCGGCGGCGCCGAGCTGCGCTTGTTGTGGCAGTAGCTCGGGATAGAATCCGCTGTTCGAAAAGGGAGTGGATATGAGGACCAGCCGACGAACCATCGCGGGGTTCTGTGCAGCAAACTGGAACGCGATGCCGCCACCCATCGAATGGCCCACCACATCGACTTGCCGGTGGCCGAGGCTTCTGACGAGTCGAGCCATATCGGCCCCCTGGTCGATGAGGCTAATCTGCCTGCCGCCGAGTGCGGTGCGGCCGTGACCATGCAGATCAACGGCGATGACCTGCCGGCTCTTCGCCAGCTCAGCCCGAATTTGCCCGTACATGCTGATCGAAAACAGCCCGCCGTGCAGGAGAAGGATCGGCTCGCCGGCCCCGGTGATTTCGTAGTAGTAACTCAGCCCGTTGACGTCGGCGTATCCCGACTTGACGGCTTTTTGCGCGTGCGCAGCTGGCACGATCGATGCCGCGATAAGTGAGCTCGCGACGAATTTGATTAAGGTGCGCTTCAACATGACAATCTCCACATGAACTGTGCCCTGGCGGGTACGAGGGTGCTCGCCCGCAACTGCCGCGAGTGGGCTAGCGCGGTGCAGGCAATCTGCTTCGGAATTGAACTGCTCTAGGTCGCCGAGTAGCGGAGCATGACGATGCCCGAGCCGAACTCGGTACATTCATCCAGGATGAGCGAGTCATTCCAGTCTTGCGGGAACAATCGGATGCCGCGGCCAAGAACGGTCGGGTAGATCATGAGATTATATTGATCGACCAGGCCAGCGCGCATCAGCGTGTGCAGGAGCATGGCACTGCCATAGACCAGCATGTCCCCGCCCGGCTCCGACTTCAGCGCCTTGACGCGTGCGACAACGTCCTTGTCGATGATGGTCGAGTTGTTCCACTCGGCCGTCTTCAGTGTTGTCGAGACGACGTACTTCGGCATTGAATTGATCTGCTTTGCGAAGCCGGCCTCGTCGTCGACCGTAGGCCATACTGCAGCGAATCCATCATAAGTCCGGCGACCCAGCAGTATAGACTCGCATGCAAAGAGCTCAGCGTGCTTGAACGCATCGCCCTTAGCTCCTCGCGCGTATGGCCCGGTCCAGTTTCCCAAGCCAGAGCCTTCCATTCCGACAGGATCCTCCAATACTCCGTCGAGCGACAAATATTGTGATGCGATGATCTTCTTCACGGTAAGCTTCCTATGCCTTGGTTGATGTCGAACCAAGAGTAGGCAGCCGGTCTGGAGCGATCTTGAATAAAAGCGACAGGGTCAGCGATCGGCCTTGGCGATGCGGCCTGGCGTTGTCCCTAGGTACCGTTTGAGGGACCGCGTGAGGTGCGCCTGATCGGAATAGCCCTGATCGTCGACGACATCGAGGATCGAAACACCGCTCCGCAGCAGGCTCCCAGCCCGCTCGGCACGCTCGATCTGGCGCAGAGCAGCATATGTGAGACCGGTCGAACGGATGAAGCGGCGTTGGATCGATCTGTCGGACAGCGACACAGGCCTGCGCTGGAGGATTTGCTCCACTACGGGGTCTCGCACAAGCCCTCCCGAACGGACCAAATGCTGGACGAACACGTCGGCATTGTCGAAGCTCGGTGTCTCGTATCGCGTTCCGTTCAGCCAGAAACTGCGACGCGACTCTGCGGTGAGTGATTCCGCGTGATCAACGAGTCTTCCGATGGGGTAATCGGAGAGGAAAACCCCCAAGTCGAATTGGATTCCGAATATCTCGGCATCCTTAGGAATTCCAGATCGGGACGCCAGCGATTCCGGTCCGCGGGCGATCACACTCGTCGTGCCATCGGCACTTTGGACGAAGACGAGTTGCCACGTCGGTACGGCGATGGAGATAAAGGAGGGAAGGTCTACGCTCGTCGATCGCCAAACTCGCTTGGCGAAGCCGGATCGCTCCTCCCGGTTCTCGATCGAGAAAACATCGGTAGCCCACTCCATGCGGCAACCACTCCCATAGCTGCCCCAATCTATACGTCCAAAACGTGCCGTCGATGTATATAAACAAGGCCAGTTGTCTTAAATTTCGGCCGCCCGGTGGAAGTGTCATAGGCTTTTCGTCATCCGAGTGCCCCAGCGCGCTGGCATCCCGCTGTCCAAGGTGCGCGATGCGTTGAGCGAGCTGCCGATGGAGCGGACGCCGACACGCGAGGACTGAATGCGCCTGTCCGGCCGATGACGGGACGACCTGGAAGCGCATATCCGTCGCCTCGCCAGCTTACGAGACGACCCACGATCTGATGAACGTCCGCAACTGGGCGTTTGCCGCCGTTCCCTGAAGGAACGGCGGCTTTCAGGAACCGCCATGAATTAACTGAATGGCCGCAAGTGGGCGGTAAGGCGTTCTTGGCGGAGTTGAAATCTAAGAGGCCGGTCCAGCCCTAGCAGGTATCAACCTAGGCATGGCAGCCGCCAACTCGAAAGCTACGCAAGTCGATCTATGCAGGCGAGGGGTGACTAGCCGTCGGAAGATGATGGAGGCCCACCGGGCGGGAATCGGATTTGCCCCATAAGGCGGACAGGTTTGCTCGACCTGCTTTATCTTAGCACCGCTTGGTCGCAGGAGTTCGCATCAATCCGCAGCACGAACCCGGACGTAACCAACCTATGGCCAAATTACCTAGTAAAATCAACAGATTGTGGCGGAGTACGAGGCATCCTCAATTCGGCTGTACCACTTTGTTTAAGGGACATAATGTCTAGAAGTCGTAACTTCTTCCCCACACTATTCCCCACAAATATTTCGAGATGTGTTGAGAGTCTGAGCTGAATGCGCGCGAGCGCGCGGAGGGTGCTGAGCGGACTGATGTTGGGACAATATCACACTCACCGTACGGCTGGCACAAACGGGGCTTCGTCGATAAGCCGTCTGTAGGCCCGCGACCGCTAGGCGTTAGCGAAAACCTTCGACGTTACGCTCAAACTCGGCGATCTGTCCGGCGATCAGCGCCTCGGGTGGGTCGAAACCATCGAACCGCTCATAGAGCGGCCGGACGATCGTACTAACCACACGTGCAAGGTTTTCTTGGATCTCGGCGGCGCTGGTTAGCGCCGTTAGGTCAACGCTGTCGGTCCGGGCACGGTGCCGTTCGTCGAGCCCGAGGCGAAGCCCAGGCTTGGCCCAGCTAATCAATTCGCGTCCGGCGAGGCCCGCATAGCGGCCCGCGAAGCGGATTGCATCGTCGTCTTCTGCGCCGAGCTGTTGCGCGAGCCAAGCAGCATGGCGCAGCACTTCAGCGGTGCGCCAGATCGGTAGTGTAAGGTCGAAGAAGTTGCCGGCATCAAGGTCGCGGCCATCTTCCTGAAAACCCCGCTGGAGATAGGCGCTACCGTCTCGCGTCACCTGCCAGAAGTCGCTCGATGCAGGGTCGTTGAACACCCGGTCCGCTTCGGGCCGACCCAGCCAGCATTCAAGCAGCCCATCATGAAACGCGGGCTTTATCGATTCTTTGGTTGGTACCCAAAAGGGCGTCCAGCCCGACGTCTTGGGCGCGCGCGATAATATTTCCTTTAACCGCGTCAAAGTTGGCGGGGCCCCGATCCCGTCGATCGAATAGGCCTGCTCGCTATGTCCAAGCGGTTGCCGCGAGGGATAGTCTTCGTCGAGCTTGGCGACGAGCTCCCTAAATCGGTTTCGCGCTTCGTGCACGAACGACTGGAGGCTGTCCGGGCGGCCCGGCTGCACAAACAACCCGAGTGCATCGAGGATCGCAATGACGCGCTCAAACCTAAGGTTGATCTCACCCTGCTCAAAGGCAACCACCGTCGGGCGGCTCACTCCGGCGAGCGTCGCCAGCTGCGCCTGCGTTAGGCCCTCCAGCTTGCGGCGGCGGACCGCTTCATCGACGGTCGCGCGCCAGTCGATCGGCCATTCGGTCATGCGAAGATCCTTGCTGCATTCTCTCGAATGATGTCGCAGTAGCGGATACGGAAATCGTCGGGCTGCACATGACCTGCGACCAAGAGTGTCTTGGCACGTGTGAACGCCTTGGCTAGCACATCAAGCGCGCGCGTCACTTCCTGTGCGGGCAGTCCAATCGCTGCTCCGAGCCCCTCGACCAGTGCGCGGTCGAGCGTGTCGAACGCCCGCTTGGTGCCGTCGATCTCAAGTGCCACGTTACGCTCATAGTCCGGATAGACGAGCGTGTTGATGAGATCATAGGCCGGGCTGAGGCGCAGCCCGCTGCCCGCGCTCTCGAGAAGCGAGAAATTCTTGAGGTGCGCATCGGCATTGCCCAGCACCAAGTTGAAGACGACGAGGCGAAAATAGCGCGCGAGATCGATCCGCGCCCGCGCCGAATAGCGCGTGATCACACCCGCTGCTTCCTCGTAGGACGAATGATATTTCCCGTCGAACTCGCGCCCCCGAGGCTTGCCGAGGATCTGCGCGAAGTCCTCCAGCCTGAGCTTTTCTTCTCCAGCACGGTCGAAGCGCTCGACGAGGAGCGCAAGCCCTTCGATTCCGGCAAGAACAGCGGGCTTTGCCTTGGTGATTTCGGCGGATCCGAGGATCTCGCGGCCGAGCTCCAGTGACAGATTCTCGTTCTGGACGAGCGTCGGCAGGTCCTCACGATTGAACTTGGCAATGTGCGTTGCCGGGTCGCTAGCCTTGACGCAGGCCTCGAACCCTTTCTTGCCTCGGAAGGCGAGCAACTTCTTCTGGACGCCCGAGACCGTGCGGCCCGGCAGTGCGGCGGCTTCCTCCAGCGCATTGGGCTCTTCAGGGGGAACGAGTTGCGTGCCGTCTGCCTTCAGGATGCCCACTGCACCGATGCAGTCGGCTCCATAGTTGAGGAGCAGTCCGAAATCGTCCTGCGCGGCGGTAGCGCCTGCGCGCGTCTGTCGGCCGCGCAGCCATCCTTCGGGGCCCAGATGCTCGAAGAATGGGATGAGACCCCCGCGGTAATAATGGTCGCGCTGTTCGATTGGAAGCGCGCAGGCGATCTGCTCGCCCCAACCCTCCCTGTAGACAAATCGCGTATCCGCCCCCAGTTCGCTCAGCTCGCCGGCGGGAACGCCCTTGAAAGTAACGATTGCGGTACGGTCGGGGATTGGCGCCTCCTGTCAAACTTGCTGGCCTTAGTATCTTAACTGCCAAAAAATGTCAATATAGATGTACATTTCTGTATCTCATAGCCGTAAGAAAAATCTATATAGACAATGTGTCTGGCGTGAATCTTTAGATGACAGCGAACTCTGAGAGGAAGTTTTGATGCCAAAGGCTTACAAACAACAGGGCGGGAATCTCATCAGCGCCTAAAGCTTGACATCTGAGGCCAAGCTTGCCCTGACATGATATCCAGACAGCCTACGGCCAATAAGAGGTGCCAGCTGGCTAGCCGGCATTCCATATATCGCCGGTATCAATCCCGACTCGCAGCCGGGTGCGGAAACTGAGCTGCCAACTTTCAGCTACAGACTGGACGCGGGCGCTAGACCCTCAAGCAACAGATCAGCCCACTCATTAGCGAGTTCCCACCGACGCTCCATATAGACTGCCCGATTATAGGCCATTTCCGAACCCGACATCCCCTTGGGCCTGTGGGCAAGCATCGCATCGATGATCGCTCGATCATCCGCGCGCCGATTGGCTACGGCTCGCTCGTTCATGATCGTGGAAAAAGTCGCTCGCCACCCATGGGGAACTAGACGTCCGCTATAGCCATTGCGGAAATACGTATAGCCGATGGCATTTTCAGACATCGGCATCCGGGTTGATCGTATGCTGGGGAACAGAAATGCGAAACGGCCCGACAGCTTGCGTATTGCCCGCAGGACCTCGACCGTCGGCGGTGCCAAGGGCACGACATGCTCAAATGCTTCGTCGCCTTTCTCTTCGAACGCCAGTTTCATCCTTGCGGTGGGTACGCGCCATACAGCCGTGGCAATGTCGAACTGGTCATCATTCCAGTCGATGCCCTCGAATTCGCGCCACTGGGCAGCGCGGACGACCCCCGGTCGTACAGCCGTAAGGGCGAGGAGCCGGGACGCCAGCTTGGTAAGCGGGCTGGACGTCGACGCCTCGATATCCTGAAGCAGCTTCCGCGCCTCGTCGAGCTTTCGCACAGCTGGTTGGCGGCCTTTCCTAGCGATCGGCTTCAGCGCACGACCGAGCGCCGCGGCGGGGTCGGTTAAGCACAGAGCTTCCGCCATGGCGTAGCAAAACACCGCCGAAACATGCTGGCGAATGCGCTTGGCTGTATCGATCGCACCTCGCGCCTCGACCTTCCGTAGCATGACAAGAACGGACCTTCCGTCGACCTCGGCGATCGGCATTGTGCCGATTGCTGGGAAAACATCGCGCTTGAGGGCTTGGATGACTTTCTTTGTCTGGACAGGCGACCAGCGCGCGCTCTGGACTTCGTGCCACTCGGTTGCGACGCGCTCGAACGTGGCGGCGGCGGCGGCATACGCGGCCTGCTTTCGTTTGCGCTTTTCGAGGCCAGGGTCGCGGTACTCGCGAAGAAGTGCGCGGGCACGATCACGCTCTTCCCGCGCCTTGGCGAGCGTAATCTCGGGATAGGGCCCGATGACAATCCGCTTCTCCTTCTCGGCGAATCGGTATTTCAGCCGCCACGACTTGAAGCCGGTGCGTGTCACATAGAGGTACAGTCCGCCGGTATCCGAAAGCTTGTAATCCCTTTCGCGTGAAGCGGCCCTTCTTGCCTGTAGATCGGTGAGCGCCACGATGCCCCCAAGTGTCCGAAGTGAATGCCCCCCGATGCCCCCAAGCCTTAGCGCTTGGAAGATATTGCGTGAGACGTTATGAGAGGGAATTGTTTCAGATATCCGTATGTTAGACAAGTGTTCGGGACAGCTTGAAACGGCCTGAAAAGGGCGAATGGTGGGTCCGCCGGGGCTCGAACCCGGGACCTCTCGATTAAAAGTCGCTTGCTCTACCAACTGAGCTACGGACCCACATCATCCGGCGCGCGGACTAGGCGCGCGCGCCCTTGCGGTCAACCGGGCGGCGAGCTGACGTACCGTAAGCCGCGTCACCGGATCGCGCCAGTCGGGCGCGATCTCGGCGAGTGGCCCCAGCACGAAATCGCGCGTGCGGAAATGCGGATGCGGCACCACGATCCCCGGCGCTGCGAAGCTGCCGCCCAACCATAGCACGATATCCAGATCGAGCACCCGCGCGCCCCAGCGCCGCCCGGCACGGCGGCCCGCGGCGCGCTCCATTGCCTGCAGCACGTCCAGCAGCGCGTCCGGCATCAGATTGCTCTCGATCAGCGCCGCTGCATTGGCATAGCGACGGATCGAGGGGCCCACAGGCGCGGTCTCGATGATCCGCGACGCCACCACGAGCCCCGGCAATGCGGCGATGGCCGCGGCCACCACGCGCCTGGGCGATCCCGCGCGCCCCCGCCGGTTGCCGCCGATCGCAACTGCATAACTTGTGCTTGCCACCCGCGCGGGCCTATCGCGCCCGCATGTTCGCGCCAAGCCCGATCCCGGAAACCGAGCCGGCGCGCGATTGCCCGCGCTGCCCGCGCCTCGTTGCCTTTCGCGAGAATTTGCGCGTCGAACATCCCGATTGGTGGAATGCGCCGGTCAACGCGTTCGGCGATCCGGATGCTTGGCTCGGCATCATCGGCCTTGCCCCCGGCAAGCACGGCGCCAACCGCACCGGGCGCCCGTTCACCGGCGATTTTGCCGGCGATCTGCTGTTCGCAACGCTCGCCAAATACGGCCTCGCCACCGGCACCTATGAAGGCAGGCCGGACGACGATCTGCAGCTGACCGGCGCGATCATCATCAACGCGGTCAAATGTCTACCGCCGCAGAACAAGCCGACGCCGGAGGAGATCCGTACCTGCCGCCCGTTCCTCGCCACCCAGGCAGCGGTGCTGCCCGGTGCGCGCATCTTCGTCGCGCTTGGCCAGATCGCGCACCAGTCGGCTGTAAAGATCCTCGGCGGGCGGTTGCCTAAATGCCGCTTCGCGCATCTCGCCGAACATCGCATGCCCGATGGCCGTATCCTGATCGATAGCTATCACTGCTCGCGCTACAACCAGAATACCGGTCGGCTGACGGCCGAAATGTTCGAGAATGTGTTCGCCCGCGCAACGCAGTTGCGCGAAGCCGCTCTTGCTGGCTAAGACGCTGCCAAAGTCTGACTGAACGGGATGCACGCAATGGCCGAACACGGCGACATGAAGGCGCACGAAAAGACCTATGAAGGCGTGATGAGCCTGTTGAAATGGGGCACGATCGCCAGCTTCATCGTGGCGATGGTCGTCATTCTGCTGATCGCGAACTGATCCCGCGATGAAGATCGCGGTCCTCAAGGAGCTGGCCGCGGGCGAACGCCGCGTCGCCGCCACGCCGGAAACGGTCAAGAAATATGTCGCGCTGGGCGCGGACATTGCGGTCGAGCGCGGCGCGGGCGCGGCGGCATCCTATGCCGATGCCGATTACGAGGCGGCGGGCGCGACGCTCGCCGATCGTGCCGCGACAATCGCCGACGCCGATATCCTGATCGGCGTGCAGGGACCGCCGCCTGAAAGCCTGACCGGCGTCAAACAGGGCGCATGGCTGGTCGCGGGGCTCAATCCGTTCGGCGAGCGCGCGCGGGTCGATCAATATGCCGCGCTGGGCATCGAGGCGCTGGCGATGGAATTCATGCCGCGCATCACCCGCGCGCAGTCGATGGACATCCTGTCGAGCCAGGCCAATCTGTCGGGCTACAAGGCGGTCCTCGACGCCGCGAACGAATATGGCCGCGCCTTCCCGATGATGATGACCGCGGCGGGCACGATCTCCGCCGCGCGCGTGTTCGTCATGGGCGTCGGCGTCGCAGGCCTGCAGGCGATCGCCACCGCGCGCCGGCTGGGTGCGCAGGTTTCCGCCACCGACGTGCGCTCGGCTACCAAGGAGCAGATCCAGTCCTTGGGCGCCAAGCCGATCTTCGTCGAGAATGTCGCGGGGATCGAGGGCGAGGGATCGGGCGGCTACGCCACCGAAATGTCCGACGAGTACAAGGCCGCGCAGGCCGAGCTGGTGTCGAGCCACATCGCCAAGCAGGATATCGTCATCACCACCGCGCTGATCCCCGGCCGCCCGGCGCCGCGACTGATCAGCGACACGCAGATCGCCAGCATGCGGCCCGGCAGCGTGATCGTCGATCTCGCGGTGGAAGCGGGTGGCAATGTCGAAGGCGCGGTCGCGGGCGAAGTGGTGGAGAAGCACGGCGTCAGGATCGTCGGCCACCGCAACGTCCCCAGCCGCCTCGCTACTGACGCGTCGGCGCTGTTCGCGCGCAACGTCCACACCTTCCTCTCGACCTTCTGGGACAAGGAAGCCGGCAAGCCCGTCCTCCCTGAAGCCGACGAAATCGGCGACGCGATCCGCCTGACCAAGGGCGGCGCGGTGGTCAGCGAGCGGTTGAAGGGATGATTTCGGCCACCCTCGCGCTTGTCCTGATCCAAGCGTCGCCCGCAGCGACCGAGCCGCCGCCTGGCCTACAGTTCGGCTTCTTCCGCATGGCTGCATTCCGGCAGCGGGTAAAAGACCTTGGCTGCAATCGCGGGCAGCTAGACGCCGAACTCGAGGATCTGCGCAAGCGGCTGGCGGCGCGCTACGGCAAAAAGGCGTTCTCTTGGCCTAAGATACCGAATTCCGGCCCGGGTGACTGCCGCTCGGTCGAGATGGTCTATCGCGTCAACCTGGTGGATTTTCGCAAGGCCGTCGATACGGCATTGGCAGCGCCGGTCGCGGTTCAGGGGGAATAATCGTGGACTTCATCAGCATCCTCTCCATCTTCGTGCTGGCCTGTTTCGTGGGCTATTACGTCGTCTGGTCGGTCACGCCCGCGCTGCACACACCGCTGATGGCGGTGACCAACGCGATCTCTTCGGTGATCATCGTCGGCGCGCTGATTGCAGCCGCCGGGGCGGGTTCGGCGCAGTCGAAATGGCTCGGGCTGCTCGCGGTGGTGTTCGCCAGCGTCAACATCTTTGGCGGCTTCGCGGTGACCGAACGCATGCTGGCGATGTACAAGAAGAAGGAGCGCTGAGGTGCACGAGGCCGCTCCCGTCAACCCCTGGGTTGCGCTCGCCTATCTGATCGCGGGCGTCTGCTTCATCCTCGCGCTGCGCGGGCTTTCCTCGCCCACCACCAGCCGCCGGGGTAACCGGCTGGGCATGATCGGCATGGGCATCGCCGTCATCACCACATTGGTGACGCACGAGATCGCCTCGCTGGTCGAGATCCTGATCGCCATCGCCATCGGCGGCGCAATCGGCTTCGTCATCGCCCGCCGCATCGCCATGACCGCGATGCCGCAGCTGGTCGCGGCGTTCCACTCGCTGGTCGGCCTCGCCGCAGTGCTGGTCGGAATTGCCGCCTTCCTGAACCCGGTCGCCTTTGGAATCACCGACCCGGCTGGCGCCATGCACGGCGCCAGCCGGGTCGAGATGGCGCTGGGCGTCGCAATCGGCGCCATCACCTTTTCCGGCTCCGTAATCGCGTTCCTGAAGCTCAACGGCAACATGGGCGGAAAGCCGATCCTGCTGCCCGGCCGGCACGTCATCAACATCGGCGTGCTGCTGGCGATCCTGTTCTTCACCTTCGGCTTCTGGCACTCGCAATCGCCGATCGACTTCTGGCTTATCGTGGGTCTTTCCTTCGCGATCGGCTTCCTGCTGATCGTGCCAATCGGCGGCGCGGACATGCCGGTCGTGGTCAGCATGCTCAACAGTTATTCCGGCTGGGCGGCGGCGGCGATGGGCTTTACTCTCGGCAATACCGCGATGATCGTCACCGGCGCGCTGGTAGGATCGTCGGGCGCGATCCTCAGCTACATCATGTGCCGCGCGATGAACCGCAGCTTCATCAGCGTCATCGCCGGCGGCTTCGGCGCCGTCGCGGGCGGGGATGCTGCCGCCGCCAGCGATCGCCCGTGGAAGCGCGGATCGGCCGAGGACGCCGCATTCCTGATGAAGCAGGCCGAACAGGTCATCATCGTCCCCGGCTACGGCATGGCGGTGGCGCAGGCGCAGCATGCGCTTCGCGAGATGGCGGACATGCTCAAGAAGGAAGGCGTCAGCGTCAAATACGCCATCCACCCGGTCGCCGGGCGCATGCCCGGCCACATGAACGTGCTGCTGGCCGAAGCCAACGTCCCCTATGACGAGGTGTTCGAACTGGAGGATATCAATTCGGAATTCGCCCAGACCGACGTCGCCTTCATCATCGGCGCCAACGACGTGGTGAACCCCGCCGCCAAGACCGACAAATCCTCACCGATCTACGGCATGCCGGTATTCGACGTGGAAAAGGCAAAGACCGTCTTGTTTATCAAACGCAGCATGGGCGGGGTCGGCTATGCCGGTGTCGATAATGACGTGTTTTATCAAGATAATACGATGATGCTGCTGGCCGATGCCAAGAAAATGGTCGAGGATATCGTCAAGCATCTCGGCTGACCGGGTGTTCCGTTTCGGCCCCTCGATCGGTATGCGGCGGTGCAGCATCAACACGAGGGCGCATCCATGACGATCAAGCCGCTTCGCAAGGCCGTGTTCCCCGTCGCCGGTCTCGGCACGCGCTTCCTGCCCGCCACCAAGGCGATGCCCAAGGAAATGCTCACCGTCGTCGACAAACCGCTGATCCAGTACGCCGTGGAGGAGGCGCTGGAGGCGGGGATCGAGCAGATCATCTTCGTCACCGGCCGTGGCAAGGCCGCGCTCGAGGACCATTTCGACATTTCCTACGAGCTCGAATCGACCATGGCCGAGCGCGGAAAGTCGCTGGCGCCGATCGAGAATATCCGGATGAAGCCGGGCAGCCCGGTCTATGTCCGCCAGCAACAGCCGCTCGGGCTGGGTCATGCGGTGTGGTGCGCGCGCGAGATCGTCGGCGACGAGCCCTTTGCGGTGCTGCTGCCCGATGAACTGATGGTCGGGCAGCCGGGCTTCCTCAAGCAGATGGTGGAAGCCTATAACCGGCTGGGCGGCAATGTAATCGGCGCGCTCGAAGTCGCTCCGTCGGAGACCGACAAATACGGCATCATCACCCCCGGCGTACGGGACGGCCGCGTGACCGAGGTGACCGGCCTCGTTGAAAAGCCCAAGGCGGGAACCGCGCCCAGCAACCTGATGATCCCCGGCCGCTACATCCTCCAGCCGGAGGTGATGCGCATCCTCGACAATCCCGTCACAGGGGCAGGCGGCGAAATCCAGCTGACCGACGCGATGGCGCAGCTGATCGGCCGCCAGCCCTTCCACGGCTACACCTTCGATGGCCAGCGCTTCGATTGCGGTGACAAGGCCGGATATATCCAGGCCAATCTGGCGCTGGCGCTGGAGCGCGAGGATATCGGCCCCGCCGTGCGCAGCTTCGCCCAGGGACTGCTCGCATCCTGATCCGCCCCGCCTTTGCCGACGATTCCGCCGCGATCGCCGCCGTGGTGAAGGCGGCATTCGGCCGGGAGGACGAGGCGCGGCTGGTAGGGGTGTTGAACAAGGCCGGCGACAGCATCGTCTCGCTGGTCGCGGTCGAAGAAGGCATCATCGTCGGCCATGTGCTGCTGTCGCAGATGGCGGCGCCCTTCCCCGCGCTCGGGCTCGCACCCTTGTCGGTGCGGCCCGATTGCCAGGGCCGGTCGCTGGGCAGCGCGCTGGTCCGCGCCGCCGTTGCGCAGGCCTTGGCGGTCGGCGCGCGCGCGGTGTTCGTATTGGGCGATCCCGATTTCTACGGCCGCTTCGGCTTCGGTACACCGCAAGCCCGCGGCTTCGCCAGCCCCTATGCGGGGCCACACCTGATGGTGCTGCCGGTGGGTGGTTCGTTGCCCGTTCCCACCGGTCGCATCGAGTACGCCCCGGCCTTCGCCGAACTCGATTAGAGTGGGGCGCCCTCGATCGGCGGCCTGACCTTGGCGTCGGCGCCCAGCGCGCGATAGACCACGGCGCCCAGCACCGCGCCGGCGATCGGCGCGATCCAGAACAGCCATAGCTGCTGCAGCGCCCAGCCGCCGACGATCAGCGCCGGCCCGGTGCTGCGCGCCGGGTTCACCGATGTGTTGGTCACCGGAATGCTGATCAGATGGATCAGCGTCAGCGCCAGCCCGATGGCGATCGGCGCGAAGCCCGCCGGTGCGCGCGTGTCGGTCGATCCCATGATGACGATGAGGAAGAAGGCGGTCAGCACCGCCTCGATCATCAATCCTGCAATCAGCGTGTAACCGCCGGGCGAATGCTCACCGAAGCCGTTTGCCGCCAGGCCGTTGGTGGCCAGGCTGTAATCCGCCGATCCGCTGGCGATGACATAGAGCAGCCCCGCCGCGACCGCGCCGCCCACCACCTGAGCGGCGACGTAGAGCGGAATATCCTTCCCGGCAAAGCGCCCGCCGGCCCACAGCCCGATCGTCACCGCCGGGTTGAGATGGCAGCCGGAGATATGCCCGATCGAATAGGCCATGGTCAGGACGGTCAGGCCGAAGGCGAGCGACACGCCCGCGAGACCGATGCCGACTTCAGGAAACGCCGCCGCCAGCACCGCGCTGCCGCAGCCGCCAAATACCAGCCAGAATGTGCCGAGAAGTTCCGCCAGGCCCCGTTGCAGATTGCTCATTTCGCGCTCCCCGAGTCTATTGTGGGGCGAAGCTTAGCCATTGTTTCGTGAACGTAAAGATCAACCATGCGCCGCGCGCGCCAGCCGGTCGTTGATCGCGGCGCCCAGCCCGGCATGCGGGATCGGCGCGACCGCGATGGCGCGGCGATCACCCGCATCGGCGCGGTGCAGCGCGTCGAACAATCGCGCCGCCGCCTCGGTCAGGTCGCCACGCGCGGACAGCGTATCGTCGCCCGCCACCGGCCCAAAACCGATCAGCCATTCGCCGGGATGGGCGGCGGTCGCACCCAGCCGCAACGGCTTTCGCGGCGCATAATGGCTGGCGAGCTGACCGG
>Ga0193742_1001152_pt1 | contig 16303 bp, 18 predicted proteins | sample L2c1metaG_FD_165511 | JGI IMG/M metagenome (GOLD analysis project Ga0193742, IMG submission 165511) | Soil microbial communities from a riparian zone of the East river system, Colorado, United States - L2c1 | ecosystem: Environmental > Terrestrial > Soil > Riparian zone | place: USA: East River... | reverse complement strand
GGCATTCCCGGCTCCCACCATCCCCAATGGATCAACGTGTTGCACCGTTCGCACGCCACCGTGGAAGATCGAGTGAGGACCAACAAGGCCATGGGACTGCGCAACCTGCCCTCCAAGTCCTGGAGGGTCAACCGTGGCTGGGTGCTGGCGGCCAACATCGCCGCCGACATCAGCGCCTGGACCAGACTCCTCGGACTGCACGACCAGCCCGACCTCGCCCACGCCGAACCCGAAACCCTGCGATATCGACTGCTGCACCTGCCCGCGAAACTGACCACCCATGCCCGACGCCGTCAGGTGACCATCAGCGACACCTGGCCCTGGGCCGAGGCGTTCCTAACCTGTTGGCAGCGCCTGAGCGCCCTTCCCCAGGCCACTTGACCAGCGAAAACCGTCCCAGCAAGCCGGAGAGGACCGTTCGGGCAACAGGAGACCCCGACGCACCCGCAGCGACACGCGGCCACCCCACCCGCCACCACGGGGGACAAAACGGTCAAGGCCGAATCAGTCAGGAGGGAGCAAAACCCTCTGACGGATCGAGGCCAGGGTGACAAGGTCGTTCGTCCGGTAGGGCGCGCCACCTTGTCACCCTGGCCCTGGCCCGCTCGACCGCGGTGTGGGTCGACGGTGGACGGGATGGCGCAAGTCCCCCAAGCTGTTGCTAGCGAATCTTGGTGACGGGCTTCTCTATTTTTGAGCAGAGTGTTGCTCAGCCTGGGCAGACTCCGGCCAGGTCAAGATAGTCGTCGATGTGTCGGTCGATGGTGCGGAGGGCTTGGCGCAGTGGGAGTGGTGCGGGTGGTCGGTCGGCGGCCATGAGTGGTCGCAGGAGCCGGTTGTGCAGTTTGGTGTAGAACACGGCGAAGCGTTGACCGGCTGGGGTGAGGTGGTAGATGTTGCGGCCGGGGAGGCGTTCGATGAGTCCTTTGACCCGTAGGCGGGTGAGGTCGTAGCTGGCCTGGGCGGTGGTGTACTGGCTGCCGCCGAGCAGGGCGGGCATCTGGGCGCGCAGGCTCCGGTTGGTGATGCCGACCGCGGCGGTCAGGGTGTGGGCGAGGGCGCCGGCCAGGGCTTGGACCCGAGGGTCGCCGAACCGTAAGGCCGGGGCCCTCCGCCCGTCTTCGACAGATGGGTGCGCGATCCGCTCGAAGGCTGGACTCGCAAGGACAGCGCCCTGGCCGACGCGTTCAGCTTCCACGATCCGGTGGTTGATCGCACGTGCCTTGCCCGACAGTTCGTCGAAATGTTCCAGGCGACGGAGCACGCCCAGGTCTTTGGTGTCGTTGACGACGGTCTCGATCCGCATGGCCCGACCGTCTTTGAGGTACTGCTTGGCCCGGGAGTGCTTGAAGAAGATGTTGACGGTGACGCCCTGGTTGGTGCGGTCGATGGCGGTCTTGAACGTGTCCGGGGTGGGCCGGCGGGCCTGCTTGGTCGATCGCTTCTTGCGGCGGGTCTTGCGTCCGAAGATAACCTCGACGTGCTCGGGACGGCCCAGGTCGAGGTTGTCGGCGATCAACGTCTCGAAGAACGTCCGGGCGTGCCGCGGTGCGGTGAACACGATGGTGCGGGAGAACTCGACCTGCCGCATCGACAGGTCCCACCAGTAGCCGGCGGCCCGGTCCGCGTCGGTCAACGGCAGCGGCAACCGCGACCACCACCGTTCGCAGAACACCCGGATCGTCGCGGGACCGAACCGGTCACAGATGCCTTGCAGCGCGGCCGGGTCGGTACAGGTGGCGAACCCGTTGGACAGCGCGGTGAACCCGATCCCCGCGGTGGTGGCCTGACGCTTGGCCCACTCATGGCCGTTGACCCAGATCTTCATCGGGTACGGGAAGTACGCGCAGACCTTGATGAACGCACCGCCCATCTGAATGTCCCAGAGGTAGAAGTACACGCACGACACCCGCCGGGCGGCACGCCCGAAGGTGAACCGCGGATACCCCGACTCGGTGTGCGTGGTGGTCGCGGCCGCGACCTGGGCGAACTCCTGCGCCCAGACGATCGCGACCACCCGCGAACGCCCTTCGACGGCGGCCCGGGCCATCAACGGGCGCATCACGTCGACCTTGCGCTGACCCTTGGCCAGGCGCATCACCGGGATCTGATTGGCTTGGGCGTAGGAGTCCACCGCCCGCCGGAACCGCTGCCCGATCTGGTCCATCACCGCCGGCGACGGGATCGGGTTGCCCAGATGCCGGGTCAGAAACGACACGATCTGCCCACCGACCTGCAGGTTCGGGACATAGCCGTTGAGATAGACCCGGTCGGCGCACTCCAGATCGAGTCCTACCTGCCCGGCAAGGAGATCATCGACCGTGACCGGACGCTTCGCCATCAGGCACCCCCAACATCGACGGAGATGCCCTGCTCAACGCTTAACCAGCCGGAATGTCACCACGAACAGCGACCACCCACCTCGACGGTCCGAGGCGGAGCCTCTTTAGTTAGCCGCGAGTCCCTGAGAAGATGGCGCGCGGCGGCAATCGACGTTTCTCCGGATCCTGTCTCCCCCGTTATTGATCAGGGCTTGCGTGCTATCCCGCAGAATACGTCGACCTCATTTGGAGCGCCAGATTTTTCATTTCTTTGACGGTCTGGAGCTTGTAGAACCGGGCGTGGTCTCGACCCCGCGATGGCGTCCCAGCCCCTCACACAGGCGCGGGAGGATCAACGGCAGTGACCTCTCGACAAAGCTCGTGACCTGCGACGTCGGCCGCTTCTCAGCGAGGTGCTGTGGGCTGAAGTGTTCGACCCGTTCCACCTCATGTCGCTCGACCTGCACCGGCCCGTCAAAGGAACCAAGGAAGACGGCGACCATTTCCCGATCGGGTGCCGAGTAGAACTTGCCGACGAATTCGAGCGGCACCTCGATCCCCAATTCCTCCTTGAGTTCCCGCCGGGCCCCTTCTTCGTATGTCTCCCCACTCAGGAGGTGCCCCGCCGCAGCCCCGGACCAGTAGAGCGGGTAAGCCCTTTTTTTTGCGGAGCGCTGATGTAAGAGCAGTTCTCCCAAGCTGTTGGCCAGCATCACGAACGCGACCCGGCAGATCAACTTTCCCGACGAGAATTCTTCCCTTGTAGCCTGGCCGACTACCTCGTCCCGTTCGTTGACGACGTCTCGCAATATTGCTTCCTCCAAACGATATCGACACCCCGGAGTGTGTACTGGCTGAAGTTATCGGAGATCTCCGTCCACATCGCGCAGTGGCGTTATCGATCGTGCTGTCAGAAACAGGCCGCGGCAGCCGCGTCGTGGCAATGGTGTCGACCCCGGCAACAAACGACCAACCTTCCTCGCAATCATCTTGATATGACTGTGCTACGTGCGGCGGCACATCCGTATGGCCGGACTCTGCGGTTGCGCTCGAAGCCCGGCGGTGGTCAGCTCATTACACTCTGGGCGCGCTCAAAAAGCAACCACTCATCAGAGAGTTGTTGTTCTGGTCTGCGTACTCTGATCCTGCCCGTTGGAGGACTGCCGTTCGAGCGGCACCAAACCACGCGCGTCAACTTCGCGTGTTTGATTGGGCGGGACACACGCTCAAATGAGCGAGCGGACGCCTGCGGCGTTGGCCGTCGGCGACAAGTCGCCGTTCTGACGCGGGTGGACCTTGATTCGCGTACGGCGTCCTCGTCACGGACACCACGCATGATGACCGGGATCGAAACCACGCCGTTCGAGACGCAGCACCGTGACGCCATTGCTTGCCAGCGCTCGCAGGTCATCGCTGAATCGATCAGCCGGGCACACCTCGCCAGCGCCGCGGCGAACCGGAACGGGGCCGCGAGCGCGCGCGGGGACACCCCCCCGCAGGCTCCAAGATGATGCCGCCGGCATCAGACGCGAATCTCAGTAGCCGGCACACCGCTGCGCCGGCTACTGAGTGTGACTTCGGTAGTCTCCTAGGTGATCGGCACGAGGTCGGTTGCACAAAAGTTGTAGGCGGATGGAGCGACGTTAGGGCGTCGCTCCACCGTCACAGGTCAAAGTCTCGGAGGTGCACACCTCCCACGAACGCCAGCCACTCCTCGCGGCTGAAGCTCAATACCGCTCCGGTCGGGTTCTTGCTGTCCCGAACGAGGACACCGGACGACCGGATGAGGTTGGTTGCCACCTCCACGCAGTTGTTGCCGTTGCCGCTTCGGCTGGACTTGCGCCACTCGGCGCGGGTCTGGTCAGCCATCACGCTGTCCCTCCAATACAGATATGATCATCTTTCTCGAATCGGCCTCGCTGAGTGAGCGCCGATCGAGGTCTTGCCAAGTGAGCTGGTACGCACCGAACTCCTCGGGCTTGTTGAGATACAGCGCACCGGTCAGGGTGTCCACGTACGCCAAGGGCGGCTCCAGCAGCTCACCGCTCTGCGGGTCGGTCGGAAAGTCCAATAGGGTGAACGGCGTACTCGCCGCCATCCCGCCGTGTACCCCGACCGCGAAGGGCAGCACGCGGATCGAGACGTTTCCGCGCCGCATGAGGTCGAGCAGATACTTGAACTGCTCCGCCATCACCGCAGGCCCTCCAACGAGCCGATGGAGCACCGCCTCGTTCATGATCACATCGAGGCGTGGAGCACGGGGGCGGGTGAGGAGCGACTGCCTCTCCATCCGAACGTTGACCCGGCGGCGACTCTCACCCTCGTCAACGTAACCAGCGGGTACCCGGTGGACTTCCTCCGCGTACGACCGCGTCTGCAACAAGCCCGGGATCAGCTCAACCTCGTACTGGCGGATCGTCTCTGCACTGTCCTCCAGTGAAACGTACAACCCGAAGAATTCCGGCAGTTCGGTCTCCGTGTAGTCGTGCCACCAGCTTTTCTTACGTCCGTTGCGGGTCTCTGCCGTGAGCGCGAGAAGGAGTTGGAAGTCCTCCGGCTTGGCGCCGTACAACTCCAACATCGCCTTGACATCGATGTCTCGGAACCGCACGCCCTCCTCACCGTCCTCCATCCGGGCGATGGTCGAACGCCCCTTCTGGATGCCGGCCGCCGCCTGGTCCTGCGTCAGGTTGGCACCCCGCCGCAGCGCTTCCAGCCGGCGTCCGATGTACCGACGCAGGAGCGCCGACCCCACCATCTCTGACAACCTCGATCACCTCCCGCTCATTTGGGCGTGTGTCCCGCCCAATTAAAACACGCGAAGTTGACGCGCGTGGTTTGGTGCCGCTCGAACGGCCGTCCTCCAACGGGCAGGATCAGAGTACGCGGACCAGAACAACAACACTCCGATGAGTGGTTGCTTTTTGAGCGCGCCCAAAGTGTAATGAGCTGACCACGAAATCGATGTCCCCTGACTTCTACCGGAGTCCTCGGTGGATAGTCCCTGCGCGTAGACCCACCCCCCATCAACTTTGTCGAACGTTTCGTTGGGAGGAAGCCATGTTGTACGTACTCGTAGGCGTCGCCACCGGGGTGCTTGGACTAGCAGGCGGCTTCGTCCTCGCGAAGCGGGCAAGCCTGTGGTGCCCGGGGTGCGGCAGGACCTCCGTCCCGGTGACAGCATCCAGGCAAGCAGCACCTCGGGCAGCACGATGAGGCACGCAGGACGGTCCTGCTCCACCCCGACGAGCGCCGCCAGCATGGGGTCCCAGCCCACCGTCACACTGCCTCAGGTTGGACACTCGCGGATTGAGACCGTTCTCGGGCAGCGACAACCCCTCACGCACGAGACGTTCCTCGTCTCGCTCAACGATCGAACTGGCAATCTCCGGCTCAATGCTGACAGCCTCGGCCTGGCTCTGTCCGGTGTCGTCCTCGGCGAGCTGGTGCTGTCGCGATACCTTGCCGTGGACGGCCGGTCCCTCACCCCGCTGCGTCGAGACCTGCCGACCCATCCCTTCCTCGCCCCTCGATTCGCGCGCATGCTCGCTGAACCCGATATAGCCGACGTGTCCACCTGGCTACGCTTCTTTGCCACTGATGCCGTGTCGGACACTGCACAGGAGCTACAGGCCCGCGGCTGGCTGAGCGTCGAACGCCGCCGCTCGCTCTCCCTGCGGTCGCGGCTCACCTACTGGCCGGTCAAGTCCGGTGATGTCGCCTGGCGCTCAGTGCGACTCGCGGTTGTGCTTAGTGGACTCGATCAGTACCTACGCCAAGGACACCCGATCCCTTGGCACGAGGTGCTGCTCGCCGAATTGCTCGATGTTGTTGGTCTGCTCGACACCGTGCTGTGGGACAGCCCGCGAGACGACTGCCGAAGTTGGCTGCGCTGGTGCCTCGATCAGCACCACGGCCTTCGTGCCCTGATCTACGAAGCGGCCACGACGCACGCCTCCATGATCCGTTCCCACCTCACCTGAGCTTTCCGTTGCACCCCTTCAGCTCAATCGGAGCGACAATGAGTCAAGCTAGGGTCGCGCCATCGCAGCGACCAAGAACACCCAGTGTGCACGCGACGTTGGCCGCCAACGGCCTCGGGCTCGGAGGCGTCCTCTCAGCAGCAGGGGCCGCCATCGCCCCGGCCGTTGTCGTCGCCGGCCTCATCTCCACCGGCTACGTGGTCACCGGCGTTACCGGCTTCCCCATCGCGCTTCTCGCAGTAGCCCTCGTACTGGCGCTGTTCGTACCCGGCTACACCGCCGCCGCCACCCGCATCCGCAACGCCGGCGCCTTTTACACCTACGTCGCGCGCGGGCTTGGGGCACCGGCGGGTGTCGCCGCCGCAGGCGTGGCCATACCCGCCTATGCAGCCATGTCCGTCGCCACCTACGGCGCGATCGGATACGTCGGCTCGTCCATCCTGGTTGACAAGCTCGGCGTCCCAGTCTCCTGGTGGATCGTTGCTCTCGCTGCATGGCTGGTTGTGACGATTCTTAGTGCGCTGCGCATCTCGATCAGCGGTCGCGTTCTGGGCACTACTCTCCTGGCTGAGGTGATCGTCGTTCTCGCCGCCGATGTCGTCAACCTCGCCCACCCCTACCAAGGCCGCGTCACCGTAGACGCGTGGGATCCGTCCACACTGTCCGGACACTGGGGGGTAGCTCTCGCCATCGCGGCCACCGCATTTGTCGGGTTTGAGGCCGCTGCTGCCTTTGCCGAGGAAACCCGGGGCACCAAGACAGTCCCGGTCGCGACCACCCTGGCCCTGCTTGGCGCGTTCGCGGTTTACGCCCTATCGGGGTGGGCGATGGCCGTCACCACCGGCTCGTTCAACCTGCAAGTCGCCGCCGTCGAACACGGACCGGACCTGCCTTTCGTCACCGCCGCCGAACACCTGGGTTCCAACCTGATCATCGACGTCGGCCGGCTTCTGTTCGTTACCTCCCTGTTCGCCGCCGCGCTGGCCTACCACAACACCGTGTCCCGTTACCTATTCGCCCTCGGGCGAGAATCGGTGCTGCCGGCCTGGCTAGGCCGCACCAGCCCGCGTACCTCCGCTCCGATCAACGCCTCGATAGTGCAGAGCCTCGTCGGCCTCGTGGTCATCATCACCTATGCCGTGGCTGACGCTGACCCCCTCGTTCAACTCTTCTTCTGGGGCGGCACGGTGGGCGGGCTCGGTGTTCTCCTGCTGGTCACCGCGACATCCGTCTCGGTCATCGGCATCCTCGGACGCGACCCCTTCGACACGCCGCTGCCCGTCCGGACGTTCCTACCCGGCCTCGCCGCGCTCCTGCTGGGCTGGATGTCATGGCTGATCATCGACAACCTCACCGGCCTGCTAGGTGTGGCCTCTAACTCGCCGCTGCGCTGGATGGTGCCCTGCGCCTATGCCGTCCTCGCGCTCGCCGGCCTGGCATGGGCCGGCTACCTCCGCAGACAGCGCCCAGATACCTACGACGTGATCGGCCTCGATGCCAACCCCCACCTTCATCACGGCCCGTCCCCATCCACGCCCGCCAGGAGCTTTTGATGCCCCCTAAGATCGTCATCCGGCTTGCCGTTCCGAGTGCTGGCCTCACCGTCGCCGGCCTGGTGGCTACCGCCTTCAACCCTCTCGACGTCTCCCAATGGCTCGTCCCCGACCCGCAGGAGCGGTACGACATCTTCCCCCACTACTTCGGGATCGTGGTCGACCACGCACTCGAGTGCGGCACGGTGCACGTCACCAACGACCTCACCGGGGCGGCGGTGTGGCTGCCCGTGCCGCACCCCGAGATCCCCGGCTACGACGACAAGATCGAAGCCGCCTGCGGCGAGTGGGCCGACCGGTTTCGCCAGCTCGACGCGGCCATGCACAAGGCCCACCCCACGAAGGCCGACCACGACTACCTAGCCTTCCTGGCGGTCCACCCCACCCGCCAGGGACACCGCTACGGCACCGCGCTCCTGCGGCACCACCTGGACCATCTCGACGAGGCCGGCCGGCCCGCCTACCTGGAGGCCAGCAACTCCCGCAGTCGCGACCTCTACGAGCGGCTCGGCTGGAGCGACTGCGCGCCGACTCTGGACCTGCCCTACCAGGGCGAGCGCATGTACCCAATGTGGCGCGGACGGAACCCCCCAAACCCCGCGACGTCCTAGTCATTCCTCGGCTCTGTTCGGCGGTACAGAGCCAGGGCGCCGGTGCGGGACCCCCCGGAGACCCGATCCCGCACCGGCGCCCCCCCAGCACGGCGCCCATGGCCCCTCACCCCAACACCAGGAGATGAGGCCATGCCCCCGGCACGACCGGTACCAGGCAACGTGTTGCACCTCAACGCAGCCGCCAGTGTCCAATTCGCCGGCAACCGTGCGCTGACCCTACGAGTCATTCGCGTGCATGACTGGCCGACCTACCACGGGTGGATGTGGCTGGACGGCTACGTGCTGGACCGCCAGGGCAAGGCGACTGAACGCCGAAGCGTCTTCGTCCAGGTCGCCGGAGTGATTCTGCTGCCGCAGCGTCGCTCTCAGCCGGCAGCCCCAGCTCGCAACGTCCGCACATTCAGGCGCCCGGGTGATGCCGCCGGCATCACCCGGAACCGGCCGCCAGCCTACGTCTTAGCTCTCGGAGGAAAGTGATGCCGCAACTGGTAATTACCTCGCTGAACACGCTCGGCTACTGCCGCCGTGTCGGGCGCACGCACGAAGCCCGCTACGAACAGGTCGAGCAACTGGTCCTGGACATCGATCCGGACGTCATCTTGCTACAGGAGATGCCAGGCGATGACCGAGACGTAGCGGCGTCCGGACTCCAACGGCTTGCCCGCGCCACGAAGATGCGATGCGTAGTCAGCGGCGGACGCGACAGCAGCGCGATCACCACAGCGGCACCCGGTGGGCACCACCGCCTTGCGCTCGGCATCATGTGGCGATCGACCATCGACCCGGTGCCCGACACCTGGCACGAGATCAGCGGCGGCCCTCTGTGGCATGGCCTCATCGCGCAAACCCTGGACGCGGGCGGACGCAAGATCAGCGTCGCCACCTACCACGCGCCCCCACGCGACGGGCGCGACCACCGAAGCGCCGAAGCGCAGATCATCTCCAGCGCGCTGATCGCCAACAGCAACGGACACGAGATCATCCTCGGCGGCGACTGGAACAGCATCAGCGCGCGCCGGCTACCCGATGGCAGCTACTACGACCCTGACCCCGCCGACACCATCACGGACGACGACCGGCGCGGGTGGGCTGATGACCCCCCGGAAATCTCGTTCCCCACCGACCGGGAGCCGGATCGGATTCTGGCGAATGCGGGCTACCTCGATGTCGCAGTGTGGTGTGGAGCGCCGTGGATGCCGACTACCGGCCACTGGGATGCCGACCGGAACGGGCCGCGGCGACTTGACCGGATCCTCTGCCGCCGTCCAGGCCATCGACCGGCCGGTCGACCGGCCGTTTTCCGGGTCCACGACACCCCCGTTGCACGCAGCACGTCCGACCACCTGCCGGCCGTCTACACCCACGAAACGCCCAACCACGCCGGCGCCTGGTAGCTAACCGGCGCACACCTAGCGACCGACCTGCGCACCAGCCTGACTCAGCCACAGCAACCCCACTCCCCTCTCTTTGGACCCTTCCCGTGACCCCACTCGCACTACCGGCCAGACCGACCGCCGTAGGAGCCGATCTTGACGAGATCGCCCTCAGCGCCGGCCTGGCGGCGCAATGCGCGCGCCAATCCGCCACCCACCTCACCGTCGCGTACGCCGACAGTCCGCTACAGATCATCCGCACGCTGCTCGAAGCCGCTGCTTACCTCAGCGCGGTGCACCATCTCTTCACCGATAGACCACAGCAGATCGACAAACAGATCGACAAGCTCGACACCTGCGGCGGCAAACACAAGGACTCCGCAGTAGAAGCGCGCCGCCAAGCCTGGTACGCGTCCTTCGTCGCCACCCACCTGCTCGCCGTACCAAACGGAGCCGCAGCAGCGAACCCCAGCGCGAGTCCTCGCCACGCGATCGCCACCCTGCTCGCGGCGTTAGCCGCGGAGCGGTTACACCACGCCGTCTCGCAGCTCGCCGAACTGCCCCACAACCCCGTATCGGCCCGCGAACGGGAATGGCCCCGATGACGCCCCGCCAGCTCGTCATCGGCACGGCCTCTTACGGCCGGCCAGCCCGACTGCGGCCGAGCGGACAGCGGCGTCGAGAACAGCCGCAACCCTCTGCACCCGCCCTACCCACACCAACCTCCACGACGGCCTCCGGCACGGAAAAGAGCCAACCCTCGATCATGACGGATCTACATCGACCGCCGGCGACCAGCTCGGTGCATGACGGCGATATGGCCGGGAAGCCGGGCGGCGAAAGCGAACGGGGGACGGACACCACTCAGCCGCTGGCTGGCCGGCACCTGCACGAGTATCTGGCTTCCACCGATGACGTCGAGCACCTGCTGGTGCACGTCTACGTCGATCTTGACAGTTTGCACGAGATTCGTGGCCAGGTGACGTCCGTGGGCATCGTCCGCCTCCGGGACGGCTCGGAGGCGCTACTGCGCTCCGCTGTACCGACTCCCGACGACTAACCGCGCGCACAGCTCACCCACGGCCCAACCGGTGTCACCACATCTATGACTCCCGCCGCAAACCCTGTTGCGGTGGTACCCCTCGCCGCACAGGGCGGCAGGACGAACGAAAGGACCATGTTGAGCAAGACCAACAAGAAGCTGATCACCACCGGTGCGGCAATCCTGATGTGCCTGGTCGTCAGCGCGGCGCCCGCGTCCGCGGCGCCGGCCGGCGATCACTCCTCGCGGGAGGCCGGCACGCTGATCGTCGGCGGCCGGAACGCGACCGAGGCGTACGAGGGCATGGCGTCGCTCGGGTTCGACCGCGCCGGAACCGGCGATTTCTCCCACCGGTGCGGCGCCAGTCTGCACGACCCATGGCATCTGGTGACCGCAGCCCACTGCGTCACCAACCCGGACGGATTCCTGAACCCGGACCGGTTCCGGGTACGTCTCGGCTCGCACGATCACACCAGCGGCGGGATCCTCGCGGGCGTGCGTCGGATCCTCCCGCACGCGGACTGGGACTGGGCCACCGGCACCGACCCGGTGGCCGACATCGCCGTGCTGCGACTGGACCGGGCGGTGTGGCTGACCCCGTTTCCGATCGCCTCCCGCGTCAACGGGCAGGCTCCAGTTCGGCTGCTCGGTTGGGGATCCACCCAGCCCAGCGGTGCGGGTCCCCTTCCGGACACGTTGCAGGAGCTGGACACCGGGCGTCTGCCCGCAGTGCGGTGCGCGGCGGCAGGAATCACCGCCGGCGAACTGTGCATCTCCTCGCCGCGCGGTATCAGCGGCGCCTGCTACGGCGACAGCGGTGGACCCGCCCTGCAGCGCTACGCGTCCCGATGGTGGGTGGCGATCGGCGGGGCCAGTAGGGAGACTAGCCCAACCTGCGGGGTCGGCCCGACGATCTACACCGACTACACGTACTACAAGGACTGGATCCGGCGGGTGATCGTGACCGAACAGGTTCCGCCGCGTACCACCCCCGCCAGCCGGGGCGACGTCACCACCGATTCGACCCGCGCCCTCTCGGTTCTCGCAGGCTAGCCGGCCCGCCGATCCCGGCCCGTCCCAGCCGGAACAGGGCTGGGACGGGCCGGAGGACGCCGGAAGGTCGAAGGCCGCATCGCGAGATTCCATGCCTGTCCCGAGCGCCGCCGGGCAGCGCCACGTCATCAACCATTGGAGGCGACGCCACCGCGGCGGGTCCGGGAACGGTGTCGCGCCCGAGGCGCCCGACGGAGACGTATACAACTATGGCCAAGGCCATCCCTGCCCTGGTGAAGCTCATCATCAACCGTTACCTCGTCGACGGTGAGTCGATCGAGGCCATCGCGAAGGACATCGGCTACTCCCACGGCCATGTCCACAACTTGTTGGTCGCGTACGGGGTACAGAGACGCAAACAATCTCGACGGCTGAGGACGCTCAATCCCCCCTCCGATGAGGAGATCGTCGAACGCTACACCGCAGGCCAGACGATCGAACGGATCGCCGACGACAACCGGCTGTCCCGCGGCTACGTCCGCGACCGTCTCCTCGCGGCCAACGTACCGGTGCGCCAATCCGGCCAGTCGCTGCCACACAACCAGCCCGCCATCACCGACCAGGAGATCGTCCAGCGCTACACCGCAGGCCAGACGATCCGGCAGCTCGCCGCGGACGGCCGGGTATCTACCACCTACGTCCGCGACCGCCTCCTACATGCGCACGTGCAGATACGCAGACCAGGACCACGACCATCGTCGACCGGCCGGCCCGCCCCCGACAAATGGGCAGGGCCCGCCGACTCTCCCGTGAAAGGTCGTACCCAATGAGGCCCCGACGCCTCACCGTGGCTACCCACAGCCCACTGCTGTGCGCTGCCGAACTCTCGGCTCGACGCCCGTGTGCCGCCCGGGAGTCCACCAACTCCGACGGCGTGGTCGCGCCAAATCGAGCGGAACTGGCTGACCGCGTCGGCACCGCGTCGGCACCGCGGCGCGCTGCGCCCGTCACGCCGCCGTTCATATCGACTCCCGACCATCCTCCAGGAGCTGGACAGTAGGGTCCTGCCCGCCAGCGCATGCGCGGCCGGCGGCATCACCGCCGGCGAAATCTGCGTTGACAGCCCGTCGGCCGCCGGAGCGTGCTACGCGGGGACTCCGGCGGCCCGGCACTACAACCTCTCCCGGGCAAACAGCGTGGGCATACGGTCGCCACCCTACTTGCCGCATTGGCCACTGAGCGGTTGGACCCCGCGTTATCGCAGCTCACGTCATTCGTCAGCTGCGCGGCCACACGAAATCGGGATCGACTGGTAGACCGAGATCTTGCAACGGCATATGCAAGGCCTCACACAGCAGTCGTCGATTGATCTCGTCAGGCACACGGTGGCCCTGTTCCCATCTCGACAGCATTGACCGAAGCGATTCATTGCGGGGCAGCTCTAAGTCGCGTGCTCTCCCCGCCCGTCGCATCTCGTGAATCAGCCTCATCTGGCCCCAGCCGCATCGTTTCCGCGCACGCCTGATGGCGGCCCCAGATGTCCGTCTTGGGTAGGTTCCCTCCATTGTTACCCCCGTCCGGGCCGGACCTCATGATCCGGCCGTCTGGCGCCACGAGCGTTGAGTGACTCTTGCATTCCCCTAAACGCGCGTTGCTCAACGTGAGTGAGCATACGCTCACGTTCGGATCATCTGTCAACCCCTGTTTCGCGCAGACGCGCGCATGCGACACTACCGTTTACCGTTTACCGTTGACCGTCGGAGGGTGATAGAGGCATGGTCGAAGATCGGCATGGTGGGCGGGAACTGCCACCTCTCGACACGCTCGCCGCCAGGCTTGAGTACCTGTTCGACAAAATTCGGCCTACCCCTGAGGAACTGGGCGACTCCGATGATCCGGACCGCAGGTACACCAACAAGGAAATCGCCGACAAGATCAACGCAGCAGCGGTGGAGACGGGCGTCACGATCAGCGCCGCCTACATCGGCGAGTTGCGCCGCGGGGTGGCCCGCGATCCCCGCACCTCGCATGTGCGCGCCCTGGCCACAGCATTCGGAGTCCACTCGGGCTACTTTGTGGACGATGGGGCCGCGCGCCGAATCCAGGACCAGATCACCCTGCTCAGTGAGCTACGTAGCATGGACGTCAAGCAGGTGGCGTTGCGCCAGGTACTCACCGACACCGGGCTCTCGCCCACGGATTCGCAGCTGGTCGAGCAGATGGTGACCCGGTTACGTGGGCTGGCGCAGGGGGATCTCCCCGACACAGCCGATATCTCACCTCACGACCGTGCATAGATAGCGGTGTTGGTCCTCCGGTGGCAGTATGAGGACGAGCGGGGGGACACTGACATGAGCTTGCACCGGCTGCGCAAGAAATGCGAGCAGCTTGTCGCCGAGTTCGGCGTGCCCGAGCCATTCGACATCCAGGAGCTGTGCCGACTCGTCGGTGAGCGGCGCGGTCGCCCCGTTCACCTTGTGCCGATCAGCATCCCCGTCCACACCGTGTGCGGGTATTGCGTGCCGACCGGGGACTTCGATGCGATCTTTTACGAGCGGGACACCTCGCCGCTGCATCAGCTAATGATCATTGGACACGAAGTCGGCCATTTGCTCGCCGGCCACCGCGCCGTGGCGGTGTTGGACCCGGACGCGTCGCGGCTGCTGCTGCCTGACCTCGATCCGGAGCTGGTGCGGCGCTTCCTCGGGCGCAGCAGCTACGACGCCATGGAGGAGCGCGAAGCCGAGATGATCGGTTCACTGCTCCTGGGCCGCGCACGCGCTGAGCCTGTCGACCAGCATGACTTGTCGTTGGATCGCCGCCAGGCTGAGCTGTACGCCCGGTTGCGGTACTCGCTCGAACAGCCGGACCGGTAAGGACGGCGATGGACACCGCTCTGTATGCGATATCTGCAGCTGGCGCCTGGTTTGGCTTCGGGTACATGCTGCGACTACAGCGCCGCCAGCCTAGTCAGGCCCGCCGCGCGATGTGCGTGGCCTTCGCCGCCTTCGCCGTTGGGATCACCCTCGCAATTCCGCCCCTAGCGGCCGGCGTCGATGAGCTCGCAGGGTTACCCAATCTCGCCAAGGTCATTTCTCATAGTTGCGCCATGACGATCTCCGTGAGCGCCGAGTTCATGCTGCTCTACCTCGCACTACCACCGGACCAGGCCGCCACCCGCAGGCGGCGGTGGATGTGGGTCGCCGGCGGCGCGTTCACCGCGATGATGGGCCTGTTCGGCTACACCCTGACCTACGACACGCCGGTCCGCCTGACCGTCGAGTACGCGACGGACCCTGTCGTGTTCACCTATTTGTTGATCTTCGTGACGATAGGTATCGCTGCCTTTTGCTTCGACATCGCGCGACTGTGCTGGCGGTTCGCGCGGATCTGTGGGCGCCCCTGGCTGCGCCGCGGTTTGCGCGTCACCGCCGTCGGTGCCGCCGTCGACCTGTTGTACGTCATCAATAAGATCATTTACCTCATCGCCTACGGGACTGGCTCCCAGCCGACCGGCGAGCGGCAGATCGCCGCGGTCCTGGTGACCATCAGCGGGTTGCTCCTTACGATCGGCCTTACCATGCCGGCCTGGGGCCCGATCCTCACGATCACCCAGCGGTGGGGCGATTTACGATCACACCGTCGGCTAGCGCCGTTGTGGCGCGACCTCATCACCGAGCTGCCCGGAATCGAACTCGATCCGACACTTCGAAGGCCACTGACCGCAACTCGCAACATCGACTACGCCCTTACCCGCAGGGTCGCCGAGATCCGTGATGGCCGTCTCGCGCTGCGCCAATACATGGACCTCCGAGTCACGGAGATCGCGGAGCGGGCCGCCGAGCAGGCCGGGCTGTCCGGCAATGAGCGGCAAGCCGCCGTCGAAGCGGCACACCTGGCCTGCGCCCTGCGTATGCACCGCGCCGCAGTCGTCGCCGAGCTCCCTCACCCGGCCGACAACCTGCACCGGCCGGCCGGTGGGTACGCTGGCGAGGTCGCGTGGCTCGTGCTCGTCGCCGACGCCTACACCCGATCGCCTGTGGTGGCCAAGACACTCGCCGCCACCCGGCACCTCGCCACCCAGGACGCCCCACACCACGCCCCGGGAGACGCCCGCCGATGAGGAACCGTTACGGCAATCTGGCTCGTACCCGCGCCCTGGACCCCGAGCGCGATTACCTGGCCATCTACCAAACCATGCTGCGCTACGAGTTTCCGTGGGACATGAAGCTCGGGCTGAACCTCGCCTTCAACCGCTCCTTTTCGATCCCCTCCATCGCCGCCGTGCACACCGCCACGGGCGAACTGACCCAGCGCACCCAGAAGCGGATCGACGACACCGGTCTGCTGATGTACGAGATGGTGCTCAACGGCCTTGAGCAGCCGCGCGGGCGGGAGGCGCTGCGGCGCATCAACCAAATCCA